>Ga0209780_1000217_pt1 | contig 28564 bp, 16 predicted proteins | sample WorMetexBAHAMAS2_FD_187384 | JGI IMG/M metagenome (GOLD analysis project Ga0209780, IMG submission 187384) | Marine gutless worms symbiont microbial communities from Max Planck institute for Marine Microbiology, Germany - Inanidrilus exumae... | ecosystem: Host-associated > Annelida > Digestive...
ACCCCATCTGTCATTAGCTCTGTCTGCAAAAGCCTTCTGTGTTAGTGCACCTACTGTTTGGAACTCACTGTCTGATGCTTGTAGAGAGGCAGAACTTGTCAGTACTTTTAGGAGTAGATTAAAGACCGAACTGTTTAATGTAGCTTATGTTGCCCAACTTGTCTAGTCATCGCCACCATGCGCCTCTGATTCGCTTGCGACGTATGGCGCTATATAAATGTTTTTGATTTGATTTTGATTTGATAGGATAATTTCATTTCAGCATTAAAGAACTGTCGAATGGTATTTTATCAGTTGATTGATTGTGAGTTGTAAGCAATGCATAACTGACAATGCGAAGGCGTTTTACGTTGACTTTTGCCGTGTTATGAACCCTGGAAAATGTCACATTATTGATATGATTGACATTATTGTATGTATTAGTATTTTGCTGCAAATGCGTTATTTGTGGTCATTGGTTAAAGTGACACACTGTTAGCAAGGTGACAGACCGTCACTCAGGTGAGACTGTTACCCAGGTGACAGATTGTCGCTCAGATGACTTCCCTTGGAAGATGTGTCATCAAAATTGTTTCCTTGTTGCTAACAGTCTCTGCAGGTGGTCACACAAAAACACAGCAGAATACTTGCTGCAAGATATTGCACTGATGTGCTCTTCTTCCTTTTTGCCACCTTGAGTTTTTGGTTTGGATACACACACATACCCTGGACCGGCTCTAGCTAACTGGGCACTATGCTGTGACCTCTGCCTTCAGCACAAATAGCATACGCTGCTTGTGCTGCTGCTGACAGTCTACCACCCACTGCAACAAATCACTTGACTCTGTAGACTGGAGACGCTCTGCATGGGTCGTAAGCTCCACCCAGCATTGCTGCACCCGGCAGATTAGGCCTAATAGTACAGATTAAAAGCTGTCACACAATTTTATTATTTTATTATTTTACTACTGAATCCAACTTCATAAATGCTAAACAGGCATCGCAAAATTTACTGTTGCAATATTTCGTTTTTTTCAGTTAACCCACATGCTGTTGCTGTCTGTCATTGTACGTTTTAGGGCGAATAGTGACAGAAGAACGTTTGATCTTCTTGTGTGGTTTGAGATTCAGGAACTCGCTCAGAACGGAGAGTAAGTTGCATTGTGCAGTAAATTCAGTTAATCTTCTTGTCCGCGTTTTAAATGACAAATTTTCTGGAAGTTTTATTGCGATGTTACCGTGTGGTTACCGTTGATACAGAAATAATGCTCACGTTGCTACAAACCTTGGCTTTTTTCTGTTTTTGATGATTCTACTTTTTAATATTGGGTTGACACCATTAGTTAGTTATTTAGTTAGTAAGTTAGTGAGCAAATAGTCACTGTGTGCCGTGGTCAGCTGACTCCCGAATATGGGAGACTGTTCCATACATGTTTGCTGGCAGCATCAAAGCATTTGTCGCTGAAACTGTTGTGTGTTCATGGTATGACACATGTCCTGATAGCAGAAGCTGATCGGAGCAAATGACAACCACTGTTGGCAGTGAGGTTGATGTCATTTGCCATGTACACAGGAGCCCGACGTAACAGTGACTGCTTGGACATGACACAGAACCGCCTTGCGACTGTTTGCTTATTTGCACCTTAGACATATTGTTACTTACTTACTCCGTCACTATTTAACAGTTTCCATGGAGACTGCTGCGGGACCCACATCTCACGTATTCAGCTTTCGTTTAACAGGATTTCTTTCTGGAGTCACTTCAGGTTGGGCTGTTCTTGATCCCCTGAAATAGAACATTTGGGGTAATTGGAACTGGTCTTTTTGCAGAGGAGATTCCCTTCCTACTCGCTTCATCCTGTCTGGGCCTAGAAACCGACTTATGAGAGAACGAATGCTGAACCCGTTATGTCAGCTGTTCAACACCAGTACCTGCCGGATGTCCCAGATGAGCATGACGGATGGCTGTAGAATGTCTGTGTGATGTTGCTGTGCTTAATTGTGGATGTCCGATATGTATCGCCAGTGGCTGAGGTTCATGTTAAAAAGTAAATGGTGCTCTGGCAAGGCGATCACCTTCCTTTCTTAGGATGTTAAGCCCAAAGGTGGATATACTGCACAGTCTGTGGTGCAGATCATTTCCTGCCCCAGTGAGGATAGGAGGCTAAGTTGGCCTGAATGGCTGGTTACATACCAACATGGTATACCCATTAACAGTCACTTGTCACAGTATCAACAGGTCTCAACGTAGAGTAATTTTGTGGATATAACCGATGGCCATTAAGAGGGTTCGACGGTGTCCTCTATAAACTGTGACCGTTGCAGGCACCTTGATTTATCAGTGTCAAGTCTGCCTGCCGCGCCGGCGTGAGTCGAAGTAAATAGACTTGGCTGGCCACTGGCTGGTGTAATACACAGCGCCAGTCAGGGCTAAGCCAGACAGTAGGCTACGTCTAGAAGGGGCGCGCTATAGAAATACCCGACAAGTTGCTCACTCCTACTTAACCCGTCTTCACTGCACGTCGCTAACACACATCGCACACACCTACCAATTCCCTTCCTCTTCCTGAGCAAACACACTGGACCGCTATATGGTCTCAGTGCTGGGGTCCAGAGTAGGCTGGACCCCTGCCCGCAAAGAACAAATGAACAAACGAACCAATGGCAACCACTGGACCAGCCGCCACATCGTGTATGATGTGTCTTTATTGTACTATGTGTGTCAGGTATGTATCGACGAGTGTGTCGCAGTCCGATGACTTGCCCTGCTGCGGGACGTTCCTCCTACATCAGGGCATCCAGCGGCGCTTTGCACTGACCATCGTCCAGAATGGACGAACTGACCTCCAGTGGACGGACGTACATGCGTGGACTGTCGGCTGTGTCCGCAACACGCGTGAATGGAAGCAGGTTGAAGGAGAGCGTGGCATTCTGTCACTGAACGCCACCGTTGTTCCGTGCATCGGACAGCGCGAAGATACGCGGTACTTACACAAACACCAATGTAACAACATTTCCTGCAGTGCATAGAGACCGTCGGTTGGGTGACATACAGGGCATCTGGCCTGTAAAAATCCGTACCGGTTATCCCCAAATTGTCATCCTGAACAAACGGATGAATGCAACTGAGGTAAGGGTAAAATTCAGCCATGCCCTTTGGAAGTATAGGCGGGATGCTTATCTCCCTTTTGTAGGCCGCTAGACTACCGAAGGACCCACCCGACTGAGGGGACCGACTGACCCAGCCGTTAGGTGGAATTGGTGGTGGATTCAACCAGTTTGCCCCTTATATTTCTTCCTCCATTTATCTCGAACCTGTGCATGCTCTTGGGACAGACTGGAACTTTTCATATCCTCCTCTGCACCACCCCATCATGTGTTCCTTTGTCATCCTCCGTGTTCATCTCCCAGCTCCTTTTACCTTAACATGTGATCTCATCAGTGTCGTCTGTACGTGTAATAATTCCAAACCATCTGAGCCTAACCTGGCTAAAACCGGTTCCAGTCCCAATAGTTCTTTGTGCTTCGTTCTTTCTTTCAGAGAAGACCCACGTATCCTGGTTCAAAGCTCGGTCCGCATGCATTCGCTGTCCACTAAGGAATTATTTATAGTTTGTTGAAGAGGTGTCGTCTGCCATTCATAATACTGACTGTCCACTGCAGGCTGATGACCAGTAGATGGAGATGAATGCTCCATTCATCTGTCTTGCTTACTTTTTGAAAACTGATAGTGGTCTCTCTTGCATTGTATTGTCTACGCCCAGTTTGCTCCATTTATTGCAACGCTGATTGCTTGCTGTTTATCAATGTTGCTGATTGATGAGCATTAGTAAGGAAAGGAAAAGGAACGGAAGAGTATTTATATAGCACCATTTTATATACTATGTATATCTCAAAGCGCTCAGGCATGGATCACACAGTTTTATCTGCAAACACACCATGCCTGCCTTTTCTTCGTAAGCGTTCACCAGATAGAAGACATCCAATTGCAGCTTACTACTCATCTATCGACCCTGAAGAGATGAAAGGCTGAGTTGGCCTGGTTGGTTGACCATTAGCGGATGGTTTACCCACATAAGTGGTCACCCATCAGTTAGGTCAAGCGCAGGACAGGGAAAGTTCGCCGGCCAAAGACCAGTGTTCTGTGGTGGATGGTGAAGTCATCCACTTCGACGCCGGAGCGTCAGGGTGTCAGTGTATGCAGTGTTAAAAATGTGCTTGCTGTGAGTAACATTGAAGAATGGCGATGTCAGCTGCTGATTGGTGATGCAGGACATTTTTCCGCTGTGAGGCAGCATGGGACAGTTCACTTCACAATTCCACGCTGCTCAACCGAGTGACACCGGCTGGAGAAACGGTCTACATCACGTTGACGGCTTTCGTACAGGTGTTTATGACTCATCTGATTGCTACGTGAAACGAAGTTTTATGCTGGAATGTAAAGTCGGAGAACTCAGTGCAAAGTCCAGAAAACGGGGGAAAGGGGAAACTGTCCAATAATAAACGTTCAACAATTTAGCTGTTGAACAGAAAACGTGCAATTGTTTAATAACTTCTTCACCTTGACTTTCAGCCACTGTAGGTTATGATTGGATTATGATGAGTGTCATGTGACTGTATTTCACGCAATCAAAATCAACAGAGCGTTGATAATTGGTCATCACCAATTACGACATGCTCTGTTGATTGGCACTTTAGGTTTGTTCTCATGATATACTAAAGTCATCGAACTGTTGCATGTTTTTTGTTCAACAGTTCAAGTATACCACTGTACAGTAGCCACACTCGCTGCTGTAATGTAGAAATTGCTTGTTCATAACTATGACTATGGGTCAAACAAGACAAGACTCAATTCACCCTCCGCCCACGCTGATGACCATCCGCAAATATTCTGAAATGTTCATTTTCAAAATTTTCTGTCAACAGCAGTCTTGAGTTTTCGCGAATTTAATTCACACGTCCGACACAGACCCAATGAGACAGGTCAGTCCTGTTGTGTCGGCGTCGGCGGTGTGAATTGGACTTTACAGTGAGGGTGACAACAGTTCTTTTGATGTACATAGAGCAGTACTTGAAGGCTCTGACCTATGTTTGCCTGTCTGCAAGCATCCAACATTTACTATGATAGTTTGCTGTTTACCCCCAGACTTCTATTGTATTTAGTAACTGTAATTAAAAGAATTCTTCACTGAGTCACGGATTTGTTGTAGTTGGAAAATTGTGAAGAGTTGGCATGCGTCAGGAAAGATCTTTCCTTGGTGATTCACTCAAGAGATGCTCGCGCTTCCTCGGCGTGGTTTGTTTCCTCTTACACAGTACCAATCTAGTGATTCATGAACTGAATAATTCTTAATTTATTTTGTTGTCTTCTGTTGATGTTCAGTTATTGTTTTTAAATGAGTCTTTTTCTGCACCAAGGCTGCAAATGTCGTTGATAAGAATTTAATAAGATAACTGCTTAAAATTGTCATTAAAATTTTTATTACATTTTTTTATTTTTTTTTCATTGAAAGGAAATTTGATAAACATTACCTTACAGGTTTGATCTGCTTTCTGTTACTGGATCATCAAAATTAACAAGGTGTCGCCCTAATGGGACATAATACGACTGGTCCGCCATGCATTGTTGCCGTGGAGCTATAATTAAACTGCAGGCAGCATGACATTATCACCTGGCCCTTGCGGGTGAAGCCACCTGCAGGCCGGCCGTGGAATGTTACAGACCCTGACAGACGACGACAGACGCCAGCGACCGTTACCAGTCTGGCCCCTTACACTATGTGCACTCAGGCCAGTAATAAGTTAGTACAATATTTGCAAAGATCATAGCCATGCAGTGTTTTGTATGCAAGTCTAGTTTGATGCATAATGTCACTATTGTCTTGTAGGTCATTGAAGGCTCTTCTTGGTCACGGGTTGCTCAGAGATTGTAGATCAGTAACTGCCATGTACGAATGCACACTTCAGCCAGGACTGCGATCAGGTAATATCAATAGATTCTGCTGCCGTATTAGATAATTTAATAAATAAATATGTATGTGTTCCTGTGAGCTCCATCCTTATCATAAGATCAATACTGCAACGTAAGATCTGTAAGTAAAACTGATAACTAGATTGGCCTACTGAAATGAACAAGACTATCTCATGTAGTTTTTGTGTGTGCAAATTTATACTGCTTGGTGACAGAGGTACATAGGTGTGAACAACTTGCCCAAGGTTGTTACGCAGCTTTGACCCGAGTAGGATTTGAACCCACGACCTGATGATTGCAAGTCCAACGCTCCACCTGTTGCGCCACCGTGCTACCTATCCTTACAGGGCATACACGAAATACTGGTCAATTGCTCAAGCTCACACTACCTTACTTCGACACACACAGTCTAATGAAAGGGCACTCAACAGAGTGCATACTTCTGCCATGTGGCATGTTGTTACCGGTAAACAGCAGGTATGCTAGCCCTAACACTAACACCATCTCTAACTCGGACCTTTCAAAATTAAAAAAAATTCTTATTGGTCAGTATTATACCTGTTCTCCAAAATGTGTATTTTGTGTTGCTGAATTGTGCTGCTTCTTTTTAGACCATACAATACGGTGTATACGAAATAATGCATTTTTAGGTCGATTCCTCCGAGTCGACGTAATAAAGTGGGTCTCAAATGTCCGTCCGCCCGTCCGTACGTCCGTCAGTTCACAAAAGTTTCTTTGATTTCAATGAAATTTGGTGTGTAGGTAGAGGTCTATGAGTGATGCATGACGGTATGCAGTATGACCCGATCCAAGGTCAAGGTCAAGGTCGTGAGCCCTTCAAAGTCGGAAATTCGACCATTTTTAAAGGCTATCTCCTCCCCCATTTATAACGAGGGTTGGCAAGTGACCATGTATTCTTAAACTAAGGCACAATACCTAAGGCTTATTGGGGCCAGATTTTTGATTTTTGTTCCAGTTTTTTTGTCACGTGACTTTGAATTTGGCAGTAAGTAGGAGTCGACCGCCAGACCTGTACGGGGCTAATTTATTACTTACTTTCGTGAATCAAGACTTGTTGCCTAGATACCTGCAGCACTGTACCGTCGGTGTAAATGTTCATCTGTATGCTGTTGTTGAACAATTTGAGCAGTTTGACTGTCTGCATGTGAAGGTTCTCGAGCCACTCATGTTTCTGACACGTCGTCCACGTATGTGAGAGGTGAAGAAAACCTCAAGGTAATTGTTCGCGTTTTTGATGCGGTGTTGTGATTTATTGTTTGCACTCCATTTGAAATAACGTGCTTCTAACAGACTGAACATTTCGTTACTCAGTGAAGTGTCAACAGGGCTAGAGTGATCACTGGTGTCTGTCTGTCTGTCTGTCTGTGTGTTTCAGTGTCTGTTAGCATAATTAAATGAAGACGTCAGGTCACATTACTTGAGATTTGACACAATATACTGTCTCTCGTCTTGTGTTTTTGGGGATCAGAATGTCAAGGCAAGGTCTCATAATTACCAGAACACAAATTTCAATAGCTCACAGCACAGGAGTTTTATTGGCTTCATGCTTTGCTGTTTGTAGCCTGCTACTTTTTTTGTTCTGTAACGTTAACGTAATGTGCATCTGAATATATTGCTTACACTGGTACATTGTTGATGCTTATCGATAACTGTGCAATACAAGAACTTAATATTTACAACAAGTATATTGGTCCTCCTTATTGTTGGCTGAAAGGTACGCTGGCCGCATTGCGTGGTGCCCCCTGGTGAGTCAAAGTGAGTATGCTGATGAGACAGACGGATAGGCACCAGACCGTTGTATTACATATTACATTAGACACAGCCAGCGTAACGGTGGGGTCAGTCTGGGCCTGCATCTAGACAGAGTGCACTGTTCTTCTACATTTACTTTCCGTGTTTTGAAGACGTTATAAATTTAAAGTCTGACACCATTTTAGCGGCTGGCATTTTGTTTATTGTCCTAAAAACACGTTTCACTCTCTTAACTTTATCATAAGGTAAACTGTCTACAGAGACAGCCATTTTTTTCAGGTGAACTCGTGTTAGCTAGTTCCCGTAGGTTTTCCTCTGCTTGTTCCAGAACAGAAACAAACTTAAGCTACTTTATTATAATAAATAGCAATAAATATTTTACAACAACAAAAGTAGTTTTATTGATAAGTTAATGTTGGAGGTAACTAAGTACAGTAAGCTTCCAGCGGATGTGTTAATGGTAATAAATAACAACAGTGCATGCTTTTCTACAGACGAGAAAGTTATAACTTGTGTAGGTGTTATCTGCAGGTCAGTTTGTAACAATTAGAAGTTGCAGTATGTCAGAGGGAAATATTTTCAGCCACATACACTGTATGATCGTCAGTGTGCTTATATGTTTGTTTATGATGTGTCATTAAAGGGTTGGAGGCCGAGAGGACAGTCCCTTGTTGTTGATCATCGTCTGGAAATTGAGAAGCTTACTCGCCTTGAGCTGGTATTACACTCTAACTTCACTAAATGTGGAAATTAATCTGGTAGTAAACTGATGAGCTACAATGCATTACTCAGTATTACTTGGATTACTTGTTTGTAAAAACATGCTGTTTTTATGATGCTTGTAGTTTTAGCTATTTTAACATCTGACGATGTAATGCACCAGCGGCCTACGATATTGTGAAGACGTCGTCTTTACTGTAGGTGGAAAAGGTGCGCCAGGTTCTGCTTTTAAGAGACAAGCTCATCGCGGAACAGCGGCTGGACGAAGTTCGAGGCCTGGACCGGAATCTCTTCCTCAGTTCTCATGACGACGATGCCGAGGACGACGATGACAAATACTCACTGCTGTCACCGAAGGAGCGACTTCGCTGCGTGAGTGAGATGGAGAAGTCGGTGGACAGTTCGGCGGTGAACGCCGATGGCACGTCGGGCTCTGGTTGCAACACGGAACTGATGTTGAGGTGCATCAGAGCCATGCAGTGGAGGCGTCCGACACCAGCTTGTATCATTAGTGCTGCCTCTTCATCCGAGGTAATGTTGCACTTTCTCTGCTCTTGTTACATGATTTCCAACACCAAAAGGGCATCCCTTGCCACACTTGATGGTGGAAGTTAACCATGGTATTTTTATTCTGAGATTCACACTTTTCTGGCCTCAGGAGAGTAAGGTGCAATCTGCTTCTGCGCCGGACGTCATACAAACCTGACTGTAGTTTTTTTAAATGTTTAGTTATTGTGTATGCTTTTGCTGTGTTTGGTTTAGCTTTTGTCAATACCATGCAAGGGATTGTCTGGGAGGAACATCTGTGAAAAACGCTGAATGGCTTATTTCTGTGTTGAGTAGGATTTAAAACCTTAAATCAGTCAGTCGGTGTCTGAAAAATTTCGGATAGGATCGCGATTTATCTGCTCTTTTGACATGATCGTCATAGTTCATTTTGCTTTGTCAATTACGTGTCTGTGTGGTGAATGCTCGCTGTTTTTCTGTTGTCAACTGACAGTAAATTTTAGCCTGCATGAATCTACAGACGACAAGCCATGAGATTATGATTAACAGTGATTAACTGTGAACAAAACTAGCTGAGAGTGTGATGATTATAATGACGAAGACATGACGTTATACGTACGTGCCTGCTGTATGTGACGTGTGAAGACTGATATTCGAGACACAAAGTCTCCAGGCAATGCAGAAGATTCTTTGCTGAGTCTTGGCAGGACATCATCAGCAGGCAGCTTTGACCGCATGTCAGACAGTCAGCACAGGTCCAGACTCTGTCGTTGTCGTCGTTGTTGCAGTGAAATGGATGTTGAGGATTTATCGCAAAATTTTCTGTCAAAGTGTGGACAATTGTACAGTTTGTCTCAAAAAACAATGCGCTCGACTTTTGGTCATAACTTCAGCAAATCTAGACCTATTTACAAAATTCTTTCACTGTTAGTTTCCTGAGGAAATTTTTTACATAAGTATTGTAAAGATTCTCCGCCTCACCTGAAGTATGTTTCTGCACTACGTTAAACTTGAAAATTACAATTGCTGCCGATTTCAATGGCATATTGCACATGAGACCTGAGAATTTATCTTGCAAGATATGAGGCTGCCTTATTAGCTCAGATCTGAATCCTATGACTACAGTGAAGACCTGTTTGGAGACATTGATATGCCTCGGTCTCCGATTTGTTTTGCAACACTGTCACTTTTACTTTGTAAGTCTGGTTTAGAATAGGCATGTACACTGAATGGAAGATAGCGGCCGAATACCATGACAGTTACTACCATGATACCCACAAGTCTCCACTGCCACTGACAGACCCGCGCGAAGCTGTGCCTCAGGCCCACCGTGTTGTACACAAATGTGGACGGTCAGTGTGATAAACTTGTAACGTCACCAGTTTACCACACTGACCGTCCAACTAAGTTGACAGCACCTGAGACGTTCAGCCGTTCCAAAATTTAAATGGTTCACGTGACCTAACCACGCCCCTTTCAGGGATGGTTTGCCATCTGTGGGCTAGCACTTGCAACATACCTGCCATATTTGAAGTCTCTGCCTCCGCTCACTATGAAGATATGAAAGGTGATACAAAATGTCGAAAATGGGGTGTTTTGGGGCAGTTAGGGTCACTCGAGGTCACTGGAAATAGCACCAATTGATAGAGCACATGAGTTCCTATTAGCATTCCATAGTAACTATGTCCCTATCTTACACCATTTCTGAGATAAAGCGAGATATTGGTCGAAAATCGCCGTACGAACCTACCCGACCTCTATTTGGTGCCACCATTGGGGATGATCCCATTGGAATTTTGCCCAGATTTACGGCATCAGAAAACTATATACAGTCCTCGTGTTATTGTATGGCGTTATTTGCATGATTCCACATTTAGCCATTTTGGTACAATACCAGAGTGTGATGGACAACATATACTGCGCTAGCATAGCATTGTGTGGTAAAATGGCAAAAGAGGATGCAGAAGACCCAGGAAGTCCTAGAATGACACTGTGACAGAAGATCTACAGAGGATGGCAATGATGTAGGCTGATTTTCAGAAATCGCTGATGACCAAGCAATGTGGAGAAGCTGTGTCATCCGATGTGTTACTTACTTCACGTGGAAGGACTAAGGTCTAAGTAGATTAGTAGTAATGCAAACACACGCATGCGTATATTTTTGTTCTGTCTTCTACGTGTAGTTAGTAACACATCGGGCGACACAGCTCGTCAATGCTGTGACGTCAAAGTCCATTTTCTAGTTGGACGTTATTACAGGTTGGGCCAGGTCTTGCGAAATACACCCTTTGGGTATGATTGGAGTACCTTTCTACAGGCCGGGTGCCCATCATGTGATCCGAATCAACAGTGTAAAAGCCCTGGAGGGAACACTGGTGATAGTAACAAAACCTTGGCCTTTCATCCTTTCGAGGTTGATCAATGAGTAGCGAGCTGTAATCGGATGTGCATTGTGCACTACCTCGCTTGGATGGCACCAGCCATCTGGTGAATGCTTACAGAGTAAATGCAGGATGGTTCATTCCACTTGTGGATAACATGTGGATGGCAGGTAAAACTGTGTGATCCCTCTAACACGTGCCATTCTTGAGCGCATTTAGGGGCGTGGTTATGATGATGTGCTATACAAATCGAAGTTTGCTCGACTATGATAAACTCTATTTGTGAACAGACCAGGCCGATGTTTGTCGAGTGACAACCTCAGCGTGGCTTCAGATGGATCCTCTGCAAGCCTGCCGAATCTGAGGCAGTCGCGGTCATTAGCTCGCCGTGTACTTGCCTGCACGCTGGATACGGAGGTGGTGCCGGATGTCGTGGAGATACACATCAACCCAGTCATCCTGCGCAAGGGATTCCTCAACTTCATGGAGGAGACTTCTCGCGGGTGGATCAAACGCTGGGTCGTAAGTAACGTCCGTGGCTTCCGTTTCAGCTCTTATTTCATTCAGCCTTTCATTTTATGGTCCTCACAGCCAGCGGTTTGGTCTAGTAGTAGCGTCATTGTTTTGCTGTGGGGTGACCATTCGTGGGATACCCTCAGCGGGATGGGAATTCAAATCCAAGTCCAAATCGTTTATTACGTATGGTAGCTATGAATGCTGGATTAAAGCAAAAATAAAAGAAAATACAGTTACAGTTAAAAGACTATAAAACTAAAACAACATCGAAGTCAGTACTGCTGGAAATTTGCTGCACAATATGGAATACAAGAGTTATGAAACAGTTTTAGTGAAGAAAAGTTTATAATTATTTGCACAGCACAGTTTAATTTTGGTTGGGTGACTATAAGGACATCAGATCCACAAAAGAACCTGTGCTGTTCAGTTTTAAATTTTAAGGTAAAAATTGACAAATATTTGAAGAGTCCGGGGTTTACGTAAGTGTTTTGTAATGTTTCCTTCCCCCATTACCACCGTAGTTTAATTTTATTTCTTTGTCAAAAATGTGTGCATTATTTTCAGTTGGGTGGTGTAACGTTAAACCACGTTAAATCTTCTGTAACAAACAGAGGAAGAAAAACCAAGGTGGAACCAGCTAACGCAGGTTGACACAGAAAACGGCTGTTGCAGTGAAGGCGGTAATGTTGCTGGTACTGACGTTGATGTTATTTTAGTGCAGAGAGTCTGATGTCGTGTTGTGAAGGTGATACGGCGCCCGTACATGTTTGTCTACCGGAGTGAAAAAGACTATCAGGAACTGGACGTGATCAACGTCGCTTCAGCACTGATCGAGTTCAGCGAGGAAACAACGTCAATGATTCGGGTCTGCTGATCGGTCTAGCTCTGTACTTGCTTTGCTAGTTCTTCCTATGCATTTACCACCAGACATTGTCGGCGAAAGCATTATGTTCTTAGGCTGTTCTGTTCATCCATTCACTCGTTCATCTGTTTGTCCAGTCATATTATTATCACGATATCTCGTGAACGGTTTCAACAATTTTGATAAAACTGACAGGGAACAGTCACTAGCCCCTGATGATGACCTGGTTAGGTTCTGGCGGTCAAAGGCCAAGGTCACAGTAAGCCATCAAGGTCAAATCTTGTGAAGATCATATCTTGTGAACTACTTGAGCAATCTCTATGGAACTTACAGGGAATAACCATTAGCCGCTAGTGATGACCTGGTTAGATTTTGGAGGTTAAAGGTCAAGGTCAAGCAAGTTAGTTTTAGTTCTAACTGAGCATTGGCTATTTTTCATTTTTATTTGTATCATTTTGTTCGGTGACATTATGTTTTCTTCGAGTGATGTTTTTTAGTTTTTATGCCATCAACTATTGTTGGTGACAGACGTCCGCAGACTCTGCGACATATTTTGTCAGGTAGGGCATGTATGCATTTAGGGTGAGGTGGATCGAGTTAGACTGAAGTGTGTGTGGACAGTAATGCATAGAAGTTAAGCTACCACTTTATCTCTGAGGACCAGCTGTACGTCAGTTACAGTGAGGAACTCTTTGATTGCTGAAATGTGCAGGAACGCAATACATTCTCGGTAGCAACGAAGCTTCGCGGTTTTCTTCTGCAGTCGACGGATGATGGCGACTTTCACGACTGGCTGTACGCTATCAACCCTCTGCTTGCTGGTCAGATCAGGTTGGTTGCACAACAATTCGTCTGTACTATTAAACATCATATTTGTGACGTATTATCTTAGTCAGGATTTTTAACTGCAGGTATCCTGTCCTACTTTGTCGATTTGACAAGCCCAAGACTAAATTTAACTTCCTTCTGCAGCTGCTAAAATTCCATTATATTTGTTACATGTTATTTTCATGTGCATCTTCATTGTTTCATATACAGGGCAACCCGCTTAATTGCATAGGAGCTGTTCAACCAAGCTTTATGCTTATGATGCCTTGTGGTCTGGACTGAATATATGTGTTAAAAGAACGTAAAGACCTGGATGGAAGATAGCGGGCGATTAATTCAGAGAGGTAGGGAGGTTGGGTTGTATGAAGTGTTTTTTTCAGGTAATGAGGTAGAGTTGGTAGTGATTAACCGGCAACCAATGTAAATCGCGACAAATGTTCGTAGAGCTAATAGTCCACGGTGCCTCTGAAACGATTCGCGCTAGTACATTTTGAACATGCTGTAGCCTATCAATGTTAGCCTGCAACACGTAGTATAGAATACTGTTATAATAATCAAGTCTGCTGCCAACAATAAAAACCGCCATGGCTTTGGCTGCATCAAGTGTCAAGAGTGAACGCATGTGATGCAGTGCACGAATGTGGTAGTGACAGGAGCACTGTTATTATTTCACGCTTGATATTGTGTGATCTCGAGGGATCACAAAAATTATTATTATTTCCAAGTGAGGCATCATTAGCGGTGTGACTTTTTCCAGTCACTTTGTCTTGTGGCTACTTGTGGCTATCTTTGCCACCATCCACACTCCAACTCGTCCTTTGTTCAATTTTTTTTGCTTTTTCTGCATACACAGTAAATCTGGTGAACTTGTGGCAGGTCAAAACTGTCGAGGCTTCAACCGTCTCGGAGCATGGCAGCTGAACAGTCGAGCTAGCGGAAGTAGACTGGCAAGACAGCCACACAATCAATCAGTGTCGAGGCAATCATCCGGCTTGTTTCTTGCTTTCATTATGGTGTCATGTCTAGTTCATGCAGTATTGCTCATAGTGTCCATGTTATGACCGTGTCAGTATGCTTGTCGTCTTGCTCACTAGTGGCAGGAGACAAAGTCTCTGATGTCACATGTACACCGTGAGTTTGAAAAATGGAGCAACTGTAGTCTAGCCCATAACTTGCCAAATGCAAGTTGTCAAAGTTATTTCGCAGACATTCTCAGCAGTAAATTTATAATTGAGTGACTGTTAAAAATCTCACCACACATCAACACGTTTCTGCACTACCTTGTGAAACATTAATTTTTATGTGTTCACCACCCGACTGTGTCAGCGAGGACGTTGTGTTTTCGGGCTGTTCCATACGCTGCGTATGTTCGTTATTTAGGACAGATATCGTTACCATGGAATCTCATGCACGACTTGAACAGTTTGATAATGCTGATAGGGAATATTCACCAGCCCCTACCTGATGATCCGATTAGATTATGGAGGTCATGGGCTTGGAGCCATGTGCACCATTGGTCTGCTGTGTCGTTGAAAACACTGTTTCACACAGTAACTTATCGGGTATGTCAAACAAACTGTGAAAGAGTTTTGAAAACACGGTCAGCATTCAATGAAGTTATTGGCAAAAGTATTACAGCTCTCATTTTTTGACTTACTGTAGTACAGTTTTCTTTCCACAGATTTGCCCAAAGTGTAGCATTATTCGTGATGTGTCTTGCAATTTCTAGAGATTCTGACTACAAGTGTTTTACTGTTAAAATTTTATGTGTTTAGAGTTGCTGTCTTTAGTTTAGAGCAGTCTGCTATCAACAGTTTAAGTCAGTGTTACACTTTGCTCACAGTGGTATGCTGAAACAATTGAGAACTACACCTGTGACACCTCTGTGATTGTTTCCACCGAGTGAACGACCAATGTCGTTGGTCTTTCAAAATCCATGCTGACCTGCTGTGTGTACGTGTTCTCTGGTGTAGTGGTTAAGGTATACCTTTTGGGGCCCAGAAACTCTCTTAAAATGTGGGCCCCCTGCTTTTTCTGGAGTCCCAATGCTACACAACAGCCACGGGTGGAGTTAGCTTCGATACAGGCTGCTTCTTGCAGTCTATGCTGAAATAGTCAAAGTACACACACTGTGGCATATGTACACTGCAAACAATGTGAAAACTGCAATATAGCTGCAAGAAACAGGTTGTCAAATGGTACAGATTACATGTTGTACATGTTTGGGGCCACGGAACGTGCGTTCCGGTTTAATTTTACTTACTTAGCGGCCCATGAATGCCAATGGGACAAATTTGCGAGCCATGGAATGGCGTTCCGGTGCATTCTGGCTTACTTTAACCACTGCTGTAGTGATCATTCGTGTTGTTTCCAAGCAAATACGTAACATGACCATCTTTGTTTGCATCCATTGTACTCAATGTCGGGCTGTTGTTGTTGTTATTGATTCTCGTAATGGCTACGTGATTAATAAAAATCCTTAATTGTTAATTATTCAATTAAGTTTTGTTTTTATTTTTGACATAAGGTTTAATGCATACTTTGTGTGAAGTCACACAGAATTTAATAGCATACTGCTGCATTGCACTACAAATGCACATCTAAAACGAAACCAAATTATTAGTAACTTAACTGGTGACATGAATAGTGCAGACTGCAAGCAGAGAACAATTTTATTTAGAAGTATAGGCTGTTAATAAATTATTCAAAAATTGTTAATTTTTTTTCAACAAACTAATCAAATATGCAGCCGTGCATATCTGTGGTTGTGAAAGAATGAGTTGTTTTATTGCTGTAGTTATGCCGAGCTGCTTCATATGTTGTTGAATTTTATGCTAGTCTGACATGTACATAAACATTATCTGTGTAAATTTGTGCTTTTTTGTTACGATTTTTTGTAATTTTGTTGCAGTTTTTATTGATATTTAATCTTGCGGTTATTTTAGGCCATTTTTATTTTCTTGAACATAAGCAATTTTACTGCAGTTTTTAAGCGTTTTGGGTTTCACGTTCTTTCTTTGACATTCGGCGTATAAATTGTTTGCTTGTGTGTTTACTTAACTTCCTTCCTCGCTTTCTTCTTTACCTTTTTCTTTCCTTATGCTTTCTTTCTTACTGATTTACTTCCTGACTTATCTATCTACTCCTTCCAAGTTAGACCCATTCCTTATCCAGTCCCAAGGTCGTAGGAGGCGACCAAACCTGGCTTTAGTTTTTTTGTGTTAATTTTATGTTATAGTATATTTTGTTATGGAAGCATGTTTGCTTTTGTTGTGTGTTTCAGTTTTTCAGTACTAAGCCAAGAGATTGGCTGGGAAGAACGTCTCCAAAATGACCTGTTTTGTGTCAGGAGGGGCGTTAAACCATAACTCAGTCAATAACTCGGTCTTTCTTTGAAATTGCAGAAGTTAGGTTGTGTGTGACAAAGAACGTTTAATGTGGCAATAATGTATTCTAACCTGTATATATATAGGTTGTTGTTCAAGTAACAAAATTATTTGCACATTTCTTCATGTTTATCGGATGTGTTTCTTTGTCATAATTTTCCTGTGCTAAGTGAGAATTTCAAAGTGTGTACGTGTAACAAGTGGTGAGCTGGTTTTAAGGAGGTTTTTCAAAATTTTAGTATATTTCAAGAGTATGCACAGGTTTGGAATAAGACCGGGAATAAAAGAGGCACCCAGTCAACCCTGGTTTGTCTGGCAATGGCTGTTAAACAGTTCGTGTGTGTGTGCATGTGTGTGCGTGTAACAGATTGTAGATAGATAACTTTTCATGTTGTGCATTCCTGTGTTTAAATGCCCAGGCGTACAAGTCTCAGATGTGCGACGTTATAGGAGCATTGAATATTGTTGACCCACTGTTGTTCCTAATGCCACCAGTGACTGATGTAGTCTCTGTTGGAACTAAGCCTGAGAGTCCATTACCCTAACCACTTTATGAAGTATGGATTGTGAAAAAAACATGGAGTTAATATGCAGTGAAAATACAGTACTTTACAGAAAATTTGTGGCTTGACAATCAAGAGTCTGGCCGAGAGTTTTTCTTTGATGCACATACTGCTATTTAGTAGATGTTTGAACTTCTTTGTCGAGACCGTTATGCACTACAATACATTATATTATTATTCTTCCTTTTATATGCTTCACGTCTGTTTTTACCATTAATCGTTGTATTAAATCTTACTAAATTTGCTTATTATGAATTTGCTGTGATTCATCTGTTGCATGTTTGCTGAGTTTGTGTGACATTGTAATATGATGCCCACCTGTAGTTATTCCCATCTGCGTCTCTGTGATAACCGTGATTTTATTTCCACTTCATTTTGTTGAGCATGTGGTAATGTTATTGAACTTTTAAAACAGTGTTTTGCATTTCATTTTATGTCTTTTAATTCAGAAAGTTGTGTAAACACAACTGAATTTGCATTATGTTTAGAAATTTCATAAGAGGCCATACATAGAAAATGAAATCCTAATTGTAGTCATAAACAGAAACCACCTTCATGGGGGCAGAAATTATAGCCATTGCCATCCAACTCTGTTGATTTCATTTCCATCTCCACCCATCACCATCCAGTTTCCATCCCCACAGAACGTTCTTTTTCCATCTCCACCTGTCCCTGGAAAAAATTTGTTTCCATCGCCATACAATCCCCACTTGTCAATTGATGTAGAATGTGGACTCAACTTAGACTTAACAGAGAAGAATGTAGACTTGGAAGCAGATTGGTTTAATTGATAATAAAATACAGTCCTTGTCTGGAAAAAAAATCACAGCAAACATCTTTCTTACTGAAAGAATTTGTTAGTGGATTTATTTTTTTATTTCTTCAGATGCATCATAAAAGTCAAATAGAGCTACATTCCTGCGGTATTTTGGCAAGGTTTTTCCTATCCCGCTGGGTCGCATGATATTTGTTTCCATTCACATTGAATCATATAATGTTACCTTCTATCCACACATGCCATGTTAGGTGGTATCTAACCTACGCTGACCTAATGAGACACATTTCTTCCGTGTAGTTCAGTTGCAAAGTTATTGCAGTCAGCATGAAGCATAATACATTAAAACACGTATATTTTGCATGCATCAAATTTTAATTTCACGATTGTAATCAAATTGTGAAATTATATACATGCGAATTCCTGGAATTCGCCCATTACCATAACGTTATCTGCTTAGAATATCAACACTTGGAAAATATGCCAAATTAAAATGCAGCAAACTTTCTATGCAAGAAAATCGAGAAATTAAGATGCAGTAAAAATATAGTGTTTTACAGTAGTTTTCTACCCACTTTGTGTATGTACTAATTGCTTATTGTTGTAAATAGGCTTCTGTTCTGTTACATATTGCAGACAGTTGCACGAGCCTTTGTGTTTCTTTTTCATTCAGTATGCCTGTTTGTCAATTTCTTGTGACTGCATTTCAAGACAGAATAAGACGTCATTTTGATTGCCAAAATGCCATATATTTAGACAATCGCCTCACTTCACTCTTTGGCTGGAAAGTAGTGGCTTCTGTTTCACAAATGTGCCACCGTTTCTTTTAATTAGGTCGTCTCTTCTGAGTCGACCTAATAAAGCCGGTCTCAAATGTCCGTCCGTCCGTGACTAAAAGTTTCTTCGATTTCAATGAAATTTGGTTTGTATGTAGAGGTCGACGAGTGATGCACTGCGGTATGCAGTATGACCCTAGCCCTTGAAATTGGAAATCCTTCCATCTTCAACAGCTATCTCCTTCGCCATTTACAATGGGTGCTGGCAACTGACCACTGATTCTTAAACTAGGACACAATATCTAAATTTCTTCGCGCCGGATTTTCAATATTCGTCCTAGTTTTTGTGTCACGTGACTTTGAACGTGGCATAAACGTCAGTTGCGAAGAGTCGACCGTCAGTCCCGTACGGGGCTAATTTTTATTTACTGCGTTTTGACAATGAAAACAGTGTGTTGTTCTCACAAAGTTTTAGGTCACTATCAGTCGTAGTCCTACGTCTTTCCTCTTTGAGCACTGCGTTGTGTGCACACTGCTTACGTGTACCGGTAACGGTGTTTACAGTCTGCTAGTCGTTTGTGTGTGTGTAATACTGTCAACAGTGTTTAGTTGTACTTATTGCTTGTTAACAGTCAGGGTTCATTGAGCAGTTGAAACGAGAAATTCAAGCACTTTTCAAGGAGGAGTTTTTAAGGATCGTGTGTTTTTCAAAGACCGAAATTATCAACATGAAATACAAACTTTTCATAATGCTGAGTGCAACAAGTCTTAAACAACAAAGAGATGTGCCCCACTAATACTGTCATACTGCAGCTTACTGTGGACATTCGTCTATGAGGTTAACAGCACAACCAGTGATACACACCCAAAGCTTGCAGTGCTGCTTTCAAACACCATAGCTTAAAATTCAAGGACCTTTCAAGTACTTTCAATGACCTCATACGTTTTCAAGTACTTGCATTAGGATCTTGAATTGTTAAGACTGAATTCAGCATTTTCAAGGATTTCTCAAGCACGCTATGAGCCCTGAACAGTGTATGTGCTTGATATTGTACTGTTGTTAAATGTGAGACAACGAAAATTGGTTCCTTTTATGTGGAACTGTTGTCAGAACCTGTGTAAGAGATTACATCTTCAGTTTGCCCAGTCTTTTGTTTGGCAAATGTCAGTGATCAAGAATCTATACAGATGGTTGTAGTAACTGCCATCCTGAAAGTCCGCATTGTTCTACAAACCATGGCTGCTTTTGTGTATTAGGGACATAGTAACAAATTTTACTTGGCCCATCTCTATTTTCTGTCAGTCATTTGCACAGTTTTATACTAGTCAAGTAGCACACTGACCATCACTGCAACCTGGTCAAACTACCTTAAAGGCGTGACAAACCTGACTTGTGTTGAAAGCGCCATTAAACCCTGACCAACCAACCTGCTGTCCTGCTCAGACTGTTAATGAACGTAGAGAAAATCAAAAACAAACTTGGCACTTTTGATCCGCTACTGTTTACCTAACGCCGACATCAGTCGCGAGGGTAAGGTTTTCACTGCTGTTTGTCTGTCTGTTTATCCACATGATATGTCAACTGATGCAGCTAGGATCACCAAACTCGACATACAAATGTTCCAAGATGAGTCCTGGAAACTCACGTGATATGACCTTAGTTGTGTTGAAAGCGACATTAAATCCCAAACAACCTCCTGGAAACCCATCTATTACAAGTCACAATAAGTCTGTGTTGGTCTTCAGTCAGAACACAATATTGCCGGTGGCTGTATATGCAAGCCACGCCGGGTTTTCCGTGCTGCAATGCCTTACCACACAAGCCATGCTAGCAACAGCAAGTTTTCCCTGCATTGCTTCCGCACAGCCACCGCTGCGAGACATTAACTGCACGACACAGACAGATGCCGGTTTTTCCGTGCTTAAGAGTTTTTTTTGCGGTCATGAGACAAACACATTGCTGGCATGTGTCTTTGCACTCTTGTGAGTGCTGGCTTTTATTTGTAATATTTTCTTTTATTTGAGACTGCAAATCTGTAAATTAATTTGGTTTGTACACAAATATGGACATTATGCAGTATTTTCATTGCATTTATGGCAATCATTTCTGTTCAGCTTCTAGTGCTGTAAGTAGTTCATTAGTATAGATCCGTTGCCGTTTTACTGACAGATGTGTGTATCGTGCAATATTTATTGTTAGTTCCAGTGTAATAAATCAAATATGTCACTTATTATCATTATTTCTGTTTAAGCCGGTGATGCAGGAACTGCATAGTTCCAGTACAAGAAACTTAGGTGTGAAAGGCTAAAGAATTGCAGATATGACCGAATCAGAAGTAAGATATCACTGGAACACAATAATGAATGGTTTGTGGTTTTTCTTTTCAAAAAGTTTTATTGCTAAAATGCCATATGATTAACGACTACATCTACGGCAGTATAAACAGACATTTAACAGACAAGACAGTGAAGAATACAATGAATGACTAAAAACCAAAATGCAGTGATTACGTCTGATAACAACATAATATTAAACGTATGTAATACTACTAATTACTGTTAATTAACGAATAATGCACAACATTTTGCTATACAGTGTAACTGCACATAGCTATTAGTCCGTGTTGTGCCAGTTCAGTCTCAGTGAAACGATTCACATCAAACTGCCACAACCACAATGTATGTGTCGTTTAAAACCACAAATTGGCACCCTGTGTTCTCTTGATATGCTCACTATGTGTCCAGTTTCTCGATATTCACAAAACGACGCACGTTATATAATACGAAGTGAGGCATATTTCAGAACAGGGCACTCGCCCACCCCCTGTGCCCTATGTAAAATTCAGGTATTTCACTTGTATTTCTCCGCTGAATGCGACTTTTGATTTCAACAAAATGCACAAGTCTCCGACATCAACATTATAAGATTCTGCACTTAATCTCTTGCTCAGTGTCTTTAGCCAGCAGAACTGTAACTAAATAGGCGTTTTGCTAGTAAATGTTAATGTTTTATTGTTCAACGGCAAACACTTACTGACGACCTCATTACTTCATACATTGTAGATTCAGCCTAAGCAGCAGGCACACAATACAGGGTGACCACTTGTTCAATACCTTGTAATATCATGAAATTTGACAGCTGTCAGAGAAATGTGAGGGAAATACCTTTCAGGGAAAACTGTTCGTGTTTTGGCCTACACCAGTGTTTAGTGGACTGTTGCAGGTTGCCTTCTGAGTATGGATTTTGCCACTTACTAACTTACCATCAATTTTGTAAATTGATTGCGTTAAGGTTTTACGTCCCTGTAAAACAGCTGTGTGGGTGGGTAAGAGTGCCAAGAATAGTCACGGAAATGTAAGAATTTTTCGGTGCCTGAAAAGTGGTCACCCTGAGAATAATTATGCACAAAATTTGCAAAGGGACACGTATACAATGCTTAAGATACTAAAATACCAATCACAGCCATTAAAGCAAATCAGAATAGAAACGATGCAGTACGGGCAACTCGTACATGTCTCCGAAGATCTGAGACAGTCGTCAAAGGCTGTAAGGCAAACGGTTTACAAATATCATTTGGTTCTGTGACTATAAAACTGTTTAGGCACTGCAAAGTCATGTAGGCACTACCGGGAAATAGGCACATATATCAGAAAACACACCAATCAGAGTTGGCACAAAATTGCCATCTTTAACTGGCTAACCTTACAACTGCAACCTTTTCATGCAGTACTGAGAAATAACAGTCAGCATGTCATGATCCACAAATAAACAACTATTTACAACATGACGATTATTATGTATCAAATAATCCATCATATACACTATACACATCTGCAGTAATAACATAATAAAGCAAGTGATGAATACCGCCTTGGACGGACACGATAGTAAATAATGAACATCATGGATTACTGTTAATGCAATATAAACTGGTCACATTCATGTGGGATCGTCGGCTGCACTGTCAGAATGATGAGAAGCTGATTCATAAGGCTGTCAGAAGACTGGTTCTACACAAACACACAAAAATACAACCCAGTTCACAAATGTGCAGCATTTCAAAAACGAATATACAGGGTAGGCCAAAAAAGTAAGCCCTTATTCGTTTCTCAATGAATATTGCTAAATTGTAGTGACAGCAGTAGCAGCATGATACGATACAATACGATATGGTATATTAAAGTGCACTCAAAAGTCAACGAGATGGCCAGCCTAATCTAGCGCACGGCACAGAAACAGAAATAAATTAGCCTCATACGGGACTGACGGTCGACTCTTCCAGAAGTGACGTTTCTGCCAACTTCAAATTCACGTGACACAAACTAAGCCGAATATCAAAATTCCGGCCCACACAAATTTAGATATTGTGCCCTAGTTTAATAATCCGTGGTCAGCTGCCAGCTCCCATTGTAAATGGCAGAGGAGATAGCTTTAAAAACGGCCGGATTTCCAACTTTGAAGGGCTCGTGACCTTGACCTTGGATCGTGTCATACTGCATACTGTCATGCATAACTCATCGACCTTTACCTACGTACGCACGCACGTATGAACGGACATTTGAGACCAGCTTTATTAGGTCGAGTCGACCTAAAAATAAGGAAAAACTAAAAACAAAAACGAGTAGCACAGAAAAAACAGTCCGGGCAATACTCCGAGCAGGCAGTCCGGGAGGAAGCAGCAGCAGCAGTAGTAGTATTAATTGTAGTAGTAGTAGTAGCAGCAGCAGCAGCATTAGTATTTACTACTTCTATTTAATGACCGTTTCTTCAGTTGAACCTCGGGTCCTTCTCCACCACCTGGGCTGAAAAAAGAACCTCTGGGGATTAGTGGAATGGGCCGGATGTCCTTCCTGTCACCCAACCACCGATGTCAAAGCACTGAATGGAACACAAAGCACTAATCTTAACCATTGGCCTGACCTCATCCTTTCATTATATACCACCAGACTCCAGAGGCCGCGGAGGGTAACAAAAAGTGGGGGTCAACGTCGGAATAGCAGACAAAAAGTGGGGGTCAAACTCAGCATGTGGACTGGGCACTTGAAAAAGCTGACCCCCTGGACCCAGTGGCTCCGTGGCCGCTGCTGGACTCCTGACAGAAGGGCATCGATTCCCTTTAGGGCATCTCTCCAATGCCACTACGATAGTAGTAGTAGCAGTAGGTGGTAGTCCAGTGGCACAACGGGTACACTGCTGGACTTGTGACCAACAGAACATGGGTCCAAATCCTACTCGGGGCAAAAGCTGTGTAACAACCTTGGGCAAGTTGTTCACACCTATGTGCCTCTGTCACCAAGCAGCATAACTTGGTACCAGCCAAGGGGCGGTGATGCTCTGGGGCTGGGAAGGTAACCACAGGCCTGGCGGAAAGTAATGGCAGCCTACCGCCGGGTGAATGACTTATAGTCACCTGCGGGCTGACTGCCTGTACACCGGGATCAGCTCTGGTTCCAACACTCGGTAACGAGTATGGGAAGCCCTTATCTTTTAGCAGTAATGTAGTAGTAGTAATAGTAGTAGAAGTAGTAGTAGAAGAAATCTAAAGAAGTCAGTCAACTCACACAACAAGCTGCTGTGCAGTAGTGTCGGGGGATTCGCCAGAGAGCTGAGATGCGCGGCTCAGAGAACTGCTCGACTCTGTGGCACCGACGTCTGTCGCTTGACGATAGTAGCACTTGTTGACACTAATCAGCAGCATCAGAATGGAACTGAGCAGCATCGCACTTCCTGCAGTCAGCAACAGCAACACACAAGTGACTGATTGATTGAGTTAAGTTTCTACATCCCACCCGACACAAAATAGGTCATTTAGGAAACATTCTTCCCAGCCAATCTCTTGGCTAAGTACTGAAAAACTAAATCTAACACAAAATGGCAAACATGCACCCATAACGAAATATACTATAACACAAAATAAACACGAAACTAAAGCCAGGTTTGGTCGCCTCCTACGACCTCCAGCCTTGAAACGGAACAGGCTGACTGTGAACTGAATAAAATGTCAACAAATACAGCCACACTACAGTTTATAAGTCATCCACCCGGACGTATAGCTAAGATGTGTTGTCAGTAAGATGTAAAACTAATGAACAGATTGTTTGATTTCGATATTCAAAAGTATTCAACTACGCAAGTTAATCTACTTTCAGTGCTTCGAAACTCTCGGATGGGAGACAGGAAGGGTATTCGGGTCTTTAAAACACCATTCCACCTGACACATAATAGGTCATTTTGGAGATGTTCTTCCCAGCCAATCTCTTGGCTTATTTCTAAAAATCTAAATCAAACACAACAAAGCAAACATGCATCCACAACAAAATATGCTACAACATAAAATGAACTAAAAAAACTAAAGCCAGTTTTGGTCGCCTCCTACAACCTCTGGCCTGGAAATGGAACAGGCCTATTGTGGAAGAAGTCGACAGATATGTCAAGAAGTAAACGAGTAAGGAAGTAAATAAATAAGGAAAAAAGTATAAGGAAGAAGAAAGTAAGGAAGGAAGTTAAGTAAACAAAACAAACAAATAAACAATTTACATAGCACCAAAATCAACAAATAAATCATTACCACCCTGTAGCCCGTACCGGGCTTTAAAAAACATGACACTAGTGTCTAACACGCAGCAACTCTGGAAAATGAGGCTGGTTAAAGCACCAGAAGTAGTATAGACGAACTGTTTTAAGGCCACTATACCTGTCAACCTGTGTTAGCTGGCATACCAGTTAAGAACTGAAGGTTTCTGTAAAAGCAAAGTTTTACTGTCTACATTCCTTCATTGATGGCAACCAGTGCCTTCAGATTAGGACAAAGACATTAGAGTTCTCTTCACCTGTTATTACTTAGACCGTCTTCAAACCATAACATTGTGTCCATACCTTTATATTTGTTGGCATCTAAGTGCTATACAAACATACACATTACGTGACATTACCAGCAGCATAAAAAATGACTTCGAAGTCCACATCGTGGTCACGCAGCCAAGCACAGACCGGAAGTCCGCCGGCGAGACCAAAGCCTACTGACAACGTGATGTATCCCCGACCAAACGCCAGCAGTTCACCAGTCACCAGCTCATCGGCAACGGCGCCGACGAATATACTCCAGAAGCCGGCGTGGAGTCCAAAGATGAGGGCGTAGCCGATCTCGCCGGCTCGGTGGAGGAAGAACTCTGGGAAGAGTGCAGTGAGGATGACGGTGAGACCGGCCGTACAGATGCTGTTGCTGGCCGCGTCCAGCTTCGCCGAGTGACTGAGCAGCTGGAACACCAGACGACTAGCCAGGCTGGAACATCCGACAATAGACAGCAACAGGACAGCATCGTTGTTCGACATTCCTGGTTAAAAAACAGCAAACACACAGACACACTAGTTCCACGTACATCTACTACATTAACCATTTTAACTGTCAATAACATCACAACTGTCAGCTAAGCCAAACGTCGTCATCACAGGTGAGGTAATAAAACGATTAATAAAGACACCTTCGCAGAGCCGATACAACAGATGAAATAACACATGTTGAAAATGATTAATTATCGGTATACAATTATTACCTGTAGACAGGGCATATTCTGGTAGAAAGAAAATGACAATCGATGCTCCAGCACTCCAAAACAAGTTGCTTAAAAGCAGGACATTAAAAGCAACACTCCGGAACAAGACTGGCTCGAAAATCTTAAGAATGTTCTTCCATCTCCGTGGTCTCGAGCCACTGGACTCCTGCAGAGGTCTTATGGTAGCACCACAAGGCAACAGATGGGCACAGACTGCTACCAGCAAGACGGCAACACCCTTCCATGCATATATGTCCTCCAGGTGATAAATAAGTAACGGGAAAATGGCCACTCCAAGACTGGATCCCGTTGCTGCAACGCCGACGGCCAACCGATGTTGGTTGGGATCAGTGAAATATCCACTGATAGCCATGACAGACGGCGACAGTGCAATACCAAGCCCGAGTCCTACAGAAAAATATAAACATCCAAAACAGCAACAACTAGACAGCACTCAGCAGTGTGTATGCCCTGCCATCAAGCAGCAGTTGTGCTAACCCTAACCTAAACCTTCCCAAATTTAATCAACTCTACTGTGGGTCATAATATACCCACCAGTATATCCCGAATTTCACAAAATTCCACCCATAACTTTTTGAGTTTTCCTGCTAACAAACAGACATGAATCAAGGCATTACACCCACCAAACTGCAGTGGAATTATTGACGACTGAGTTATTATGATTTTAAGTCCCACATGACATAAAATAGGTCATTTCGGAGATGTTCTTCCCAGCCAATCTCTTGACTTAGTACTGAAAAACTAAATCTAACACGAGAACAAAAGCATACATGCATCTGTAACAAAATATACAACAACACAAAACAAACTCAAAAAACTATAGCCAAGTTTGGTCACCTTTTACGATTTCCGACCTGGAAATGGAACAGCCCTTTTCTGAAAAAAAGTAGATAAGTAAGGAAGTAAATAACTAAGAAAGGAAGTAAGGAAGAAAGCTAAGTAAGCAACAACAAGTTATATAGTGTCGTAATCAACAAGCGAATCAAGGGACATTATGTATGGGGTGCAATGGAGGTAAAAAATACAAACAATGACAGTCATCATATGTAAGAAAACATCAAAACAAAGTTATATTAAAGAAAAATAACAGAAATATAAGTAAAAATATATAGATTATACACAGACTTGTTTAATATCACCACAATTAGGACTTGCAATAAAGTATTACTCATTATTATTGCTAGAGAACGATCTCTTGCAATCATATTCAGCTTACCATAAAATATATTGAATGTGACAAAAATCAGAAACAGACACAATTGCAAGAAACTTCGTCAGCAGCGACATGGTAATTATGGTTGCACACACGTGTCTAGTATTCATTTATTAAAGTATTCGACAACAAAACTAGAAATTCACTCACAGGCTGCACAATAAAGATAAATTAATTCGCGTCAGTCAAAATTTAATCTCTGTGTCTGCACCTTTCACAGATAATGCTTCACAAGTCTAAAGGGTCATTAGTTGGAAAGGTCACTGTCTGGGGTTAAGAATAGGGCTGTGGTTAGGGTTAGTATCATGAACGTCAAGGTTGGAACTGACAGCTGGTGTTCAGGTTAGGATTAGGGCTAAGACAAGCAATGTTGCTTGCCTAAAACCAACATTTCTGACTAATGACCCAACTAATAACGTAAGGATGAGGATGATGACAATGATGTGATAATAATAAGAAGTGGTCAAAGAATTTTTAAAAAGGCTGCATCACCGTCCTGTCACCCCTCGTGGCTGCAAATGGATTCGTCTGACCTTGGCCCCTCTAATATATGGTTCCTTTAGCCCATACGAATCAGTCTGTTAAATGGCACCTCAATCGGTTTAGCTGCTTTTGCAGGACTTACCCGAAATCGCCAACTTGTCACCCTTCGCAGTGGCAAATTGATTCACCTGACTTTGACCCCAATATAATAATGGTTCCTTGGGTCCACATGAGTCAACCCCCCCCCCTCTCCCCC
>Ga0209780_1000218_pt1 | contig 28324 bp, 33 predicted proteins | sample WorMetexBAHAMAS2_FD_187384 | JGI IMG/M metagenome (GOLD analysis project Ga0209780, IMG submission 187384) | Marine gutless worms symbiont microbial communities from Max Planck institute for Marine Microbiology, Germany - Inanidrilus exumae... | ecosystem: Host-associated > Annelida > Digestive...
CCCCATAGGCGGCCAAGAAACCAATTTCGTTATCCTTTAGGATAGCAAGATTCCCCGCTAAGGTATTTTGTCCCCCAGCAACAATTTTAGACAGCTCCTGCGCTATAGCAGTCCGTATCTCTTCCACGCTCCGGGTGGCCAAGTCTCCGTTTAATAAGGCGACGATACTGGCCAGTTTATCAAAAAGCTCCTGCGTTACTGGCCCGCCATCTGATAAGAATTTGCTAATACCATGTCGCATAAATAGGCTATATTGTATCTCAATGGGTGATCTACTTAATGGATGCTCTCGCGTATGATCCGGAAATGATTGCGTATGAGCCTCTCGCCAACGTTCTAACCACGTTTGTCCCTCCCCAGGTTCCAGACTAGGCAACCGATCAGGTCCAACAATCAAGAAATCTATAGTGCGTTCCACCGCAAAACCACAACCTGAGTGACAGTCGCCTGTCTCAGTTTTCAATTCTCGAACCGGTTTTGCAACCTTTTCTGTAAGTAGCGCTTGTAACTCGGTTGGTTGCATCTCCTTCTGTACCTGATTAGCGATCCAAGTTGATTCACCGCAGGCTCCTCCATCCCCTCCTCCAGCCAAAAGTGCGCTCGTCGCCAAGAGTGTGCTCAGGTAAATACCCAGTAACAGATAACGCTTCTTCAATATCAACCTTCTCATTCTTCAGATTCCCCCTTAAGATAAACAACAAAAATATTGAGCGTATACAACGCTTTCGTCAACAAAGACATTCCTGGCAACAACTTTTTCAAGCAACTGAGTATAACTTATACTCGATGCTCAAGTTTTTCGTCGCGGTGATGAGTACAACTAATGGAGGACAACTGAGTACAACTAATGGAGGACAACGAATAAAACCTAAAACATTTACTGAATCATCGGCATTTTCTGGTTTTTCTTGTTCTGATGCCCTTTGCTGAGGAACCGGAAAAACAATCAATTAATTAATGAGGTGATTGAAGGTTTTATTCGTTGTCCTCCATTAGTTGTACTCAGTTGTCCTCCATTGGCTGTACTCAGTTGTCCTCCATTAGCTGTACTCAGTTGTCCTCCATTACCACAAAAAAAACTTGAACATCAAGTTATAACATCACATTCCCCATACATTAAATCATCTAGGTTTCTCCCTACATCCTTACCGTTTTTTGGTACACTTAGGTTTCACTACACGGATATTTTTATGTTACCGACTTTACCTTTATTACAAAAAACTGATTTTCCAGCCATAAAACGCAGCACCTTGGAGACTTTACAAGTCAATATAGGTTACATGTGCAATCAACAATGTATCCATTGTCATGTCAATGCGAGCCCAAAACGTACAGAAATCATGGAACGTGATACCTGTGAGCAAGTCTTAAGTTTTTTACGCGCCACCCCTTCAATTGAAACCTTAGACTTAACGGGGGGAGCGCCTGAATTAAATCCCCATTTTCGTTACATGGTCAAAGCAGCTCGACAAGCTGGGATACACGTGATTGATCGTTGTAATCTTACCATTTTATCGGTGCCAGAACATACCGATTTATCAAAATTCCTTGCAGAACAACAGGTTGAAATTCTCGCATCCTTGCCCTGTTATTTGGAAGAAAACGTTGATAGGCAACGCGGCAAAGGGGTTTTTCAAGAGAGCCTTGCCGGTTTGCGTCAACTCAATGCTTTGGGGTATGGACAAATTGAGTCGGGTTTGAGACTTAATTTGGTGTTTAATCCGCAGGGTCCAGATTTGCCAGCGCCACAAGCCGCTTTAGAAGCTGATTATAAAAAGTTTTTAAAGGAAAAGTATGACATAGTATTTAATCAATTGTACACGCTCTGCAATATGCCCATACAACGTTTTGGGAGTTTTTTGATTACCAAAGGGCAATTTAATAGATATATGCAGTTGTTACGCGATGCCCACAGCGATGATAATTTGGAAACGGTGATGTGCCGCAATTTAATCAGTGTTGATTGGCAAGGTTATGTGTATGATTGCGACTTTAATCAAATGTTGGGCTTGCCCCTGCATTTGGAGACGGCGACACAACAGCATATTTCAGAATTATTTGATGTGAATTTAGAAGCTAATCCGATTGTTGTCGCGGGACATTGTTACGGTTGCACGGCGGGGCAAGGTAGTAGTTGTGGAGGCGCGTTGTCTTGAGTGGGCGACTGTCAATTATCATTCCTGCTTTAAATGAGCAAGCGGTTATCGTAGAGACTTTGCAGGCTTTGCAAGCTTTGCGTGAGCTGGGACATGAAGTGATTGTCGTTGATGGTGGCAGTAGCGATAAAACGCACAGCTTAGCTGCCCCTTTAGTGGATCGCATTTTGCGGGCAGAACGTGGACGGGCTCGACAGATGATTATCGGTGCCCAGTTTGCTCATCATGATATCTTGTTGTTTTTACATGCCGATACCCGTTTGCCAGCAAAAGCGGATGTTTTGATTTTTGAGGGTTTAGAAAAAACTGGGCGAAAATGGGGACGGTTTGATGTGCGCTTATCTGGGCAGGCATGGTTGTTGCGCGTGGTGGAGCGTTTGATGAATTGGCGTTCTTGTTTGACAAGTATTGCGACGGGTGATCAGGCTATTTTTATGCAACGCAATTTGTATGAGCAAGCAGAGGGTTTTCCTGATATTCCTTTAATGGAGGATATTGCTTTGAGTCGTCGTTTGAGACGTTTTAGTCGTCCTGTCTGCATACGAACTCCGGTGCTTACTTCTAGCCGTCGTTGGGAACGGTATGGTATTGTGCGGACTATTTTGCTGATGTGGAGTTTACGCTTGGCTTATGCCTTGGGTGTGAGCCCTTGGACTTTAAAAAGATTCTATTAAATTTGAACTGTGATTTATGTGATTTTTCTGATTAATGTGATTGCTAAGTAATTAAAGTATTACTATATAACTAACAGCATGATAAAAATCACATAAATCATAAAAATCACATTTGAAAAATTATTTAGCAACAACTCTATTAATTAACTGATGTTAGGCACGGCTCTTCTAAAACCTGATAAAGATAGGAGCCGGGGCTTTAGCCGGAGCCGGGGCTTTAGCCGGAGCCGGGGCTTTAGCCCCGGTTTCTGGGATTCACCTAAGATGGGTCACGTATTAGAATGTGGTGTTTGCGGGGCTGAAGCCCCGGCTCCGAGATTTTGCGGGGCTGAAGCCCCGGCTCCGAGATCTGTTACTAAAGGTAGGAAGTAGGGCTTTAGCCCTACAATTGCCGGGGCTTTAGCCCCGGTTCCTGGGATTCACCTAAGATGGGTCACGTATTAGAATGTGGTGTTTGCGGGGCTGAAGCCCCGGCTCCGAGATTTTGCGGGGCTGAAGCCCCGGCTCCGAGATTTGTTACTGAGCTGTAGAGGCTGACTGCGTAACATCAGTAATTAATCGTTGAGAAGGTGATGACTGAAGGCGTAGTACAAATATTTGCTAAAACTCCAAAACCTGGTCAAGTCAAAACGCGCTTGATTCCAAAATTGGGTGAAAAGGGGGCAACTGATTTGCATAAACAATTAGTCAAGCATTGTCTGCAACAATTCAGTGGTTTATTTTCTGTACAATTATGGTGTGCGCCTAATGAATATCATCCGTTTTTTCAAGCTTGCCAAACAGATTTCGGAGTGAGTTTGCACCGTCAACAAGGAGCGGATTTAGGAGAACGCATGGCTTATGCCTTAGCCAGTGCTGCGCCCACGTCGGCGGTGTTGATAGGCAGCGATTGTCCGAGTTTAAAGGCGGAAAATATTCGTGAGGCTTTTGTTGCTTTGCAGCAAGCTTATCCTGTGGTGTTAGCACCGGCAGAAGATGGGGGTTATGTGTTAATAGGCATGCAGCAAGTCAGACGGGAGTTATTTACTGACATGCCTTGGGGCACGTCGCAGGTGTTGACGGAGACACGGGCGCGTTTGCGTGATTTGGGCTTGCGCTGGTATGAATTACCTACACAGTGGGATGTTGATCGTCTTGAGGATGTCGAGCGTTGGTACCACTCTGCCACATGAACAAAAACTCAAGTTATTATGTATGAAACTCTATAATTATTTACTGATGTTACGCGCTCTCGTTCCCAAACCACATTTGTGAACGAGGAAAGTCGCTAAAAATATAGTACAACGGATTAGGGGAACAAACGGATTGGTTGGTTTGAAATCTCTTTTTTTGGCAGGAGCCATTATCAATTAAATAAATATCTAGCAATAATCAATCCGTTTACCCCCCCCTAATCCGTTGTACTGGAGTTTTGAAGGAGCGTGGCAACGAGGGTGCGTAACATCAATTATTTATAAAAACCAGGGCGTTTCTTATGGAACCGTTACAGTTTTCTGAACTGTTAAAAAGTCTCAATCAGGAGAGTTCATCCAAGGATAAAAAAACCTTGGTACAAACAGCCGCCGGTAAAAATACGTTTACCAGTTATCAGGCAGCGGAAATACTTGAACATTTTTCATTTTCCAAGGATCAATTGCGGACACTCGAAGTACTGCGCCCTAGAATTTCTGATATAGGCAATAGTTTTCAGCTCATGGATGTGTTTACTTTTGCTAAAGATAAGAAAAGGGCAAGTCAATTGCTTGGACAACCAGAAGATGTGAAATCAGCGCTGAATTTGTTAAAGCATAGGGAATTATCCCAAGGTTTGGAGATGCCTGCTGCGATGGAACAATCAGCTTTTTCTGGGCTGTTAGAAGTGCTGGACAAGCAGTATTTTCCAAAGGAAAAACTCCATTTGATAGAACTTGCCGCTTTCCGCAATACTTTTACGTCGAATCAGATTGTGCAGCTTCTAAAAAAATTAAACTTTTCCAGACATAAGCTGAGATTATTAGAAATAATCCACTACAGAATCACTGATCCAGAAAATAATTTTCATATCATAAGTGCGTTTGAGCGTGGTTTAGATAAAAAAAGGGCGAGTGAGTTGCTTAAATAAGGGAATAGTTGAATTATTTGAAATATGATGAACAGCAAACACCGAAAAACCTTAGAACAAATATTTTCAGAACCGGTACATAAGTCGATGGAGTGGTCGCGTATTGAATCGTTATTTCTGGCATTGGGTGCTGATGTTATTGAAGGCGATGGCTCTAGGGTACGCTTTGTACTGAATGAAGTTGTTGGTAGTTTCCATCGCCCCCATCCATCCAAAGATGCTAAACCATATCAAGTACGTGATGCTCGTGATTTTTTGGAACAGGCAGGAGTAACACAATGAATAATACGATGAATTACAAGGGTTATGCCGCCAGTATTGAATATAGTGCTGAAGATCAGTGCTTTGTTGGGCATATGGCTGGAATCAGAGATATTGTTGGCTTTCACGGCGAATCTGTTAGTGAATTGCGCCATACTTTTGAAGAGGCTGTGAACGATTACCTGGAAACATGTGAAAAAATCGGTAAAGTGCCACAGCAACCTTATTCAGGTAATCTAGTCTTGCAAATACCGCCCCAAGTCCACGCTGCCATCGCAAACGCTGCCGAAATTAGCGGCAAAAGTCTCAATCAGTGGGCAACTGAAGCTTTATTAGCTAAGGCTACTTGAAAATCCCGCGCTCATCGTTTTCCTACGCTGAACGTGGGAGACGTTCCACGTCCCCATAACAACGGAAACCACCATGCTAACTCCAGTTATACTATCCGGCGGCGTAGGGAGCCGCTTATGGCCATTATCCCGCGAATATTATCCCAAACAATTATTAGCCTTAGTTGGCAATCATACCCTATTACAAAACACAATAATACGGCTAAAAGGACTTGCCGAACTGTCGCCACCGCTAACGGTTTGCAATGAAAATCACCGTTTTTTAGTCGCGGAACAATTACGTAATATTGACATTTCCCCCGCGCATATTATTCTTGAACCGGTAGGGCGTAATACGGCACCAGCAGCCGCAGTGGCAGCCTTAACTGCTGAGCCCGATGCACTATTATTAGTCCTGCCTGCTGATCATCTGATTGCCAATGCCGCCGCATTCCGTGAGGCGATTACCGCCGGAGTGCCCCTAGCGCAAGCAAATTATTTGGTCACATTTGGCATAGTGCCCAATCGTCCGGAAACTGGATATGGTTATATTAATGCGACGGATTTTGTAGAGAACGGCATCGCCTTGTCCGTTAAACGTTTCGTCGAAAAACCTGACATTGATACCGCCCAAGGCTACGTCGATTCAGGCGAATATTATTGGAATAGTGGCATGTTTCTATTTAAAGCCTCACAATATTTAAAAGAATTAGAAAGCTTTGCACCTGAAATGTTGCGAGCCTGTCGCCAAGCGATTGATAATGCTGTTCAAGATCAATATTTTCTGCGATTAGGCGCGGCTACATTCAAAGCCTGCCCTAGCGATTCCATCGACTATGCCGTGATGGAACATACCAAAGCGGGGGTTGTAATTCCCCTAGATGTTGGTTGGAATGATGTAGGTGCCTGGTCATCTTTATGGGAAGTCAGTGAACAAGATAGCGAGGGCAATGTCATTCAGGGCGATATATTGACTGAAAATGTACGCAATAGCTACTTGCGTGCTGAACATCGCTTGCTGACAGCGATAGGAGTGGAAGATTTGATGATTGTAGAAACTGCCGATGCTGTGCTAGTGGCGCATAAGGATCATGTTCAGGATGTAAAACAAATAGTTTCTCGGTTGAAAGCATCAAAACGCAGTGAAGCTGAATTACATTGTAAAATTTACCGTCCTTGGGGTAGTTATGAATGTATTGATGCTGAAGAACGTTTTCAAGTAAAACGTATTACGGTGAATCCCGGGGCTAGTTTATCATTACAAATGCACTATCATCGTTCTGAACATTGGATAGTGGTTAAAGGCACGGCACGAATTACGCGGGGAGATGAAAGTCTAATCCTCAGTGAAAATCAATCTACTTATATTCCTTTAGGAGTAAAACATCGTTTGGAAAATTCGGGTAAATTGCCTTTAGAATTGATTGAAGTGCAATCTGGTAGTTATTTGGGCGAAGATGATATTGTTCGTTTTGATGATGTTTATGGGCGGTATTGAGGATGGATACGGTTGAAATACGTCAAATAATTAATGCCGGCGAAACGAGCCGGGTACAATTCAAACAACAACTGAAAGCGAAACAAGCTGATGATATTGTGGCTGAAATAGTTGCAATGTCCAATTTTGAAGGCGGGAAAATTCTGATTGGTGTTGATGATAAAAAAGGGACTGTCATTGGACTTGGGTTTGAAGCATTGGAGAAAGCGAATAATTATCTATTCAATTGGGCGACAAATAATGTGAAACCGTCTGTGACGATATTTACTGAAACCGTCTCTGTTGACGGCAAATTTATTCTGGTTGTCACCATTCCCGCTGGAATTGATAAACCGTATTGTGACAAGCAGATGGTGTATTGGATTAAATCTGCGGCTAATAAAAGGCGTGTATCTCCTGAAGAATTAAAACGTTTATATCAATCCGCCGGAAAAGTATATGCAGAAAGGCAAGCCATTGAAGATAGTGATATTTCGGATGTTGATTTGCCTCTGTTTCGTGCCTTTTATAAGAAAAGATATAATGAGGAGTTTGAGGCAGATGAACTCCCACGCTTAATGACAAATCTGAGATTGCTCAAAGATAATAAGTTGACTTTAGCGGGTGCCTTACTTTTTGGTGAAAATCCAGAGGTTTTATTGCCAGAATTGCATATTTCGGCTATTTGGTTTTGGGGCAAGGATTTTATTGCGAATGATTATAGAAGTAGTGAAAATCTTACTGGTAATTTGCGGCAACAGTATAAGGATTCGGTCAATTTTGTATTGAGCACGCTGAGGAAAGTTCAGGGTGAACAAAATTTTAATAGTCTTGGTATACCTGAAATTCCAAAGCTGGTTTTTGAGGAACTTTTAATTAATGCCTTGGTACACAGAGATTATTTTATCCATGATTCAATTAAGCTGTTTATTTTTGAGGATAGAATCGAGATAAAAAGTCCGGGGAAATTACCAAACAATCTTGGTGTTGAGGATATTAAACAGGGCATTCAACGCCGTTCAAGAAATATTGTTTTAACTTCGTTTGTTAGCGATGTGTTGCCTTATAGAGGAATTGGCAGTGGTATTCTAAAATCACTCAAAGCCTATCCTCATATTGAGTTTGAAAATAATACGGTTGCGGAATATTTTAAAGTCACAATTTATAGACCTTAATGGGATTGGGGTTTTTGCTAGGGAGTACAGCTAATGTAGGACAACGAATAAAACCTGATCATTTCTTATTGGTTATAGGACATTCGTTGTACTCTACTCCATCTATAGTTGATAAGAAGAGTACAGCTAATGTAGGACAACGAATAAAACCTGATCATTTCTTATTGGTTATAGGACATTCGTTGTACTCGTTATAGGACATTCGTTGTACTCTACTCCATCTATAGTTGATAAGAAGAGTACAGCTAATGTAGGACAACGAATAAAACCTGATCATTTCTTATTGGTTGTAGGACATTCGTTGTACTCTGCTCCATCTATAGTTGATAAAAAGAGGAACAAAAACAATGGGTGAAGTGGTTGTTGATATTGCCTTGGAAAATTTTCTTGATCGTATTCTGATGCTGGAAAACAAATTGGCCGTGGAAAAAGTGCGTCAACATCACATGTCTGCAATGGTTGATACGGGTGCAATCATGCTTTCTCTACCCTTAGACGTCATTGAAAAACTGGGGCTGAAGAAAGTGCGTAAAGTCATCGTGACTTATGCAGATGAACGCCGTGAAGAGCGGGAAGTTTTTGCCCCCGTTCATTTACAAATCGGTGATCGTCCTCTCGTCACCGAGGCGGTGGCGGGGCCGCCACTCAGCGAAGCCTTAATTGGACAAGTGATTTTGGAGGAATTGGATCTGTTAGTGGATTGCCAGAATCAAACATTGTTACCCCGTCCTGAATCACCTGTTTATCCTTCTTTGAAGATGAAGTAAGTAGCAGGGGTATAGCGAGGTATGGTGGGCAAAAGACGTTGCCCGCCGCTAAAATCTATACCGACATCAATGATGCGCGCGGGACGCACCCTACGCTTGCCAATGATTCATAGGTTGAATGTTTGCTTTCAGCCAAGGATAACTCGGTTTTATCTTTTTGATGAAGGTGGGGTATATGTTCTCCCCAATGCCATTAATTATTACTAAAAAAATCAGATAAATATTTTGGTAGGCGTCCTCGATTTAATTCAGACATCCAAGATAAACCTTGGACTCCATAAAAAATGTGGTTTTTTTTAGGGCAAACCGAGGTGTTTGCCCACCACGTATGGCAGGTGAGTTTAGTTGGTTTCATAGTATTATTTTAATCCCATCCTTTGATAAATAAAATCAAGATCGTCTGGCAAAGGACAGGTTTGTAAAATCTTTTTTATTCTACGTTCTGCGTTTTCTTGACCAATAAGCCGGTTTAAAACTTGATGGACATGTAAAAGATAAAACTGTTTACCATGTATCCATCGTTTCAACTGCTCTGATTCATCTTTCGCCATAACGGAGTTCAGACGATTTTGGAACTGAGTAAAAATTTGCTCTGGTTCAAGAAAGTCATACCATTTTTTGAGTGTTTCCCGAATTTTTGCATCATCTTGAGCATTATTAAAATCTAAAAGTGCGCCTTTAAATCCAAGTACTTTGATGCCTTCCCATAATGGATTTATAACAGCCCATAGCACACCGTGCCTTATCCATTTTTCTTTGTCGGCAAGTATTGCTGCTTTTAAGGTTGGCAAACCGCCGGATATTTTGGCTCTTTGATTCTCTGACAAAGCTTCCCAAATTTCATCAGGACAAATCAGATAGTTTTCCATGCAAAAACGAGAAAGTACCATAAGATTAGATAAGGCATTTTGTTCTCGTAAAATTCGATCTTCTGACCATTCATCACGATCAATTAATCCCAGCCATGTTGGCTCATCAGCGAGAATATCAATGACTTTTTGCTTATTACCTGCGTATGCTATCACCCACTCGTCTTCCCATGTGAAGGGAAATCGACGGTTAAGTAGTTCGTTATAAGCTTCTACATCATCTTCACCTTCAACTAACAAAACCCTTTTTCCAGTATTTTTAACTTTTTGTGTCCGAATTTCTTTGGCTCTGTTTTTGGCACTGCTCATAAGCTATCTCCTAGCTCAATGAGCTTATCACGAGTGTCATACCGACTCCATACACTGGGAAGATGAGAACTAATCAGCAATTGACCTTTGTGTTTTTCAACATGTGACTCCAGTCTGGCAAGAAATCCTGAAACTAAAGAAGGATGTAAATAATGATCTGGTTCGTCGATCATCACGAGTCCCCCCGGCTTTAACAAACAATTTACTAGGTATAATTTGATAAGTATTTGACGTTCTCCCGAACTGAGTACATCTATCGTGTGCGATTGCCCTCGTTTTCCCTTAATCGTTACCTGAAGGCGAGTCTTACCACCCGGTTTAATATCTGGGCTAATTTCTTTACCATACAAAAAATGATTAAACTCACGAATCATTTGATGATATTGATGCAATTTTGTCACTTTTAAGTTGATGAGAGAGGCTTCTATTTGTCCTTGCCAATCTTCAGTTGCTTGATATTTAACTAACCAACGTGTCTTATAATAATCTTGCAGTATTCTCCCTACTCGACGCTTTGGTGAAACCCAGCGACATTCTTCAGCGTCCAGATAAATCATATTAGGTGTCTTAGCCGTTTCAAAATTCAGGATAAGCTTGTTTCTCGATTCTGACCAATTATTGAGCCATTCTTTTTGGGGAAGTAATAGGGTGTTTTTAATCTCACCCATCCATTGAATGTCTGGGAGTTCCTCTTGCAATTTTTTAAACCAAGCACTTTCACCAAAAACGAGGCCGATTGGGGTTGAAGTCTCTGGTAACTCTGTAAAAATAATTGCAATACCGCCCCATTGCTGTAGCCATTTTCTGTTTGAATGTGGCAATTTATCACGATTATCCAGCCAATAAGCGGTCGCTTGCCACAATTCGGCAATAGCCCTTAAAACCAGCGACTTTCCAGAGCCATTGGGGCCTGAAAATAAAACACGGCTAAAAATTTTGTCGCTCCAATCGTCATAAAAATCAAATTTCTGATTTTCTATGGGGCCGACATGATTGAAGTATATGGCTTGTATTTTCATGTTAATGATGTAACATAAAGTAAATTCAGAAAATAGGAGTCCAAGATAAGATTTCTCCTAACGTCGAAAGGACGTCCAAAATAAATTTTGGACTCCATCTCTAACTTAATGGCATTGACCCTACGCTTGCTAGTGAGTCATAGGTTGAATGTTTGCTTTCAGCCAATCAACAAAAGCTGTAAAATTCATTTCCTCTGTCAAGGATAACTCGGTTTTATCTTTTTGATGAAGGTGGGGTATATGTTCTCCCACACTGTTCTTTACCAATATAACCATACTTGAGTAGAATCGCACGAGAGTCAGGGCTGTTATCAAATCCCGCTTCTACCCAATCTCCGTATAATATATAGTAGCGATATTTCCGTAGTCCATCGCTAAACAATTCCGTCACAAACACCCGAAATTGACCATATTTTGCACTAAGGCGTAAAATAGCTCGTTTAGGTGTTGCGTCAGTCACACAATCGACTTGTTCAAAAGTGGCTTGAGCGAACGCAATTATGTCAGCAAAATGGTCTGTAATTTCTGTGTCCAATCTTGAACTCCTTTATAGCAAAATTCCCAATCCGCTAAGTCAAATTCCCACATTTTATTCACCTTAGCCTCCACTTGTTCGCTGAAGAGTTCATCTTCACTCATGCGCTGGGTAAAAGTTGGATAATCCATACCGTATTTGAGTTGATACATAGCCTCTTTCTGACGTAGTTCAACGATTTTTGCGGTAATCTGCTCAATGCTATATCGCTGTAGTGCCAAGTCAACAGCTTTTTGTGGCTCCCCAAATGTGGTCAAAATGTCAGCATATTCTTTTTTGATTGATACTGTCAGCATAATAAAACCTCAATTTAGGAATCCAAGATTTACACCAATTCCGAGTAACGCGATTTAAAAAATCCTATTTCTTTAAGAAATAGGATTTTTAGATTGCTATATGTGTGTATTATTTCATCATAGCTAATTCTAATTGTTCAACATAACGTTCAATATCCGCCCCAGTACGCATTTCCGTTGCACATACCAACAGGCAATCATCCAATTCAGGATAAAACTACGCGAGGCTATAACCGCCCAAAATATGATGCGCCCTACAAAAGAACTTAATGGCATTAACCAGCTATAGTGTTTTCGTCCAATCTTCTAAACGTAATCCTACTATCCGTTGAAAATCACTATCCGCCGTCACAAGAATCGCATCAAGTGCCATAGCGGTTGCAGCAATCCATAAATCGTTTTCATCTAACGGCGTTCCCTGTTTCTCAGCTTCGCGTTTGAGCCGCGCATAGTGATCGCCAGTTTCCTCTGGGATTGCTTCGCATGGTAAGCTTGCAAATAACTTGGTAGCTTGATAAAGACTCGCGTCTACGTCCTTTTGGTAATCGTTTAATTCCAAACATAATTTCGCCACGCACAATCGTGCAAGTAAAAACGTAATCTGTTGCTTTGACAGAAGCGAGATATTTCTTTACTTGTAGATTATTCGCCATTAAAAAGCTGCATGTTGATGTATCCAAAAGATACTCGTTCATATCGACTATTTTTCCTATTGTTCAAAAGGCGAGTTGAATTGCACAATTCTTTTGCCTTCTTCAATAGCCTTTAGCAGTGCAAGAGCATCTTCCATTGTGACATCATTCGAGTGTTCAACAGACTCGATGATTTTTTGTGCCATGCGATTTTTGTTTGGTTTATTTTGTCCCGCTTTCCAAACTAAAAATTTGAGGTAGTCTCTCAATTGTTTCTTTTCTCCAGATGGTAACTGAGAAACGCTATCAACTAGCCATTGTATCGTTGCTGTTTGCATAATTTACCTCCAATCCATTACTGTGCCTTGGGGTTTTCACGAATATCATTCGACCATTATTTCATGACTAATTTTAATTGTTCAACATAATGTTCAACATCCGCCCCAGTACGCATTTCCGTTGCACACACCAACAAACAGTCATCCAATTCAGGATAAAACGGCGCGAGGCTATAACCGCCCAAAATATGATGCGTCGCTAATTCACGCAAAACCTCATTAATTGGTTTTTCTAAGCGTAATACCGCTTCATGAAAATAGGGGCCACTAAACACGCGACTGACTCCGCCAATCGCCGTCAATTTTTCAACTAAAGCCGTGGTATTCGCATGGCAGTGAAGGGCAACGCGCTCTAAGCCTTCGGCTCCCAATAAAGCGGTGTGAATCGTTGCTGCCGTCACCATTAATCCTTGATTGGTACAAATATTAGAAGTGGCTTTCGAGCGGCGAATATGTTGCTCACGCGCTTGTAGCGTTAGGGTGTAGCCTATTTCGTCATCCAGATCGACGGTGCGCCCGATAATGCGCCCTGGCATTTGTCGTACATGGCTTTTTTTGCAGCACATAAAGCCGAAATATGGGCCACCTGCGGAAAGGGGAATGCCTAAAGGTTGGCCTTCTCCACATACAATATCGGCTCCTTTTGTGCCCCATTCGCCAGGCGAAGAGAGTACCGCCAAGGTAAGCGGATTAACCAGCCCTATCACCAACATACCCTGTGCATGTGCCCAATCGGTTAGTTCATCTACCGCTTCTAGGTTGCCAAAAAAGTTCGGTTGAGGAATAATTAAGGCGGCAGCACTATCGTCAGCAGATAGATTGTCGAAGGCTATTGTGCCATTTTCAACGTCATAGGGTATTTCAATTAGCGAAATACTTTGATTTTTAACGATAGTCTGCACCACGCGCCGATAAATGGGATGTACCGTCGTTGGCATTAAAATGCGTTTCGATTTTTTCAGGCGCACTGCCATTAGCACTGCCTCTGCCAGTGCCGAGGCACCATCATATAAAGAGGCATTGGAGGCGTCCATGCCGGTCAAATTCGCCATCATGGTTTGAAATTCGTATAATAGTTGTAATGTTCCCTGGCTGGCTTCTGCTTGATAAGGGGTGTAGGCAGAGTAAAATTCACCTCGCGTAGTGATTTCCCAGACAGCGGCAGGAATGTGATGTTCATAAGCGCCCGCACCGATAAAACAAATTGAGCCGGTATTTTGAGCAGCACGTTGGCGCATTAATTGTCCTATTTCCATTTCAGTTAAGGATGGTGGGATTTTTTCTAAATTGCCACAACGTAAAGTCGCAGGGATTTCATCAAATAAGTCGTCGATGCTGCCTACGCCAATGGTGGCAAGCATGGCGGTAATGTCGTCTTGGGTGTGGGGAATGTAGGGCATAATTTTTTAAAATAAGAAGGGAGCGTAGGGCGTTTTTTCGTTGTTTCGGGAAATCCGCTTCGCTCCATTCCCGAAACAACTGAACTCGATGATCAAGTTTTCCACGAACGCCATGAGCTAAACCTCAGGACTCATAAGGCTCAAGTACCCTAAAGGGCGCTAATTTTGCCGGAGCATGTTTGCAACCTGCTCTGCCACGTTTTAAACGTTTCGGACGGGGTTGCAAACCGCATAAGCGGGGTTGCAAACCCCGTCCAGCATAAAACGTTTCGGACGGGGTTGCAAACCCCGTCCAGCATAAGGGCGTTTTGGTGGGCAACAGGAAGACGTTGCCTACTCTACAAAAAAAAGGCTTATGGCAGTTCAAAGTGTTTTAAAAATCCTATTTCTTCAAGAAATAGGATTTTTTTTACCAGAATGCACTTATTCTTCATCTGCAATAAATTCAGCGTATTCTTCAGCCGTCAACAGCGCATCCATACCACTGTCTTCAGCCAGTTCAACTTTAAATAGCCAACCCTCTTCATAGGGGCTGTTATTGATCAATTCTGGCGTATCGCTTAGGATAGTATTGTTTTCAATCACTTCTCCAGCTATCGGGCTATATAAATCTGAAGCGGCTTTTACCGATTCAACCACGCCACAGTTATCTTCTATCTCAAGTTGAGCGCCCACCGCAGGTAATTCAACATATACCAAATCACCTAAGGCTTGTTGGGCATGATCGGTAATGCCAATAGTGACGGTGCCATCTTCTTCGAGGCGCACCCATTCATGCGTTTTGATGTATTTTAAATCTTCTGGAACTTCACTCATTATTAATTATCCTTGTTATTAATACAAGCTTTACCATGTCGAACAAATGGGGGTTTAACCACTTGTGCGGCTAATTGTTTATTGCGTATTGTCACAGTCACTTGCTCATACTTTCCCGCAGGCAAACGTGCAAAAGCAATAGAAACTCCTAAAGTCGGTGAAAAGCTACCGCTGGTGATGTATCCCACACCACCGCCTTCAACCGTTACGGTTTGGTGTCCACGTAGGATACCTTTATCGCGCAATACCAAGCCGACTAATATTTGATGTTCACCTTTTTGTCGCTGAACTTGCAGGGCTCTGCGCCCGATAAAGTCGCGATATTCTGGCTTAAAAGCCACTGTCCAAGCTAAGGCGGATTCTAAGGGAGAGGTGTTTTCGTCCATGTCCACTCCATATAAGTTCATGCCGGCTTCAAGGCGTAAAGTGTCACGCGCGCCTAAGCCCACTGGGGCAACACCAGCCGATAGTGCGGCATCCCACCAATCAGGGGCTTGTTGGGCGGGTAAAATGATTTCAAAGCCATCTTCACCCGTGTAACCGGTACGTGCGACAAAAAATTCCTCTTGATTCCATGTGGCACAAAAAGGAGCCAGTTCCATGGCTGGCAAATCGTTTGGAAATAAGGGCTTAAGCTTTTTTCGTGCCTGTGGTCCTTGCACGGCAAGCATAGCCAAATCGTCGCGTTCACGGATTTGTACTTGAAAGGCTTGAGCCTGTTGTGTAATCCAGGCAATATCTTTATCCCGTGTTGCTGCATTGACGACGATACGAAATTGGCATTCTTCTTGATAGTAAACAATTAAGTCGTCAATGACACCGCCTTGTTGGTTTAACATGCAACTATAGAGGGCTTTGCCTGTGTTTTTCAAGCGTGCTACGTCATTGGCTAGCAAGTAGCGTAAAAATTCTCGCACTTGTTGTCCTGTTAAATCAATAATTGTCATATGTGACACGTCAAATATGCCAGCATCACGCCGAACTTGATGATGTTCGTTGATTTGCGAGCCGTAATGCAGGGGCATGTCCCATCCGCCAAAATCGACAATTTTGGCAGCTAAGTGTTTGTTATATAATGCTGTCCTTTTGCCCATCCTAATTCAGTACCTTAAAAGTTGTACATAACGTTGATGTAATGAGTTATTGTAGGTTAGACTAGGAGTCCAAGATTTATCTTGGACAATTTACTGTTAGCATTAAACGCCAAAACCACATGTAAAGCCAGTCAAAAAATTAAATCTTGACAGACAATAATTATTTGTATTACGAGAAAAATTCTTTAAACTTATATAATTAATATAAGATTAACCTCAAAATATGTTTAAGTTTAATTATATATAATTAAAGGTGATAGATGGTTTATCGCTTGGCCCTTGGACATAACCAAAGATATTTGTAGGGTGGGTAGAGCGATAGCGAAACCCACCATTGTTATAAATTTCAAAGGCTTGGTGGGTTTCGCTCCGCTCTACCCACCCTACATGAAAGATATTTTTTCCTAACTTAATGGTGTTGGGTTGCAAACCCAATGCCACTAAGTATCGGTGTAGAGCAACCGTGCGTGGAGAGGGGTAGGACACACCCTACGCTCGCTCGCTGATGATTCGGTCAAATGTTTGAAGCATTTGGAATGAGGGAGATTCATAAGCTTTTTTCCTTATCGCAAAAGTTAAAACTGCATTTGGTTTGAGCTTTTATTGATTGATGTCATTAATCTCGTATTCAGCCTTATCCTTTAAAAAGGGATAGGACTCAACCACACTGGAGTTGCCAACCTTGACGGCCTTGGTTGGGGCATTAAGGGCGCTTGTAGAATTAGCTACCTGGCCTTTGGACGATAGGTAAATGTGCAATATTATTAGCGACTTCACGAAGAAAGTGCGAGTCTTGTAGAAGTGTCCTTTTGATCGCCTCGGTATCTGCTAGACTTGGACCCTGTATCGCACGGCGGAGAATTTGATTAATTCGAGTTTGGATCGATTCAACGCCGGTTTGAGCCTTGAAGTAGTCAACCACATCTTCATCCAAAGCAATAGTAATGCTTATTTTTGCCTCTTCAGGAGCTTGCCCCTGCAAGTCTGGCAGTATGCCTCGCCGCTTGACTACCAGTTTTTTTAAATCATATTCCTCGCGCATAGTCTTTTTCCTCTTGACGAGTAGCACGTATAGCTGAAATAATACGAATTGTGTTGCCCCTAAGCGTATAACTCACCAGCAAAAGTCGCCCCTGATTAGGGTGACCCAACAAGAGTTCCCGATCTTCATCATTGCTGTGATCAACATCATAAAATGCCACTTGTCTTGGATCATAAAAGCTAGTCATAGCTTCACTAAAACTGACTTGGTGCTTGCGCTCATTACGTTTGGCTTTATTATCATCCCATTCAAATTGCATTGCCCAATTTATTTAATAAGTGGTGTTGTTGTAGTTACTGCTTGGCTAACATCATATTGTACAACCAAGCACAAGTTTTTAAAGGAGCATTAACGGAAATTTCCATTCTCAGCCTCTACGAGACTCGCCCACAATAGAAACCCCTCCAGATGGTGGCTCGCGTAGGTTTTTGTTAGATATTTGTAGGGTGGGTAGAGCGAGAGCGAAACCCACCATTGTTATAAATTTCAAAGGCTTATTTTCGTGGTTTTGGCGTTTTAAAGAGCTCGTAGGTTGGAGTGAGTGCGCGAACTCCAACATTCAAAGGTTGAATCCCCCCCGTATCCTTAAATTTATTTGAGTCCTTCTTGTTTAAAAAAAGATTTCAACAATTTATCAGCGGTAAAAAAACGGACATTTTGTTGTACTTTCAATGTGAGCGCAGAGGCTAATTGTATTGCATCAAGAGTACGCAAACCTGTCGCTCCATATTTCATCAGTAACTCTTCAGCCTGTTGAATAACATCAGTTTCAAGATAAATCCATTGGAATTTGATCTCATCTTGTTGGAAACAGGTAATAACCGCATTAGCAGTCTCAATATCAATTTCACCTGTTCTTGTCTTTTTCCAAATAGCTGAGCGAAATTCTAATCTAGCAAGTTCTGATAAATAAATTTCCTCGACACCTTGAGACAAAGCGGCATTTAGCGTTTCTGTACCTGATTCATGGTGATACAATTTTAATACACTTGAGGTGTCCAAAAAGGCATTCATAACGCATTCCTTCGCTCTTCTATTAGGCTATCACTAAACGAACCTTTGACATCTTTGAGAATTTCCCTTGACTTAGCAAAAGAAAAACGTGCAATATCTATTTTTTTTGGTGTCGGTTTTTTAGGTTCTTCAAGAAACGTTACTATGACTGTAACCTTTTCAGTAAAAGGAACTTTTTCGTGAAGAAACAATTTGCCATTTTGATAGGTGCCTTGAACTGCTAACATGTTGATTCTCCTAACTTGATACCACGCTTTTGATGTAAAATAAGTAAGCTTCATTTTACCACACCATTACTCAATTCTATTCTAACTATACTATAAATTGAGTAGATGTTAATCATGAGCCAAACAAATTGTCCTATAAAAACCAAATAGCCTTGGTTGATATTTGATGCCGGACGGAGTTGGGCGTGCCGCCACTTCGTATGCAACCCCGTCCTGACGTTTTTGGTGCTCAATGTTCCCGCGTAGCAAAAAACCGAATTTCCGGCCACCGTTCTTCCATCAATGATAAATTGACTTTCGTTGGGGCGATATAGGTCAGATTATTGGCACCGTCTAAGGCGAGGTTGTTAAAAACTTTACGCTTAAATTCTTCTAATTTGTTCTCATCTTCACAATTCACCCAACGGGCGGTGGCAACTTGCACCGCTTCAAAATTACATTCCACTCCGTATTCATTTTTTAGGCGCCATTTTACTACGTCAAATTGCAATATGCCCACCGCTCCTAAAATTAAATCATTATTGCTCAAAGGGCGGAATAATTGCGTTGCTCCTTCTTCGCTGAGTTGTTGTAAGCCCTTTAATAGGGCTTTCATCCGTAGAGGATCGCGCAAACGGGCGCGGCGGAAAATTTCGGGGGCAAAGTGGGGAATGCCTGTAAATTTCAAATCTTCGCCTTGGGTAAAGGTGTCACCAATTTGAATTGTGCCGTGATTGTGCAGCCCGATAATGTCGCCTGGCCATGCTTTTTCCGTGTGTTCGCGTTCTCCCGCCATAAAAGTCAGAGCGTTAGCGATTTGCACCTCCCGATTTAGGCGCACATGGCGCATTTTCATGCCTTTGCTGTATTGCCCAGAACAGATACGCAAAAAGGCAATGCGATCACGATGGGCAGGATCCATATTAGCCTGAATTTTAAAAACAAAGCCGGAAAATTTTGCTTCATCGGGCGCAACGTGGCGGCTAATGCTGGGGCGTGGCTGCGGGGGTGGTGCAGATTTTATGAAATTATCCAGTAAGGCTTCAATGCCAAAATTATTTAGAGCCGAGCCGAAAAACACTGGTGTTAATTCTCCAGATAAAAATGCGTCTAAATCAAATTTATGGCTTGCACCTTGGACTAATTCAATCTCCTCTTTTAAGTCATCAAAAGTGGATTGTCCCAATTCAGTGAGCAGTTGGGGATCATCAAGCGTGGTGTAAATTTTTCCTTCACTGGCTATCGCGTTTTTGCCTGGCTCAAATAAAGTGACGCTGTTTTTTAAAAAATGATAAATGCCTTTAAAGTGTTTGCCCATGCCGATAGGCCAAGTAATTGGCGCACAGCGGATTTTGAGGACGGTTTCAATTTCGTCTAATAAGTCAATCGGCTCCAATCCATCCCTATCTAATTTGTTGATGAAGGTCAAAATGGGTGTGTCGCGTAAACGGCATACGTCCATTAGTTTAATGGTGCGCTGTTCAACCCCTTTTGCCGAATCAATCACCATCAAGGCGGAATCGACAGCGGTTAGGGTACGATAAGTGTCTTCTGAAAAATCTTCGTGCCCGGGCGTATCTAAGAGATTGATTATGCTGCCTTGGTAAGGAAATTGCATCACTGATGAGGTGACCGAAATGCCGCGTTGTTTTTCCAATTCCATCCAGTCGGAGGTGGCATGACGGGCAGCTTTCCGTCCTTTTACGGTGCCAGCTAATTGGATCGCGCCACCAAATAGCAACAGTTTTTCAGTGACAGTGGTTTTACCCGCGTCGGGGTGGGAGATGATGGCAAAAGTACGGCGTATCGCGGTTTGTTCTGATAATGTGGACATAGTTAGGTAAAATTTCTAATTAGTTATTGATGTTACGCATGGAGGCTCCCTAACTCGGCCAAACTGGCTTGGCTTTAACTCGAAGTTCAAGTTTTTTTTATTGCTGCGGTGGTGAGTACAGCATCAGGCAGTACACACGAGACGCTAAAGCACCAAGCGTGATTTTGGTTGGTTGCGCCGAATCGGAGTTTATAAGGATGAGAGTAGTAGGTTTTTATTCGTTGTTTACCATTCGCTGTACTATTTAAAGGAGCATAGAAAAGAAACATCAATTAGTTAATTGCTTGTATGTGTGGTGTGCATGACATGGATTGTCGTTTTTTTCTTGTCCTTTTTTCTTAGATTCTTTACAATCTTGGTGATTTAAATGGGAGGCTATGAAAATGGCGGGTGAAGTCAAAAAAATAATTGATATAATCATTGAACAAAGATCAAAAGGAAGTCCCATCATCGCTGGCACAATCAAAGTTAAATTGATTTTGAAGGGAATCAATCCGGATAGTTTTACTTATCAATCCAATGATAGTCCCATAATTATAAAAAAACTCGAAGAAATTGCAAAAGATTTTGGGGTGAAATTGGATAGCGGCTTGTCGAGGAATGGCTGATTGAATTGTGTCGCAACAACAAATATTGGGAGGAAATTTGTGAATATTGTTACTGCTGAAAGTACAAAAGATTCAATTGAGGGGGCGGTGCAAGATATAGGGCGGCAAATTGGCAATTTGGAGGTAAAAATGGTGCTATTTTTTGCATCAGCAGGATTTGCTCCGGATGAAATTGCTGAAAAAATGCAACATGCTTTTGGAGATGCCTTAGTTTTTGGATGTATGACGGCTGGTGAAATCGTTTCAGGTAAGATGCTAAAAAACTCGTTGGTGGCAATGGCTTTTAATTCAGAAGTTATTGGCAATGCTAAAATCGAAGTTGTTGAAAACATCAGGGATGAAAGCGGTGCCAAAGGGGTTGATAAGGCATTTGCCGGTTTTGAAAACCATTTTAAAATGCCGATGCAAGCGCTAGATATTGACAAGTATGTGGGTATTGTGCTGACTGATGGACTCAGCGGTGCTGAGGAAAGGGTTATGGATCGGATTGGCGATCTCACCGATGTACTATTTGTGGGTGGCTCTGCTGGCGACGATTTGAAATTTGAGAGGACTTATGTTTATGCCAACGGGAAAGCTTATACAAATGCTGCTTTGCTCGCTTTAATCGAGCCTAAAGTTAATTTTGGTTTTATCAAAACGCAAAGTTTTCGCACATTGCCTCAGAAATTGGTGGCGACAAAGGTTAATGAAGCCGAAAGGAGGGTTATCGAATTTAATAATAAGCCGGCTGCGGTTGCTTATGCTGAGGCTGTTGGTAGTTCTGTAGAGGAGGCTGCGAATCACTTTATGAGTAAACCAGTTGGTTTGATGGTAGGCGATGAGCCTTATGTTCGCAGCCCTCAGCAGATTCAGGGCAATGATATGATATTTTATTGCAATGTCTTGGAAGGGATGGAGCTTGCGTTGCTTGAATCTCAGGATATTGTTGGCGATACCAAGAAGGCTATTGAAGAGAAACAAAAGCAAATGGGCTCTATTTCCGCGATCATCAATTTCCATTGTATTCTGAGAACTTTAGAACTGGAAAAACCGGGATTTACGGGTAAATATGGTAAAGTATTTTCTGATATTCCAACGATTGGTTTTAGTACTTATGGTGAGGGATATATTGGGCATATTAATCAGACGTCGACAATGTTGGTTTTTGAATAATGGGTTTCTCCCCACCAATCCCCCTAACACCACGCCCGCGCCTATCCAGACGCTGGCGTGAATCACCTCGTCATTCAAATTTTGCCCTAAAAGCAGTGCTGTAATCGGCGTGATTAAAGTGATCAAAGCTACTCGTATTGCATCATCAAATTAAAGCGTTTGACCCAAACAGCACTTAATGACTGATGTTACGCAGTCTCGTTCCCAAACCACACTTGTGAACGAGGAAAATAAAAATATAGTACAACGGATTAGGGGAACAAACGGATTGGTTTTTTGGCAGGAGTTATTGTCAATGAGGCAAATAAATATCTAGCAATAAATCCGTTTACTCCCCTAATCCGTTGTACTAGAGTTTTAAAGGAGCGTAGCAACGAGGGTGCGTAACATCAGTTAATGAGTGCAAAAACACGGCAAGCAATACTGATGATTCCCTCGACACACAGACACGCCTGCCATAGTTCGCAGGCAATTTTGCCAATGTTTTTGTCTGTGTACGAAAATCATTTTCATGTCGTGTAGTTTAGTTATCGGTTGGGTACTAAACGATCCCCAAAAGGCGTATGTACAACGCGCATTCCTGGCGGAACTTCACTAGGCGGAATGACTTTTCTCTCCGGTCTATTGCGGCTTTGAGGGCCCGGGAACCTATTCCGCGCGCTTCTGGATGTAGGTGGTCGACTGGGTGGTCGTGACCTCGCGGATCGCCGTGGTGGCAGGGCTCTACCCTGCACCAAGCTTAAAATCGCAATCTCCCCGTCACACTCAATTCCTTTTTGCTCATTGGATTTGCGACACGGTGCCCCTTTTGGATATTCTATTTGTACTTCTCGTGCTTTCACGCCCAACAAATAATAACCCTCATAACCTTCGATGGGTGTACGTTGGTTATTTTCAAAGCGTTGGACCAAGTCTTTATTATCAGGACCTTTTAGTATCGCCGTCCGTTTCTTCCCAATGCGGCTCGTGCCCCGTAGTGTGAAATCTCTTTGCGGTTGACTGCGAACTGGGCGCGAGGGTCGCTTGCGAGACTTCTTAAATGGTGTATCTTTTGGTGGCGGTTTTTTAACAACTGGAACTGGCCGATCAGGAGGAGGGGGTTTGCCACGATTTTGATCGAATACGTCAAAACCATAACAGCTGCCACTCAAAAAAATCAATACCAAGGTGAGAGTTAAGTTCTTTCTCATGTTTTTCTCCTTAAGGTATAATAGAAGATAAAAAGTCTCAAACCTTTTTAGTTTGGAGGCTCGTATAGAGTATATCAGGTCAAATTTGTAATGACTATATTCAAACGTTATTTGGTAGCGACTTATACCGGCTTGTGGGCACCCTTTCAAGCCGCCTATACGCATCGTTATCTCTTATTTTTATTATTCAAGCGCGATATAACGACGCGCACTTCAGGTACTTTGCTAGGAGATGCTTGGCTACTGGTTCAACCAGCTTTGCAAATTCTTGCTTTTTGGTTTTTACTTGATATTGTACTAAAAATCAAATTTCCGAGTCGAGTTAGTTTTGTCGATTATTTTTTAGTCGGCATGTTATCTTGGTTGTTTATTTCAGAGGTGTTGTCGCGTAGTTTAAATGTTTTAAGCGAATTTGGTGGCTTATATCGGCGAGCCGTATTTCCAGTTCTTATTTTACCATTATTGCCCTTACTCTTGTCCACTCTACTCTATGTCGTCGTAATGGGAATTACAGTGAGTTTATTGGAAGGAATTAGCAGCGTTCCCATTGCGATATTGGCAATTTTATTGTTATCAGTCTGGCTGATACCATTTTGTTATATATTATCCATTATTGGCTTATTTATCAAAGATATAGGACAATTTTTTCCATTTTTGATTAGCGTCAGTTTATATTTAAGCCCAATATTATATCTGCCCTCTCAGATGCCGGAGGCTATGCAGTGGGTGTTAATTATTAATCCACTAGCTGACTTAATGGCCTTGATTCATGCGGGCATACAAGATTTATCCTGGACATGGGGTAATGTTTGGCGACCCTTGATGTTGTGGCTATTATTATTAGGACCTGGCTGGGTACTATTTCGGCGGGCTGAGCCGCATATACGAGAGATGCTTTAACGGAGAGATGCTTTAACGGATTAGTTTTCTTGTCATTTCGAGATTAGTTTTCTTGTCATCCCGAGCATAGCGAGGGATCTTGAATTCTCAAAACCTCAAGATTCCTCGCTATGCTCGGAATGACAGTCAATTAATGACTTAAATAAATTGTCCTGTACTGAGAAACCAAATCGGAAAAAAAATGCAACCCATTGATTATGATGTACTTATTGTAGGCAGTGGCATTGTCGGAGCCACTTATGCCTGTGCCTTACTGCAAGGGGGGATGCGAGTAGCACTTGTCGAAGCTAAGCCTAAATCAAATGAGAAAAATTTAGAAGAAGAACAGTTTGATTTACGGACATTTGCCCTCACCCGTGCCTCTGAGCGTATTTTTACCAATTTGGGAGTCTGGGACAAAATCGCCGCCCAACGGATCAGTCCATTTCGAGAAATGCACGTTTGGGATGCCGGCGGATTGGGCGAAATTCATTTTAGTAGTGCTATGCTAAATGAAGCCAGTTTGGGTCATATTGTTGAACAAGCGGTGATACAAGCTGCCTTAACTGCTCGACTCGCAGAATTTGAAACCGTCACCAATTATCGTCCTGCTAAGGTGCAAACTTTCAATCTCAGCAAAGATGAAACCGCAATGCAGGTTCGTTTAGATGATGGACAAAGTTTAACAACTCGCCTCTTAATCAGTGCCGAAGGAGCTAATTCCTCTATTCGTACCAATGCCGGTATTCCTTACCAGTTACGCGATCATGGACAACAGGCTATTGTTGCCACCGTGCAAACCGCCCATCCTCATCAACAAACGGCTTGGCAACGTTTTTTGCCAACAGGACCATTAGCCTTTTTGCCCTTATCAGAGCCACATACTTGTTCGATTGTCTGGAGTATCGACACGCCGCAGGCTCGACGCTTGATGAGTTTAGATAAGCCGGCATTTCAACAAGCGCTTGAAAAAGCCTTTGCTTTAAAACTAGGCGCGGTGACAGATTGTGGACAACGTGCTGTATTTCCCTTGCAAAGCCGCCACGCGCTTCAATATGTACAAGCAAGATTGGCTCTAATAGGCGACGCTGCCCATACCGTTCTACCTTTGGCTGGACAAGGACTGAATTTAGGGTTATTGGATGCTGCCGCTTTAAGTGAGATCGTCCTAAACGCTCATGCCAAAAGGCAAGATTTTGGAAGTTATCGGGAATTGCGCCGCTATGAACGCTGGCGCAAAGGGGAAAATTTGATAATGTTGAAAGTTATGGATGGTTTTAAATATTTATTTGCTAAGCATTCAATCCCAGTGAAATGGGCGCGAAATTTTGGATTGAGCCTAACGAATAGTGCCGCGCCGGTCAAAAAACTCATCACGCAATATGCGATGGGCTTAAAAGGGGACTTGCCACCTCTGGCAAATATAAATACATAACAATATTTGTTATTTCAGGCATACAATTAATCCCTAAACAGTTTTTTTATAGTCGCGCGATTTAAAAAAATCCTATTTCTTTAAGAAATAGGATTTTTAAAAATATGTTTCGGGAAATCGCTCCGCTCATTCCCGAAACAACTAATTAAGAAATAGGATTTTTAAAAATATGTTTCGGGAAATCGCTCCGCTCATTCCCGAAACAACTAAGCTTTTTCAGTTGGTCCCGGAGATTTTTTGGTATATTTGGCACCCTTCAATTATCTCGAAAAAATCCGTTTCGGGAATGAGCGGAGCGATTTCCCGAAACAACTAGAACGGCGTTTAAAAAATCCTATTTCTTAAAGAAATAGGATTTTTAGATTGCGCTCACTCGTCCGTCACACACCCCTCGGACGCATTTTTGACATTTTTAATATATTTATACAAGGTACCCCGCGTCGCCTTATAAGGCGGCATTGTCCACTGTGTCCGACGTTGTGCCATTTCTTCATCGCTCACAGCCACACTTAAGCTATTGTTTTCTGCATCAATAGTGATGATATCGCCATTTTTAATCAAAGCAATTGGTCCACCTTCTTGGGCTTCAGGCACAATATGCCCAACAAGAAATCCATGTGAACCACCCGAAAACCGTCCATCCGTCAACAAGGCAACATCTTTGCCTAAACCAGCTCCTACGATTGCAGAGGTAGGTGTTAACATTTCAGGCATCCCAGGTCCCCCTTTGGGTCCCTCATAACGAATCACCACCACGTCCCCTTTAACAATCTCCTTACGCTCTAGCGCACTCAGCATTTCTTCTTCGCTGTCATAAACTTTTGCTGGTCCGGTAAAACTCAAGCCCTCCTTGCCAGTGATTTTTGCAACTGCACCGCTAGGGGCTAAATTGCCTTTCAATATTTGAATATGCCCCGTCGCTTTGATGGGATTTTCTAAAGGCTGAATAACTTGTTGAGCCGCCTTGAGTTCGGGTAAATCTGCTAAATTTTCCGCCACCGTTTTACCTGTCACCGTTAAACAATCGCCGTTAAGCAAGCCTTTTTCCAACAAATATTTCATCACCGCTGGCGTACCGCCAATATTGTGGACATCTTCCATTACATATTGTCCACTCGGTTTGAGATCAGCTAAAAAGGGTACCCGATCACTTACAGTTTGAAAATCATCAATGGTTAGATCAATCTCAACCGCTCTTGCCATTGCAATCAAGTGTAACACCGCATTGGTTGAACCGCCTAAAGCCATGACTATCACCATTGCATTTTCAAAAGCGGCACGAGTCATAATATCACGGGGCTTGATGTCCTTTTCCAACAAATGGCGGATAGCTGCGCCAGCCCGAAAACATTCATCCAATTTAGCCGGATCTTCTGCGGGCGTAGAAGAACTGTAAGGCAAACTCATGCCCAAAGCCTCAATCGCGGACGCCATCGTATTGGCAGTGTACATACCACCACAGGCTCCAGCTCCGGGGCAAGCATGTCTCACAACCTCCTGACGCTCTGGTTCACTTAAAGTTCCAGCAATGTATTGTCCATAAGATTGAAAAGCCGATACAATATCTAAGGTTTTACCCTGTTTATCATGTCCGGGTTTAATAGTGCCCCCATAAATCATTAGAGCAGGGCGATTAAGCCGCCCCATTGCTATAAGACAACCCGGCATATTTTTATCACAACCAGGCAACGAAATATTAGCATCATACCATTGCGCGTTCATCATAGTTTCAATGGAATCCGCAATTAAATCACGGGATTGCAATGAAAAACTCATGCCAGATGTGCCCATTGAAATGCCGTCACTAACGCCAATGGTATTAAAACGCATACCCACCATATCGGCGGCTATCACGCCTTGTTTGACTTTTGTGGCTAAATCTAGCAAGTGCATATTGCAGGTATTACCGTCATACCAAACACTGGCAACGCCCACTTGAGCCTTATTCATATCTTCTTGAGTCATGCCAGTGCCATAAAGCATAGCTTGAGAGGCGCCCTGTGATTTAGGCTGGGTGATTTTTGAACTAACTTGATTGATTGGCATAGCCATTTAAATCTCCGGTTGCATTCATTTGTTGGATGACTTATCTTATGATTGATTGCAATATTTTATGATAATTTATCGCCGACTGCGAACAAATTTAATCAATAGAGTTGATTTATAGTGGTCAAAAATATGGACAAATTTGTTCAAAAGTATTTAAAAAATACAAAAAAAAACAGCTTTACATTCCTACAATAAATGCTTATGATGATAAAAATCAATGCGTAGGGCATGATCAAACATTGCGATTTGATCTCGAAGCTTGCCTGTTAGAGCAGATTTGATGTAAATACCGGGGGCTAACCGGAAATCCACGCACGGGGACAAGACGGCTCTGTTTTTGGAAGTACTTCCAAAAGCAACCAGCTTGGATGAATCGTGAACTAAGCCGTGATCACTTTTGATCACAAATTAGATAGCAGTTGTTGCCTTTGAACTGTGACTTATGTGATTTTTACTCGATGTTCAAGTTTTTTTGATCTTGACATCAAAAACACTTGGAGTCCAAAGCTTTAGCTTTGGACTGGCAGCGGGCTAGTCCAAAGCTAAAGCTTTGGACTCCAACCGTAAAAAAAAATTTGAACATCGAGTTTTATAGTACACAAAAATATTGATAACTATTTACATGTTGATGCGACATGTATAGATTGTACGATCAATGTTTAAC
>Ga0209780_1000219_pt1 | contig 28268 bp, 22 predicted proteins | sample WorMetexBAHAMAS2_FD_187384 | JGI IMG/M metagenome (GOLD analysis project Ga0209780, IMG submission 187384) | Marine gutless worms symbiont microbial communities from Max Planck institute for Marine Microbiology, Germany - Inanidrilus exumae... | ecosystem: Host-associated > Annelida > Digestive...
ATCATGTGGATACGCTCCGCTTAATCCACCCTACTTGGCTTTTGCCGACGAAGTTGTCCCACATTCGCTGTACTCACCAAACCAACGATGTGACGCATCTTCGTTCTCATATGCTCCTTGTTGCAGCGCGCTACGGATTTTTTGTTTAAAGTCGTAGGGTGGGCAAGGTGTTTTTTTTTGCCCACCATCCCCAACTGCAAACTGTCATTCCCAATGCCATTAAGGTGGGCAACAAAAACACTTTGCCCACCCTACACAAGACTATAAATCCTATTTTAAAAACAAATCGGATTTCTTTAGGCGATTTTAACGACAGGGATTATTTATTAACAGGGATAAATCAATCCGAATTGAGCCCGACTGACTTATGATATATATTGATGTCGAGCCTAGCGATATATCGCTTTTTAGACTCCTCCAAGATAAATCCTGGATTCCTTTCGTAAAAAAATTAAATTGATGGAGAACTAAAATGATAGCTAATATCTCACCAAGCAGTAGCATTGAGCAAAATGCTGATAGTTATGTCAAACCATTTGGTCAAATATTTTCCAACACTTTGGAACAAGCCTCCAAGGAACGTTATTATACTATTAAACTGCCCGAAACACTTTTTTCAGCACTACGTCGTAGTCCAGATGAATTTGTCCAAGAAATGCGTTTAGCGGCAGCCGTAAAATGGTATGAATTACAACTGGTTTCACAGGGCAAAGCCGCAGAAATTGCTGGCATGAGTCGGTACGCTTTTTTGGAAGCACTCTCTCGATTCAATGTGTCTCCGTTTCAAGTGACACCTGAAGAATTGCTAGAGGAGATAGCGCGTGACTAGAAAATGGGTGTTAAATGCCTCTCCGACTATTCTGCTGGCAAAAATATCCTTGATAGGCTTAATTACAGATTTATGTTCTGAGGCAATTATTCCAAGTGGCGTTGCACAGGAAATTCAAGCCGGACCAGATAAGGACTTTGCTAAAAAGTGGTTGGTGCAAAAAGGAAATATAAAGGAAGTTTCGCAAATTGAATCAACTGTGGCAGCGTGGGATCTCGGATTGGGAGAAAGTCATGTATTGTCGTGGTGTTATCAGAATGAGGGTTATGAAGCGATTCTTGATGACGGTTTAGCAAGAAAATGTGCCTTGAGCTTAGGTATTCCCATGCGTGGTACGCTAGGTGTTATTTTGTTAGCTAAAAAAGAAGGATGTATTGATGAAATTAAACCTTTTATAAAGGAATTAATCAAGGTTGGTTTTAGAATTGATGCAAAAACTATAAAGACTGCTATGGATTGGGCAAACGAAAGTTAACGAGATGCCACGACTGTAGTTAATTGTTTTGACTTACCATATTTTTTTAGGCTCGCCCAAGATAAATCTTGGACTCCTTTTTCGTTTTTTTTAATGACACCCGTTTGAACTGTGATTTTGGTGAGTCTTTTGTCTTTAACTATAGTATATGTAGGGTGGATTAAGCGATAGCGTATCCACCAAAACTTATATACCAATCATGTGGATACGCTCCGCTTAATCCACCCTACTTGGCTTTTGCCGACGAATGGTAAACAACGAATAATCGTGATTTGGGCTGGTTGCGCTCGGAGTTTTTACTAAGGATGAGCTGATTTTTATTCGTCGGCAAAAGTTTTCGCTTTGCGAAAACTTTTGCCGACGAAGTTGTCCCACATTCGCTGTACTCACCATTTTTATTTTTTTATTTTTTTTATTTTTTAGAATTGTTTAATTGTCTGAATCAGAATTTGCAGAAACGAAGTAACGAAGTAATTTAAGAATTTTCATAATGGAGTTTAAATCTTTCTTTTTGGGTTTTATTCTGTAAATTCTAAAATTCGGTAAATTCTGATTCAGACATAAAAGTTTCATTAGTTTGATTGTCTGAATCAGAATTTGCAGTTCTTTTGTAGGGTGGGCAAAGTGTTTTTTTAGCGTGCCCACCATCCCCGACTGAAAAATCCTCGGCATAAAGGTTTTCCCATGCTAACTCGCATTCACATAAAAAACTTCAAGCGATTTCACGATATTGAAATTGAACTAGGCAAAACCGTAGTTTTTATAGGACCTAATAATTCAGGCAAAACCACAGCCCTACAAGCCTTAGCACTGTGGGAAATAGGCTTAAAGCGTTGCCAACCGGGGACTCGAAAAACCATCAATCGCCGCGATATCATCGCAACCCCCGTACCAACCGCCGACTTGCTCTGGCATGACTTACAAGTTGCAGCTGGGCAACCATCCATCACCGTTGAAGGCGTTATAAATGGGAAAAATTGCTTATGTGGCATTGAATTTGATTATGCCAATGAAGAATCTTTTTATTGTCGCCCGAGCCAAACGCCCATTCCCCCAGAGGCGGCGAATATGCACGTCGCGTTTTTGCCACCCATGTCGGGCTTAGCAGCCGTGGAGCCAAAATGGGAGCCGGGGCGGATTCAGGTGCTCATCGGCGAAGGGCAAACCGCCCAAGTATTGCGGAATTTATGTTATCAAATCGAACAAGATGAGCCATCAAAGTGGCACAGCTTAAAGGAAAATATCAAAAAACTGTTTGGCGTGACATTGCTATCGCCTAGCTATATTCGAGAACGCGGCGAAATCACCATGGCTTATCAAGATTTGGGCGGATTAAAACTTGATCTGTCCTCATCTGGGCGCGGACTTCAGCAAACTCTTTTACTCTTAGCCTACCTCTACGCTAATCCCGAGACAGTATTGTTACTGGATGAACCCGATGCCCATTTAGAAATTTTACGTAAAAGACAAATTTATCAACTATTGACAGAAACGGCACAAGCGCAAGGCTCGCAAATCATTGCCGCTAGCCATTCCCAAGTGATATTAAATGAAGCCGCGGATAGGGACATCGTCATCGCCTTTGTTGGCAAGCCGCACCGCATTGACGGGCGTGCAACTCAAGTTATAAAATCCTTGACCGATTTAGGCTTTGAGCAATATTATCAAGCTGAACAAACTGGCTGGGTGCTGTACCTTGAAGGAGCGTCCGACTTAGCCATTTTGCAAATTTTCGCCAATACGCTAGAACACCCAGCGGCACAATTGCTTGAGCGCCCATTTATACACTATGTTTCTATGCCACCACGCGCTCGCGATCACTTTTTTGGCTTACGCGAAGCTAAACCAGATTTAGTTGGAATAGCCATTTTTGATCGGCTGACTAAGACATTACAAACAAATTCGCCATTGACCGAAATAATGTGGCAGCGCCGCGAAATTGAAAACTATTTATGCCAAGAAAACGTCTTATTGGCTTATGCGCGTGACAATGAACAAATAATGCGCGAGACAATCGCGGAAGTAGCAATGGCACTTAAAACGCTTGGAAAACCCGATCCTTGGTCATCCGATATTAAGGCTAGTGATGATTTTTTGAAACCGCTGTTCAATCGGTATTTCGAGAAGCTTGGATTACAGAATTTCATGTATAAAACTAACTATCACGTTTTAGCGAGATTAGTCCCTAAAGAAAAAATTGATTCTGAGATTATTGAAAAATTAGATAACATAGTTGCGGCGGCAGAAACTGCGAAACCAATATCCCCTTAGTTGTCAGTTATCAGTCAACATCTATTATTTGATTTACAAATAGGATTTTTGGGTGTCTTGAAAAGACCAAAAAAAAATACCAACAAATCCTATTTATTCAATAAATAGGATTTTTAAGGCTCTTTCAGTAATGCCATTTGTTATTAGAATTGTGGCAAATTAAGCCATGAAATAAATTTCATGGCTAAAAGCTCAAGTGCCCTAAAGGGCACTCAAAAAAATTTTGGCAATTTTGGCAAATTACATCGCCGAAAAATGCCCTTGAGTTGATTAATATATAAAATATTGACTTAGTTCAAATAATTTCTTTAGTGCCCTTTAGGGTACTTAAGCTTTTAGCCATGAAATTTATTTCATGGCTTAATTTGCAACAATTCTATTTTATCAGCAGTGCAAGGCGTACCTTGCACAACAAACTTAAAAAAAAATTATGTTAATTAGATTCACTGTCGAAAATTTTTTATCTTTCAATGAACTCGTTGACTTTAACCTGATTGCGTCTGAAGAGACGAATCTTAGTCATCATGTCGTCAAGGCGCAATCTCAAGATGACATCGATTTATTAAGAACCTCAATTCTTTATGGCGCCAATGCCTCGGGTAAATCTAATTTGATTAAGGCAATGTCTTTTGCCAGAAATTATATTGTGGATGGTGTTGCCAAAAATAGAAGTATCAACATCAACCACTTTAAATTGGATACCGCTTGTTACCACAAGCCCTCCCGATTTGAGTTTGAATTTCGTTGTCAGGGGCGACAATATGCTTATGGTTTTTCCATTGATAAAAACCAAGTTTACGAAGAATGGTTATTTGAAATGGGTCATAAAATTGAAGAGCCCCTTTTTGAAAGGGTGGGAAATTCGATTTCTTTTAATTTTGAGCATCCCGAACTTCGGAAGATTCCCAAAGAGGAAAAACAAAGAATAGGCTATGAAGCCCGTGGCACCAGGAGTAATTTGCTGTTTATCACTAATTGTAAGGAACGCAATTTGCAGCAGTTTCATTTTCTTTATCAGTGGTTTGCTGACCAGCTTATCATCGTGTTTACGACTTCCAAACATCAGGCTCTCACGTCTTTGGCCAAGTCAAACATAGAGTTCTTTAATAGTATTATAGAATTATTTGATTTTGGCATCCACAAACTTCAGGTTGAAGAGATTGATTTTGAAAATACTAGCGACATTCCGGCTTCGATGAAGGAGGAAATTCGGGCAGAATTTCCTTATGGACAAAACAGTATGCAGTTTGTCTCCGTCTCTTCACATAATTATCTAATTGAAGAGAAACCGTCAGGCGGCTTAAAAGCTTCAAAATTGACCACGATCAGAAAAAATGAGGTTGGCAATGAAGTCAGCTTTGAAATTTCAGAGGAATCCGAGGGAACTCAACGGCTCATGGATTTCATTCCTATGCTGATAGGTTTGTCTAAAGATAAGGTGTTTATTATAGATGAAATTGAAAGAAGCCTACATCCTTTACTCATCAGGAAGTTATTTGAGTTGATACTGGACCATGATTTGTTTAAACAGGGTACAAGCCAGTTAATCGCTTCAACGCATGAGGTGAATTTGTTAGACATCAAGAATTTGTTCAGAAAAGATGAAGTTTGGTTTATAGAAAAAAACCAGGCTGGGGAGTCTCTGGTTTATTCTTTGGCTAATGCGGAACTTGATAATTTAAATATCGTCGATGGGTATCTGAATGGTCGATTTGGGGCGATACCTTTTATTAGGGATGTTAGGGAGTTGGGGTGGGAAAACTAGTGCAGGAGGGCGGAAGTCTCCACATCACGCCTTGAAATAAATTTCAAGGCTAAAAGCTCAAGTCACCTAAAGGTGACTAAATTCATTTGGTTCTTCTCGTTCCACGCTCTGCGTGGGAATGCCTGCTAGGACGCGGAGCGTCCTGCAACAAAAAATGATGCTCCAACAAAACAAGAATTAGGAGAATTCCAAAATGTATAAAACACTTTTAATATTAACAAGCCTCATGGCACACCCTGCCCAAGCATCACGCATAGCCCTGCTGATCGGCAACGGCGATTACCAAAACGTGCCCAAGCTGGCGAATCCGGTCAACGATGCCGAGGACATGGCAGAGGTACTGAAAACTTTAGGTTTTGAAGTCATTGTCAAACTCAACGCCAGTAAACCCACCATGAAAAAGGCTGTCCGTAAGTTTGGACAAAGCTTGCATAACGGCGATGTGGCTTTGTTTTACTATTCTGGACATGGATTGCAGTCGGACAATAACAATTACTTAGTCCCAGTAGAGGCGGATATCAAAAGCGATGCCGATATTGAATTTGAAGCTTTTAATGCCAGTCGCGTGTTTAAAGAGATGGAACAGGTCAATAAAGGTGGCGTTAATATTATGATTTTGGATGCGTGTCGAAATAATCCTTTTCAAAGCAATAGCAAGAACATTAAAAAAGGTTTAGCTGAAATGAGACATCCAGTGGGCTCATTATTGGCTTATGCCACGGCCCCTAATAAGGTTGCTTATGGCGACGGCGGGGAGAGGAATAGTATTTATACCAAATATTTGCTGGAAGGTTTACGAGAAAAACCTTTTTTGAATGTCCATGATTTATTGACTGAAGTGACTCGTCAGGTGGTGGAAGAAACCGGTGGAACGCAAGTGCCTTGGCAATCCTCGTCTTTGACGCAACGCTTTTGTTTTGGGCGCTGTGGTGCTTCGCCCATTCTAGATGTTTCAACCTGTGAACAACGTTTTCAAAAGAATTGTTTGACCACTGGCTGTGGAGGAGAAACGGCTTTGGCGTGTTACACAGAGGTGTTAGAAAAAGATAAGAATAATGCTGAAGCTTTGGCAGGCTTAAAGAAAATCGAGGCTAAATATGTGACTTGGATAAAAAATGCCTGGTGCAAATCCCAAGAGGATAAGGCGCGGCAATATATGAAGGCTTTAGGCAAGGTGAATCCTGATTCACAGGAATTGGCTGCCTTTGAGGTTTTGCTAGAGCCATTCGTTCCCAGGCCACCAGTGGTGACTGAGCCGCCGGTTCTCGCAGTACCAGATAAAGTAGTTTTCCGTGACCGTTTACAAGATGGCGGTCATGGTCCAGAAATGGTACGGATAGCCGGTGGTTCTTTTAGAATGGGTGAAGATGATGGTTATTCTTATGAAAAACCGGTGCATCCTGTCACTGTGAAGGAGTTTGCGGTGGGACGCTATGAGGTGACGTTTGCTGAATATGATAAGTTTGCGGAAGCGACGGGTAGAAGTAAGCCTGATGATCGTGGTTGGGGACGTGACAATCGTCCGGTGATTAATGTTTCTTGGCATGATGCTGTGGCTTATACGGAGTGGTTAAGTCAGCAAACTGGTAAAAAGTATCGCTTGCCTACTGAGGCGGAGTGGGAATACGCCGCTCGGGCTGGGACGACCACTAAATATTGGTGGGGCAACGATATTGGCTCTAATAAAGCGAATTGTTCAAAGAATTATTGTGGAGACAGTTTTCAATACACAGCACCTGTCGGTTCTTTTGAAGCTAATCCCTTCGGACTATATGATATGGTGGGCAATGTTTGGGAATGGTGTGCTGATTCTTGGCATGGTAGTTATGAGGGCGCACCGACTGATGCTCAGGTTTGGAGTGGAGCTAATGAAAACATTCGAGTGCTGCGTGGTGGTTCGTTCAGCGACGACTCGAAGAACGTCCGTGCCACCAACCGCAACCGGCACACATCGGCAGAGCGGCTCGACAGCTTCGGCTTTCGGGTGGTGTCGTCTGTGGGGTGTGCTCGTTAGTCCTTTGCTCCGCGCACTCTCTTAACGCCGGACGGGGTTGGGTGCTCCGCCTTAAATCTTACGTACCCCGAGAAATCGCCCAATGCCGGACTGGGTTTGCAACCCCGTCCGTAAAGTTTCAGCCGGCATCTAAAATGTTACGGACGGGGTTGCAAACCCCGTCCAGCAAAAAAACCCCGTCCAGCAAAAGCATCGTTCGCGCCAATTTTGATATTCCTGTGTGGAGCGTGGTCGCAATCCAATCAAGCCAGACGCTTAAAACGACTATTCAATAGCAAAACCAGTAAATTTTCTTTTGTATGGCGGTTGAAATCCTATAACGATGTCGTCTTTAGGAACCCCCATTGCCATTAATTCGTCGACAAGATCAAATTCGGTACCATTGTGTTGGAACCATATTTTGCCATTTTTAATATCGAAGTGCAAAACTGGACCACAAATTCGTGTATTAGCTTGCCAACCAATATTGTTTAATTGATAATGATCGCGTTCTCGGTCAAAAATCAGTTGACTTTCAATCCCGTCTTCTTCGGGAAAACGATTATATTCTTTGAGAATATTTTCAATACAAGCACGATATTTGTCTAATTTTGCCATTTTAAAATGTTCTCCTGATCAATATTGTAAACAAAATATTTGATGCGATTATCTTGAATAATTCCTTGTACAAAGGGAAGCATAAAAAAACTTTGGTGAGCGTCTTCGGGCACAGCAAGATAAAGTGTGCGTTCGGGTTGCTTCTCTTTTAAAGCGAAACGATAATTAATGAATTGTCCTATTGTGGTGTGAAATTCGTTAATAATTGATGGCTGGATGAAACTTTTAATCTCCACCGCGATTTTTTTTCCATTTTTTTTTGCCGCGATCAGGTTTTTGGCACCTAAGTCAATGTATAGGTGAATGGTGCCGTACTTGATATGCAAAGGATCGTCCGTGATTGTCCAGCCTTCTTTTTCTAAAACACGTCTAACGATACTGTGATAAATATCTTTTGCTGGCATGTTTTATACCTGATGGTTATCGGAGATAGACATTTTAGCGCGAACATTGCCTATTGTGCAAGGTTCAACCGAGCGCGAAATGGCAGGGCAATGTCGTTGGGTTGGGAAATATTGCAGCCCCGAGACGGTGGGCAAAAAAAAAAACATTTTGCCCACCCTACAAAAGAACGTCTTTGGGCTTGACTTAATGGCATTGAGGTTTGGAGCGGAGCTTCAGTTGTTTCGGGAATGGAGCGGAGCGGATTTCCCGAAACAAACAAAAGCTTGAGGTATTTAGTTTGTAGGGAGTATCCTATCTTGACACGCAATGCCATTAAGCTCATATAAAATATGTAAAAACAATAATTTATATATTGACAGAGCTTATTGGGCGTAGCGAAATAATCCCGTAGGGAACTTCCAGTATTTAACCACCCTGTTGGCTTGGTTTTTTTTTGCCGCGCCAAAAAAAAAATATAGGCAGACCAACAATATATCCTATTGAAACTAAAATAATTAATTATTAACTTAATGGGATTGATCTTGACACGACTGTAAGTTACGGTAGAATGCGCCCATGTATGGGTTTATCCTGCGCGACACTTTATTTACAAAGGTAAAATAACTTATGTTTCTTGTTTTGAGAACTCTACTTGTTTTTTTCTTGTTGTTTAACTTGGCGACTATAGGCTATGCACAACCGGGAGAACCTGGTGAAAAACTGCGCGTCGTCACTAAGCCATTCGAGCCGTTTGTCATTCCACAGGATGACAATAAATATGCTGGCTTCAGCATTGACTTGTGGAAAGCCATTGCGGCGGAAATGGACGTAGAATATGAATTGTATGGGGTAGATACGCTGACTGATTTTTTTGATGCGGTGCAGCGTGGTGAGGCAAATATCGGCATTGCCGGCATTAGCATGACGGCTGAACGAGAAGAAAGGTTCGACTTTTCTTTCAGCTTTTTCGAGTCTGGTCTACAAATTATGGTTTTAGAGCAGTCCAACGCGCCACTGAGTGCGGTTTTAAGCGAGCTACTTTCTCCTAAACTGCTCTATCCCTTGGGCATTTTGTTGCTAGTCCTGTTAATTGCCGCTCATATTATCTGGTTGGTAGAGCGACGTCATAATTCCGACTTTTCAAAGGGCTATTTTCATGGAATTGGGGATGGCTTATGGTGGTCGGCTGTAACGGTGACGACGGTTGGCTATGGCGATAAAACGCCACGAGGATTTTTAGGTCGATTGTTTGGATTGTTTTGGATATTTCTTGGCTTGTTCATCATAGCCTCTTTTACGGCAACGGTGACAACGACACTCACCCTTAATCAGTTACAGGGGACAATCAATGGTCCTGGGGATCTCTTAGGCAAACGAGTCGCCACGGTTCAGAACAGTACGGCTGATCAATATCTTTCTGATCTGCATTTGAATGTTGTTGGATATGGTGACATTTATAAGGCTTATCGAGCCTTGGAACTAGGTGGAGTAGAGGCTGTGGTTTATGATGCCCCGGTGCTGAAATATTACGAGACTCACAAAGGCAAAGGGAAGGTAAAAACTGTCGGTTTCCGCTTTAAGAAGGAAAATTATGGCATTGTCTTGCCCGCTGATAGTCCTCACAAAGAAAAGATAAACAAGGCTCTTTTGAAACTTAAGGAAAACGGAGTGCGTGACGATATAGAGAAAAAGTGGTTTGGTTCTTAAGGAGCTGCAGGGGTGAGTAAAAAGACTTGTTCCTGTAGTTGTTAGAGTTGTTGCTAAATAATTTTTGAACTGTGATTTTTATGATTTATGTGATTTTTATGATGCGGTTAATTGTATTAATTACATATACTTAAATAGTTTTAAGTTTAATGAATTTAATGAGTTACCAATCACACAAATCACAGTTCAAATTTCTTTTGCAACAAGTCTATTGTATGTGAAAATTCTTGATTCCCACACCACAGCTTTGCCTCTACGCAACATTTTCCGGTTCACAACCCACCGCCCACAGCGACAAAAAACGTCGTTCTATTCTAATCTAATTTCGGAGATAATCATGACAAAGCTGCGCTTTTTTTTTTGAACACCTTACTTATACTATCTCAGACACTCATGGCAAATTGCGATTATGCCACCGATTTACTTTTTTATGCCTACCATTTACACCGTCAAGGCGGCGATGTTGCTCAACAAAAGCTTTTATTTAACAAATCATTGCGGTTTTGTCCCAATCGTCCCCAGGTTCATAATACCTTAGCCTCTATCTTAAAAAAGCAAGGCAAGTATTCTCAAGCGATTTATCACTATAAACAAGCACTCAAATTGCGTCCTGATTTTCATGAGGCTTTTCATGGTTTGGGTGATGCTTATTATAAACAAAAGCGCTTTATCCTCAGCCTAGAGGCGCATTTACACGCTTGCCAGACGATTAAAGATTCTAAGGCGCAAATAATAGCACTATTGAAAAATAAGCGTTATGCCTTTACGGAAATAGATGAGATTATCGATCAAGAGAGTTTATTGGTATTATATACGCCAGCGCGCCTTTCAGCCCTCAATAAAATGCTTTCTGAGTGTGGGCTTCGTGAGGTAGTGTCACCGGTACACAGCTTTGTAAATCTGTTTTTTAGTACAAATCAAGCCACTTTGCGAGCCGAAACCAAACCCCAACTTGATGAAATTGCGGCAGCTTTGTCGCAATCGCAAGCCATTATCTATATACATGGGCACGCTGACAAAAGGCCATTTTCCTCAGTAAGTCGGGCTGATAGCGATAGACGTAATTGGAAATTGTCGCATGATCGCGCTACTGCTGTCGCCGCTGCTTTAGAACAGCGGGGAGTTTCAAAACAACGCATGAAAATACATGCTCATAGTTACGAACAACCCCTTGTACGAGGCAGTTCACCGGCTGCTTTGACAAGTAATCGGCGAATAGGGATTGGGGTGAAAGTTCCTTTGGGGAAAAAACTGCTGGAGGAGTATCAGTAGTCAGTTATTGCAACGGGTGTGTACGGTGAGCGTTGAGACTATGGGGATTGTTGGGGAAATGCCGATTGTGGATAACTGAAAAGGTAATACAAAAATGGAAAAAATCACGCACATTAAGAAAATTGAAATTGAAGGGCTCTGGGGAAAATACTATTGCCGGACGGGGTTTACAACCCCGTCCGTAACGTTAAATCCCACTATTTCCGCGATCTAAAACGTTACGGACGGGGTTGTAAACCCAATGCCATTAAGTTAAGACAAAATCTTTTAACAATTCAAAAGTTACGCCGTAGGTTGGCTTATATTTTTTTGCGTAGCGAAATAAGCTGGCTGATGTTACGCATCAGCCTTTTGTGATAAACCAAACGCTTCCTCGGGATAAATCCCGAGGCTCAAAGCTAAAGTCTGCTAAAGCAGACTAGAACCTGATCAAATCGGCTACCAAATCATTTCAAAGCTATTAACGATTAATCATAAGCTTGGTTGCCCAGATTAAATGGTAATCAAGTCGCCATAATGCCATATATACCCCTATATATATACTAAAAACCAGTATTTAAAGACACTGGTGGTTTAATTATTTATAATTAGTCGGCTTTAGCCGACTTTAGCTTTGAGCCTTGGGATTTATCCCAAGGCGGTGTTATGATAATGGTTAAATTGCAGTGCGTAACATCAATAAGCTGGTCCAACCTACGATATAAGTTTTTGTTTGTAAAACATTTATTTCTTAACTTAATGGCATTGGGTTGCAAACCCCGTCCAGCCAGAACAAAATTATAGAGCAACTAGCTAAAAAACAAAACCATGTCCAAACTCCCAATTCAAAACTACCACACCGAAATAGAAAAAATCATTCAATACGGCGGCTCACGCAAAGAAACAACAACTCGTGTCGCCTTTCAAAATTTACTGAACAACTACTGTTCCGCCAAAAATTTCATTTTAATCCCAGAATTAGAATATCGCACCAAACACAACACCACCGTCTATCCCGATGGCACAGTGAAAGATGCCCTGCGCTTACCTTGGGGCTACTGGGAAAGTAAAGATCAAGATGATGATTTAGTTCAGGAAATTAAAAATAAATTTGCCAAAGGCTACCCCAACGACAACATCCTATTTGAAGATTCACAAACCGCAATCTTGATTCAAGCTGGACAAGAAGTTCAGCGCGTTTCGATGGCAAATGCGGAAAAACTGGATGCCTTGCTCACCAATTTTATCAATTATGAACGCCCTGAAGTTCAAGATTTTCGCCAAGCCATTGAATGCTTTAAGACAGATTTACCCACAGTTCTCAATACATTACGCAAAACGCTAGACAGCCAAGATAAAACCAACAAGAAATTTAAAGCCACTTTTAAAAATTTATTGACGCTCTGCAAACAAGCCATTAATCCCAAAATAAACGCCCTTGATATTCGAGAAATGATTATTCAACACATTCTCACCGAAGATATTTTCCTAACCGTGTTTAACGAAAGCCAATTTCATCGGCAAAATATTATTGCCCAACAATTAGAAGCGGTTATTAATAGCTTTTTCATCGGCAAACTGCGCCGCGAAACTTTGAAATCCATTGAAAGTTATTATGCCGTCATTCGTCGGGAAGCGGCTAATATTGCTAATCACCATGAAAAGCAAAAGTTTCTCAAAGTGGTATATGAGAATTTTTATAAAAGCTATAACCCAAAAGCGGCGGATAGGTTAGGAATTGTCTATACTCCCAATGAAATCGTGCGGTTTATGATTGAAAGCACCGACTATTTGTTGGATAAACATTTTAATCATTTATTAGCCGATGAAAATGTGGAAATTCTTGATCCTGCGACGGGTACGGGTACATTTATCACTGAATTGATTGAATATTTACCTAAAAATAGGCTGCGGGCTAAGTATCTGAAGGAAATTCATTGCAACGAAGTTGCAATTTTGCCTTATTATATTGCGAATTTGAATATTGAATATACTTATCAACAAAAAATGGGCGAATATGAAGAATTTTCAAATATTTGTTTTGTGGATACTTTAGATAATTTGGGCTTTGAGTATAGCTATCAAAATCAACAGAAAACTTTATTTCTTGGCTTGGGTGAAGAAAATGCGGCGCGTATTCAAGCTCAAAATAAGCGCAAAATTTCGGTGATTATTGGGAATCCGCCTTATAATGCTAATCAACAAAATGAGAATGACAATAATAAGAATCGTGACTATCCAGAAATAGATGCGGCAATTAAGCGTACTTATATTGCTAACAGTACGGCGCAGAAGACTAAGCTTTATGATCAATATGCGCGTTTTTTTCGGTGGGCGAGTAATCGTTTATCGGAAAATGGCATTTTAGCGTTTGTGACTAATTCTTCTTTTTTGGAGGCTCGTACTTTTGATGGGTTTAGAAAAGTGGTTGCGGAGGAATTTAATGATATTTATGTGGTGGATTTAGGGGGTGATGTTAGAAAAAATCCGAAATTGTCTGGCACTAAAAATAATGTGTTTGGAATTCAAACGGGGGTAGCGATTTCGTTTATGGTGAAGCGAGAGGGTGCGAGTTCGTGCAAAATTCATTATGTGCGCCGCCCTGAATTGGAAATAGCAGCGGATAAATTGGCTTTTTTAAGAATGTCCAAATTTCAGGAAATTGATTTTGATAGAATTCTGCCCGATAAAAGTCATAATTGGCTCAATATCGCTGAGAATGATTTTGAGGATTTGTTGCCTTTGGCTAACAAAGAGACTAAATTGGCTAAGTCGCGGAAAGAGGAGAGGGCGGTTTTTAAGTTGTTTTCTAATGGAGTTGTTACGGCAAGGGATGAATGGGTTTATGATTTTAATGGAGATAACTTGATAGAAAAAGTAAAATTTTTCTGTAATTTTTACCAACAGGAACATATGAAATGGGAGAAATCAGATAAAAAATTACCAATTAATGACTTTGTTGATAGAACATTAAAATGGACTTCTGAATTAGAAACACATTTGCAAAAATGTTCAAAATTAGAATTTGATAGTCATCTTATAACATATTCTCTTTATAGACCTTTTGTTAAGAAATTTATTTATTTCGACAAAATAATTATTCATCGGATATATCAACAAGATGCAATGTTCCCAATTTCAAAAAAGTCTTCAGAAAAAAACAATATTATATGGTTTACGATTCATCAACAAGTACCTTTTGTTGCCCAATGTTCTGACAAAATTATTGATAATGGAATTGGTTCTAGAATTAGTCAGTGTGTGCCATTTTACCGTTATGATGTTAATGGCAACCGCCAAGAAAACATCACCGACTGGGGCTTAAACCAATTCCGCACCCATTACAGTGATTCCAAAATTACCAAAGAAAACATTTTTCACTACACCTACGCCATCTTACATCATCCAGCATATCGGCAAAAATACGCCCTCAACCTAAAACGCGAATTTCCCCGCCTCCCATTTTATGAAAACTTTCCACAATGGGTAGCCTGGGGCAAGCAATTGATGGACTTGCATTTAAACTATGAAACCGTACCAAAATTCCCCCTCAAGCGGCTTGAGAAAAAATTAGCCGCAAACGCCCAAAATAAACCGAAACTCAAAGCCGACAAAGACGCAGGTAGAATTCACCTAGACGCTATCACCAGCTTGGAAGGCGTACCAGCAATAGCTTGGGAATATAAATTAGGCAATCGCAGTGCGTTGGAATGGATACTTGATCAATACAAAGAAAAGAAACCGCGTGATAAAACCATTGCGGAGAAATTTAACACTTATCGCTTTGCTGATTATAAGGAACAAGTGATTGAATTGTTGCAACGGGTGTGTACGGTGAGCGTTGAGACTATGGGGATTGTTGGGGAAATGCCTTAAAAGAAATTGAATTTCTTGAACGAAAGCAACGATATTCCATAAACAAATCAAATTACCGGAGATTTAAAAATGTATCAAGGCATTTTTATTGATGATCAAAAAGCAGATAAGCATTTTGCTTCACTAATGTCAACACCCGGAAAAAATGGGCTTACGGTTAAATTCCAGCAACCCACTGAGTTGATAAGCTTGGCTAACAACATCGTGAAAAATCAGCCAGCTTTCGTGGCATTAAATTACAGTAATGGCTACCAAGCTGAACCTTTAGCACAGTTATTGCGTTCTTATAGTTCAGAAAATGTAACCCACGATTTTCCTATTGTTTTGCTTTCCAATGAACACGACATCACTGCTTTTCTTAATAATGTCACCGCCCATAACTTATTTGATAGTCGTTTTACGCAACAAGAAGTCGCCGATAATCCAGAAAATCGCAAAAAAATATTATCGCTCGTCAAGGGATATAAGCGCATGATAAAAAACTGGACTAAAAAATCGGAACGATGGGCAACTTTTTTTGCCCTAAATAAAGAAGAAAGAGTGGTGGTTGCTTATCAGGCAATACGTGAACTTGACAAACTTGGAGCACCCCATCAAGTTGCCCAGCATATTTTGCGTTATGTGATAGGAAGACAAGGGATTTTACTGGACAAAGACAACGTATTAGCGCAATTGGGCGTGGCAAAGGCAGGCAAAGATGTCGATACGCTATTTGCGCGCCTCAAAAAGGACAAAGTCATATACAGCGGCGTTTTTAATGAAGGTTGGACGCGCTGGTGGCAACATCGTTTGCAGGATTGGGGGGAGCAATTATGTGACGAGCCTTTAGGCAACCTCACAGCTCAAGAACGAGTAGCGTGTTTAAATGAAAAATTGGGATTGAATTTATCGCCCGCTGAGTCGCGCTGGCAAGAGCATACAGATGCTTTATTTGCCTTTGCTTGTGATTCTTGTCATCAACCCACAGAACAACAATATTCTGTTATTGCCTATGAACCTGAACCACTCTCTTACAGTTTTATCCAGAGAAAACACATTTGTTGGAAATGTGTTGAGACTGGTGAATTTGCAGAAAGTGGATTAACAATTGATGATGGGGAAAGATTCATTGTCGAAATGATTCAAAATGGTGAAATGAGGAATTGAATGTGAATATAATTCCAACGGCAAAAGAGATGAGTTCATATTTAGCTTCTTTGAGCAATATACTTTGTGAAAAGGAGCTAATTTCTCCTGAGAGTAAGAGTTATTTTGACCGTGTGAGTGTAAAACTAATCAAATTAGGATCATCACGATCATGGAAATATACAATTGAACCATCAGCACCCATAAAGTTTGTACCAGCCCCTGACAAAAAGTTGGGACAAATCGTTCCCCAAGTTTACCTTGATGTAGCGGTTGCACCACCTAAAAGAAATGATCTTCCCCCTTTTGAAGGGCTCGGTGCCAAAATTGAAATTTTTGATCTCAAAGGTAATTTACAATCACGTTGGCATATTGATCTGGCTAACCAGAAAGAAGGTGGTTCTTATCAAGATGGACCACTTTTTCATCTCCAAAGTGGTGGACATAAACCGCAAGCTAATAGAAAAGAGGAATTAAAAATCAGTCGTCCGCGTTGGGCGATGCCGCCGATGGAATTGATTTTGACTTGTGAGATGATTTTGGCTAATTTTTATCCGGAAAAATGGGAAATAATTAGAACGGAAAAAAGATGGTTAAAACTCATTCATATTGCCCAATATATGTGTTACTCAGCATACTATCAACGAATACATGATTGCTTGTTTAAGCCACAACCGCTGACACCTAAACAGCAAGCAGAATCCGTCTTAACCACGCTTTGGGCAAGTGAATGGCTATGTATAACTGATAACTGATAAAAAATGTATAAATATTTCATTTGGACACTACTAATCACCCTTGTGGTAGGCGGCTGTGAACAGCAAAATTACGAAGAACAAACTGTTATAGAGAGCCAGGCAAAACATGCTGGTTATTTGCGCCTACCTTTGAGCAACAATATAACGACTCTTGATCCTGGCTTGATTTATGAGGATACTGAAATTGAAGTCGTTGAACAATTATTTCTTGGTTTGACCGATTTTGAGCCAACAACTTATGAAGTTGTTCCAGAGTTAGCCACCGAATGGCAAGTCAGTGAAAATGGCAGAGTTTATACCTTTAAACTTCGCCAAGATGTGAACTGGACTGATGGTGAGCCGGTGACTGCTCACGATATTGTCTGGGCAATTCGGCGCAATATTGCCAAAGAAACCGACTCATTATACGCCTTTACCCTTTATATCCTCAAAAATGCCAAGGCGATTCATCAAGGTCAAAAAAACGCCTCAGCCTCATTGTTAGGCGTTCGTGCGGTTGACGATTATACGGTTGAATTCACGCTGGAACAAGCCGCCGGCTATTTTCCGGCTTTGGTGAGCTTTTGGACTTATCGCCCCCAGCCACGCAAAGTCGTTGAAAAATATGGCGATGATTGGGCTAAGCCAGCATACATTCAAACTAACGGTGCTTATCGTTTGACTGAATGGAAACCAAATAGTGAATTGATTTTAATCAAAAATAGAGATTTTTATGAGGCTGAACAGGTTAAAATCCCCGAAGTGCATTATTATATTGTACCTGACAGCTCTTTAGCTTTAGCCATGTATCAGAAAAATGAACTGGATATCATCGGTGGACAAGTGTATCACCAATTGCCGCAGTCAAAAATGTCTCGTATTAAGTCTGATCCGGTTTTGCGTAGGGAAAAACGGATTAGTTCACAGTTTTGCACCGAATGGTACGGATTCAATCTTCGAAAGCCTCCTATGGATAAGCTTTTGGTTCGTAAAGCGATTGCCGCCGCCATTGATAAAAAAACGTTGATTGATATTATTATCAAGGGAGGACATTTGCCTGCCAAGACATTTACCCGCCCCCCAGTTTTTGGTGATTCAAAAGTCGGTATTTCTTTTGATCCGGCTTTGGCAAAAACCTGGTTGGCTCAAGCTGGTTATCCAGAAGGCAAAGATTTTCCGTCATTGGTGTTGATGCATAATAATTCTAAGCTTCATCATGAAATTGCCAAAGGCGTAAAAACGACATTGAAACATTATTTAAATATAGAAATTGAAATACGTGTACTTGACTTTAATGTTTACATAGATAAGCTCAAGGCAGCGCATATTTTTCGTATGGGCTGGTGCGCCGGACTTCCTGATGCCAATGAATGGTTACATCGAGTTTTTCATCCTGACAAAGGTATTAATTGGATTGGTTGGAATAATCGAGAATTTGCCAAGATAGTGGACAGGGCTCAGCAAATTTATAACCCAATTGGGCGCAAAAAACTTTATCGTCGTGCCGAACAAATACTAACCGAACAAGAAGTAGCCATTATACCTATCTATTTTGCGAATACCCAATTTTTGGTAAAGCCTTGGGTGAAAGCTTGGTATCACATGGCATTTGGTGGTCAACATATTCGTAATTGGTCATTATCAAAATAAATGCTATGAAATCAATATTTTGGATATTTGTTTTACTCATACTATTCATATCAGGGATTTTTATATGGAAAAGTGATGATTTGTTAGAAACGGAGCCAGTTTATGTGGCAGTATCAGGTCCCATGACGGCAGCTAACGGTAAGGCGATGGTACAAGGTATTCAACTTTATCTTGATCAAATTAACCAGCAAGGCGGTATTCATGGTCGTCCAGTCGAATTGCTGGCTTTTGACGATAAAAATCAGCCAGCTATCGCCGAAAAAATAGCTTTAAAAATTGCAACTCAAAGCGAGGCGCTCGCTGTCATCGGACACTATACCAGTTCTGCCTCCCTCGCGGCAGCACCGATTTATCAAAAATATGGCATTCCCGCCATTTCTGGCAGCGCGACTGCTGATCAACTCACCAAGGGAAACGATTGGTATTTTCGCACTATTTTTAATAACAGCGATCAAGCAACGTTATTGGCGCATTATGTACGTAAAGTGCTTAATTATAATGAAGTTGACATTCTGTTTGATGAAGACGTTTACGGTTCTACGCTTGCAGCGGCTTTTGTGCAAACGGCGGAACTGATTGGGCTCAGAGTTAAACATCGCTGGCATTTTGACAATGAAGCGGGCTTTCAAAAAAGCCTTGAAGAGATGATTGCTACTCAGCAAGCGTCACCCACTAAGCAGGGTATTGTTTTTTTAGCAACCCATTCAACCGAAGCTGTTGAAGCGATTGTTTCTTCGCGGCGCCAAGGCGTTGATCAGCGTATTCAATTCATTGGAGCTGATGCACTTTCCAGTAGTAATTTTGTACAAAAATTGAAACTTTCTCCACAGGAGCGTACTCAGCCTGGCTATTATAGCGATGGTACTTATATGACTTCAGCCTTCTTGTTTGATATTGCTAATGAACGCGCTCAATATTTCAGACGTGCCTTTTTAGAAAAGTACCAAGAAGAGCCCGCGACAACTTCTGCTTTGTATTATGATGCTGCAATGCTTGCCCTTGATGCCATAAAAAGGCTACCACCGCGCCTAAAAAATCAACGTCAACAAGTAAAAAATAATTTATGGCAATTATCTCGGCTAGAAGATGCTGTTGAAGGCGTAACGGGCTCTTTCTATTTTGATGAAAACGGTGATGCGATTAAATCGATACCAATAGGCGTTTATAAAAACGGTAGAGCCATTGTCGCTTTACATCAATTCCAAGCGCTGAACAATTTGCAAAACATAGAGAATTTACTACAAAAAGTGTTGGACAATCAGATTATTGAAGTTAATGGTAAATTTATGAGTCTGGCGCGAGTGGTTTATGCGGGTATAGATTTTAACGAAATTAGTGAAATTGATTTGATCAAATCGGTTTATACGGCAGATTTTTTTATTTGGTTTCGATTCAAAGGTGATTTTGATGATGATAATATCGAATTTGTCAATATGGCTCAATCAATCCCCTTGGGAAAGCCTATTATTGAACAGCATTTGCCTGATGAAGATTTAACTGTAAGAGCATACCGAATCAAAACGCAATTTAAAGCCGAGTTTGATTTTCACGACTATCCACGGGATAAACAAATTTTGCCTATTTATTTTCGGCATCAAGTGTTGACTAGGGAAAAATTGATTTATGTTGTTGATGTACAAGGCATGAATCTTGATAGTTTTAAACCTGAGACAAACAAGTTTTTTTCAGTTGGCGGATGGGATATTAACCAGGTATTATTTTTTCAAAATGCCCATCAAAATGATTCTACCTTGGGTTTGCCCAATCTTTTCAATCAACAACAACGAATCGAATTTTCTCAATTCAATACACTTATCAGTATCGAACGGCATGTGGTTGCTTTTATCTTAAAAACTTTGCTACCGGTTCTATTTTTGATCATGTTGGGCTATTCATCATTTTTTATGAAAGCCTTTCCTCAAAAATTGGCTTTGGGTGTCAATATGATATTGGCAGCTTCGCTTTTTCACTTAAAATTGTCTTCAGAGCTGCCGAATATTAATTACATTATTTTGATAGAGTATTTTTTCTATTTAATATATTTACTGGCGGTATTTATTATTGTGGTAGCCATTGCTTATCACCTCAAAGAAGAACAAGAAGAATCTGAAGAGAATCAACTTGGGCTCAAACACATAAACCAGTTTGGCAGGATATTTTATCCACTTATTCTTTTTATTGGAATTGGGGCGATCATTCACGGCTAGTGCAGGAGAGCTGAAGTTTTCAGACCATTCCCATCCACATTACGCAGTTTAACGACTTGGTAGGCGATAAATCGCCTACTACGAACTTACCATTAAGTATATAAAGTGTATAATAACATTATTTTTGGAGGTAAATATGTTAAATGAAAAAGATTTCAGTCAAATACAAAATTATCTTATTCAAATGTTACCGCAGTTGTTGCGTCAACAACCTGAAATTGCTACCACTATCGAAGGTATCATCGCCCACCAATACCCCAGACGGGACGAATTTGCCCGCATGTTAGACGAAATAAAATTGCTGCGCGAAGATATAGATCGGCGCTTTGAGGCCATGGATCGGCGCTTTGAGGCCATAGATCGGCGCTTTGAGGCCATAGATCGGCGCTTTGAGGCACAGGACAAGGAGATAGAGCTGCGTTTTGAGGCCCTGCGCGAAGAGATAGATCGGCGCTTTGAGGCGCAGGACAAGGAGATAAATCGGCGCTTTGAATTGATGGATCAGAAATTTGAGGCCCTGCGCGAAGATATAGATCGGCGCTTTGTGGCTTTTGCTGAGGAGATGGATCGGCGCTTCGAGGCACAGCGCAAAGAAACAGAGCAACGCTTTGAACAAGTTGATCAACGCTTTGAACAAGTTGATCGACGCTTTGAACAAGTTGATCAACGCTTTGGACAAATTGATCAACGCTTTGAACAAATTGATCAACGCTTTGAACAAATTGATCAACGCTTTGAACAAGTTGATCAACGCTTTGAACAAGTTGATCAACGCTTTGACGAGCAACATCGAGACATTCTCGAACTCAAGCGTCGCATGATCAAAGTGGAATCCACTGTGGATAGGATGGACAAAAAAATGACCCAGTTTGATGCGTGGTTAAAAATCATAGCTGGTAATGTGGGGGATGAAAAGGGGCAGGCATTGGAGCAGTTATTCGCTCTAGGCTTAAGTTACGGCTTAAAGGAGCGCGACATTTCGCCGGAAACCATCCAATTACGCCAACAATTTGTGGATACTGATGGCTTAATTTACTTAAGAAAAGGTAAGTCTATCGAAATTGATCTCTTCGCCGAAAATGGCAAAATTACCGTTTTTGAGGTGAAAGCTAGTGCGGTGGAGACAGATGTTGACACGTTTGCTAGGAAGGTTAAATTGGTACAATTGCAAAATTCAGGGAAACCGGTGCATGGCATTTTTATATCGCCGGGAGCGAGAGACGAAGTGAAACAATGTTGTATTGAATATGATTTAGAACTTTTGGATTAGGGTTCTTGTATCAACAGAAATCTTTTGAACAACTGAAAACCCTTGGACCGCGGATTTTACGGATTGCACAGGTTACGCGGATTAAAATCCATCAAAAGTTCGGCCAACAAGTGTTTTCAGGTTTTTAATCCGCGTAATTCGAGAAATCCGCAAAATCCGCGGTTCAAGGGTTTTTGATATGTCAACAGAAATCTTTCAACATTTATAGAAATCCTATTTATTAAAGAATAAATAGGATTTATTGGTTTCATATTATCTCCAATTTTTCCCAAATACCATCAATTTTTTCTTTAATCGCTGCGTTCATACGAATAGGTTTTCCCCACTCGCGTTGTGTTTCTCCACGCCATTTGTTGGTGGCGTCGAAGCCTATTTTGCCGCCTAAGCCAGACACTGGCGAGGCAAAGTCTAAATAATCAATCGGAGTGTTTTCGATAATCGTCGTATCGCGGCTAGGATCCATGCGCGTTGTCATCGCCCAAATCACATCTTTCCAGTCGCGTATATTTATATCAGCGTCAGTGATTATTACAAATTTGGTATACATAAATTGGCGCAAAAATGACCAGATTCCAAACATTACCCGTTTAGCATGTCCCGGGTATTGTTTATTGATACTGACTATCGCCATACGATAGGAACAGCCTTCGGGCGGCAAATAAAAATCGACAATTTCAGGAAATTGCTTTTGTAAAATAGGCACAAAGACTTCGTTTAAGGCGACTCCTAAAATCGCCGGTTCATCGGGCGGGCGACCGGTGTATGTGCTATGATAAATAGGATCGTTTCGATAGGTGAGACGTTCTATGGTAAAAATGGGAAAGGTTTCGACTTCGTTATAGTAACCGGTATGATCGCCAAAAGGCCCTTCTGCTGCGGTTTCATTGGGATAAATAAAACCCTCAAGAATAATTTCTGCATTGGCTGGCACTTGTAATTTGTGTGTAATACAGTCCGTGACTTGGGTACGATTCCCACGCAGTAATCCAGCAAAGGCATATTCTGATAAGGTATCTGGTACCGGTGTCACCGCTCCCAAAATGGTAGCGGGATCGGTGCCTAATGCCACCGCTATCGGAAATGGTTCCCCAGGATGGAGTTGTTGCCATTCTTGAAAGTCTAAGGCTCCACCTCGATGTGAGAGCCAGCGCATGATAACTTTTTTTTTATCAATTACTTGTTGGCGATAAATGCCTAAGTTTTGTCTGGCTTTTTGTGGTCCTTGGGTGATGACTAGTCCCCATGTAATCAATGGTCCCGCGTCTTCTGGCCAACAAGTTTGAATCGGTAGGCGGGATAAGTCTATTTCATTGCCAGTCAAGACATTTTCCTGACAGGATGCTTTTTTGATCACTTTGGGGGGCATATTCAAGACTTGTTTAAAGAGGGGTAACTTGTCCAGGGCATCTCTAAAACCTTTTGGCGGATCCGGCTCTTTTAAAAATGCCAGCAATTGTCCCACTTCGCGCAAGGCGATGACTGATTCTTGCCCCATGCCCAGGGCAACTCGTTGTGGTGTACCAAATAGGTTACCTAAAACCGGGATAGTATGTCCTTTGGGATTTTCAAATAATAAGGCGGGACCATTTGCTCGTAGGGTGCGGTCACAAATTTCGGTCATTTCCAAATAAGGGTCAATTTCAAGCTTTATGCGCTTGAGTTGGTTTAATTGTTCTAGTTTAGTAATAAAATCACGTAGATCTTTGTAGGGAGTCATCATTACATTATTCGTGGTGTGGTTTTTAGTAAACTATCGCATCAAAATTGGTCGTTTCAGCACGGTGTAATTCTATACTGACTTGATTGGGTAAACAGGCGACAAAATCTCCTCCTTTTGTTAACCATCCGGCGTGAATGCAGTATTTATTCCGGCACGAAGATGCGATAAAACGGATACGTCCATCCGCGACTTCAATAAGGCTTTCTCCTAAACGACCAGCAATCGCGATTTGTTGGGAATGTTGCAAATCTAACTTGATAGGTGCTTGGTTAGCAACTAAAATGAGGGCATAGTCAGCGGGTGTCCCTGTCCAGTAGTGCGGATACAGCCACAGTAATAGCAGTAGTGCGACGCTTAGAATAATGCGGTCAGCTACGGTAGTCATGCTGCGCCCAACTGATTGAATTTTCACAAGTAGTTCCCCCCTCACACGGGCGGCTTATGAGCGGCAAAGTTGGTTTTGTATATTGGGCAAGATGAAACTTTCACAACAAGTGGGGTTGTCATTGAACGATGTTTTTTTTTAAGGTATACAGGTCCAAAAAATGGCACATTGGGTTACATTATACCGCTGCCTTGATAACTGATCACTGATAACTGGTTGGCTTTGCGTGTATAATTTTACCCTACCAAAAAAACAAGCTTGAATAGGATTTTGCTTTTCAGCACAGTTATGGGACAAATTTATTTGGCCTCATCTCATTAGACAAAACCGAGGATTATATGAAATTTACTTTTTCAGGTTTAACGGAGCAAGAAGTCAACACAGCCCGTATACAACATGGCCACAATGCGATTAGCTTTTTTGAGCGAGAAACTTTTTGGAGCAAGCTATGGGCTAACATCAAAGACCCTATTATCATTATATTAATGGTTGCCTTGGGTATCACCGTGATGCTGATGATTTTTGGCTATACCGAATGGTATGAAAGCGTTGGCATTGCGGTTGCCGTATTCATAGCAACTTTCGTTGCCACATGGTCTGAACACCGCAATGAGAATGAATTTCAAAAATTGCTGGAAGAGGCTTCCATGATTAAAGTCAAAGTGTTTAGAAATAAACACTTGGCTGAAGTCAATATTAACGACTTGGTTCTAGGCGATTATATCCTGCTACGGTCTGGTGACACCATACCTACTGATGGTATCTTAGTTGCTGGCTATTTGGAGGTCAATGAAGCACCTCTAACGGGGGAATCAGAGCCCATTCACAAAAAGGCTGGGCATGGAGGTATCTCAGAGGATTATCTTGCTGAGGAAAATCATGTTTTTAGATCAACCTTGGTCGAAGACGGTGAGGCGGTGATGAAAGCAACGGCCGTCGGTGACAAAACCCGCTATGGTAAAACCATGACCGATCTTATCACAGCGGAAGATCGTTTGTCGCCGCTACAAGAAAAACTCAGTGTACTGGGTAAACATATTAGTACCTTTGGTTATATCGGTGCCATTTTCATCTTTATTGCCTTCATGCTGAACCATATCTTCCTGCAAGCTGATGGGGGTATGTCAGCCTATTTTGCCCTACCAATGGGTGAAATTGTCAGTCACGTTGTCACCGCGCTGATTTTGGCAATTATCATTATCGTTGTCGCAGTGCCGGAAGGTTTACCCATGATGATTGCGATGGTATTGGCCTTAAACATGCGAAAACTGTTATCGGTCAAAGTCTTGGTGCGAAAACTGTTGGGGATAGAAACGGCGGGTAGCTTAACCGTGCTGTTTTGCGATAAAACCGGCACACTCACTCAGGGGCGTTTGGCGGTGGAAAAATTGTTGACGGGCCAGGCTGAACATTATCATAAACTTGAAAACATTCCCGATATACTCCGCAACAAGCTGGCTTTTGCCGTGCGTAATAACTCCGGTGCCATTATTGATACAAGTGATCCGAAAAAACCCAAAATGGTGGGTGCTGATCGGACTGAACAAGCACTCCTGCGTTTTTTCACACCCTTATTAGGACAAAAAGAAGGAATTGACATCGTTGATATAATTCCCTTTAACAGCAGTCGCAAATTTTCCGCCACGCAAGTTGAGACTGAGGATGAAGCATTGACTTTAGTTAAAGGGGCTGCCGAAATCATTTTGGAAAATTGTACGCATTATTTCAATGAGGAAGGTCATAAAGTAGAACTCACCAACAAAGTGATCTTAAAAGCTGAAATGGGCAACCTGTCAAGACGCTCCATGCGGTTATTGGCGGTTGCGACAACCGAAACGCCTATCAGCGATCACGACGAACTACCCGAGAATTTGACCTTATTAGGTATTTTGGCAATGCGCGATGCTTTACGCGCCACGGCTTATCATTCCGTCAAAACCGCTAAAGAGGCTGGTGTTCATGTGGTGATGATCACGGGGGATGCTAAGGAAACGGCAGAAGCAATTGGCAGTGATGTCGGATTGTTATCTGATGATAAATCGGCTTCTGTGATTACATCAACAGAATTAGCTAAGAAGTCTGATGATGAACTTAAGCAAATGTTGCCACATCTTGCTGTGGTTGCTAGAGCCTATCCAAACGATAAAAGCCGTTTAGTCAAACTCGCTAAAGAATCAGGCTGGGTTGTCGGCATGACTGGTGATGGTGTCAATGATGCTCCTGCAGTGAAAAATGCTGATGTTGGTTTTGCAATGGGCAGTGGCACGGAAATTACCAAGGAATCCAGCGACATTGTGATTTTGGATGATAATTTTTCCTCTATCACCAAGGCAATGTTGTACGGGCGAACTTTATTTAAGTCCATCCGCAAATTCCTCATTTTTCAGTTGACAGTCAACATGTCAGCCATTTTGGTTGCATTTTTGGGACCGTTTTTTGGCTTTGACCTGCCTCTGACTATGACACAGTTATTGTGGATTAATATTATTATGGACACATTGGCTGGTTTAGCTTTTGCGGGAGAAGCGGCATTATCGCGCTACATGCTAGAAAAGCCCATTCCCAAAGACGAACAACTCATTAGTAAAGACATGTGGGCTTCTATCTTAATCAACGGCAGCGTTGCGGCGTTAGCGAGTATGTTTTTCTTAAACTACGCGCCTATTCGTGAATTGTTTTCACGGGGAATGCCGATTGAGAGTGAAGCAGCAGAAGCTGTCTTTTTAACGGCCTTTTTCGGCTTTTTTGTTTTCATGCATGCCTTTAATACATTCAACGCTCGCACTCAAGGCTTGAATTTGTTTGAACATATTTTGGAAAATAAACTATTTTTGGGGGTTATTTGCCTGATTTTTACTGTCCAAACGGCTTTTATTTATATAGGGGGCGAGGTGTTACGCGCGGTGCCGTTAGAACCGATGGAATGGTTGTATATGGTTATGTTTGCCCTTGTTTTGATACCAGTGGATTTAGTTCGGAAATTGGTACGCAACGTGTGGTTTGGTAATCCGGTGCGGACGCGAGCTAGTCGGTAATTATGCTAATAACGAGTACAGCGAATGGTAAACAACGAATAGTCACGCAATACGCAGGATCCGCTAAATATAGCACCAAGCGTGTTTTAATTTTTTAAAAATTTCCAAGAGTTCGTTGCGCCCGAGGTTTCTAAGGATGAGTTTATTGAATTTGTTAGTAGATTTTTATTCGTTGTCCTGCATTCGCTGTACTCATCAATGATGTGACGCCTTTTCGTTCCCATGCTCCTATCGTTGTTGTAGTAGTGCAACGGATTTTTCATTTAAAAATCATTTTGTTTGGTATGAATTTACGATTATGCTCTATGCCATTATCAGCGAAGATGTTCCAAATAGTTTAGAAACGCGCCTCAAAACTCGTCCCGCCCATTTAAAGCGTTTGGAAGCTTTGAAAGCCCAGGGTCGTTTAATATTAGCAGGACCCCATCCTGCCATTGATGCACCCGATCCAGGTACGGCGGGATTCACTGGTAGCCTAGTCATCGCAGAATTTTCTTCCCTGGATGAGGCGCGTGCATGGGCGCAAGCGGATCCGTACCGTGAAGCTGGCGTGTATGCCCATGTGGTTGTAAAACCCTTTAAAAAGGTCTTACCATGAAGACACTGATTCAAGAAAAATTGACAACGGCACTGACACCGACTTATTTAGATATTGTTGATGATAGTCATAAACATGCCGGTCATGCTGGCGCCCAGTCTGGCGGCGGACATTTTGTCGTGACTATTGTGAGTCCAGAGTTTACGGGAAAAAGCTTGATAGAGCGTCATCGCATGGTATATGCCGCCGTAGGCGAATTGATGCAGACTGCCATTCATGGCTTAAGCATTAAGGCGCAAACTCCAGATGAATTTAAGCCAAGCACAGTCGGCATTAAACACCAAAACCACCAAATTAAAACCAATAAAAAAATTAAGGCTTGACATACAATAATTATTTGTAGTGTAATTAGATTTGAACTTAGATCAGATT
>Ga0209780_1000220_pt1 | contig 28189 bp, 24 predicted proteins | sample WorMetexBAHAMAS2_FD_187384 | JGI IMG/M metagenome (GOLD analysis project Ga0209780, IMG submission 187384) | Marine gutless worms symbiont microbial communities from Max Planck institute for Marine Microbiology, Germany - Inanidrilus exumae... | ecosystem: Host-associated > Annelida > Digestive...
GTCGCATACAGAGGTCTGAATTTCCTAGTGTAATGTGTAATTAAAATGTAACTCGAGCTTCGCTCCGGGCTGCCGCCTGCGCGTTTCAAACAACAGTTGTGTACTTTATATAATAAATTATGTATATTATGTATATTATGTACATTTGATGGTAGAGAATACACGGCGAACCTGTTTATCGGCGCCTGTTGTTAGTCGTCGGCCGTACAGCAGTTTATACATGTACTCGACCATCGACATGGCGGATGGTCCTGGCCTCTGTGTGTGGTCAACGAGCCCTTCTGACGTGTGTGTAGCGTGTTGAACTGTGTCTCATGCTGCTACACAAGTCGACACAACACACTCCACCTGACAAGCGTTACGTTAAAGACACAATACTTCAACAAGTCCTCGTCCAGCTCTTGAAGCTTCATTTCACAGACATATAATACTTCATTTGCGTCTTGATCAACTTGGTTCTCTTGGACTCGTTGAAATGAACGACTGTCATCAGAAAGTTGATAGCCGACAATGATCACAATCTAGTGTTATTATGTTTTGCTGCATAGTTCGCGATCTTAAGTTTATTATTTAGAAAAAGAAAATTTTGAGGCAATTAGCAATGTCGCTAATAACCGAATTTTACTTTTTGGGTTGCCATAGATCTTAAAATTTGAAAAAAATCGTAAATACAATTAATAAAAATTCCATTTGTCCTGTACATTCTTCCCATCATCGAATGATGATGAGAGCCATTCACGACCTCGCATCTGACATAGCGAAGCGAGTGATGTTCAATAACAAACAATCATCGCACAGCCTTGATGAGAATCAGATGAGGGTATATAAGTTGAAAGAATGAGTTTTTTATTGACGCCGGAAAGACTGCAGTGATGACGATGAGATGACGGCCTCTGGCAGACAGTTCCAAACTTGAGCTGCAGCAACCGGAAAGGCACGGCTGCCAACAGTAGACAGTTTGATGGGCGGTATGACCAGGCGGCTGGTACTTGCTGACCGCAGAGCACGCCGACCAGGTTGGTCAGCGACGGTGACAAGAGGTCGCAGATATCGTGGCGCGCTGTCGTGCTGAACTTTGTACGTTAGCACTGCGATCTTGTACTGCACGCGTTCTGGGACGCGCAGCCAGTGTAGTGTCGTCAACGCATCGGTGATGTGGTCGTGCAGTCGCAGGTGCGGCCGCGTTGAGCACCGACTGCAATCGGCGCACCACGTAGGTTGTGATGCCCACCAGTACTGCATTACCATAATCAAGTCGCGAGTGTACCAAACTATAACCAAAGCCACTACGAGTATCTGGAATGTGGCTGTTGGCACCGCTCGGCGGATCTGGCGCAATCGACGGAGAGCAGCGAAGCACCACGACACAGTTTGATTGACGTGCGCCCGCATCAATGTATAAATGCCGAGATCAAGGACTGACCTTGCCGAGGTGATTGGGACGACAACGATCGGTATATCGCAGCGGTTGACAGTTGATGCTGACGCCGAATTGTTGCACACCAGATACGGTCTCGGGTTCAACATCAGCCCGTTCGACCTCTCCTTGGCAATAGGAGTTTCTCGGCAGCCGGTCCGCGACTGTGGAACGATCTTCCACCCGGACTGCGGCGGCCGGGACTTTCCTTCGATTCTTTCAGACGATCTCTGAAAACACATTTCTTTGGCGACTGAAGCGCCTAGTGACTCTTTTCGACTTATAGGCGCTATATAAATAAATGTATCTATCTATCTATCTATCTATCTATCTATACATGTAAAGCGTGTACTCTCACTTCCTCTGTTTCTTCTCCAGTTCGGCATTGCGTCCGACCTGCTCCTCGAGGTGGAGACGCAGATCGGCCATGTCCTGGCCGCCGCGCTGCAGCTTACGTCGGAGGTTGGCTGTCTGTCGAGTCAAATCGTCGTTGTCGGCCACGGCCTCGGCCAACTGAACACACACACACCACTCCATCATCACTTTATCCACATCAGCTGCTTCCGTCACGTCCACAAAAAACATTTCTGACATTCACACACGTCGACGACTTCGTTCTTCCTCGTTCGCTGTTTTTGGTTATTTCGCGGACCTGTCGCGCAACCATCGGCGGCGGAGGTTTCTCTGCTGCCGCGACCGCAGTCTGGAACAGCTTGCCGGAAGCAGTCCGTTCTTCACCATCTCTGGCGCTGTTCAGAAAGTCATTGAAGACGAAATTGTTCCCGCGATCATACACTGTCTAACTTTATAACGAACTGCACTAACACTTGACTCACTGTTTTTTGTTCCGTGACCTAGAAGTTTTAGGACTTATGTCACGTTAATGCAAACTCTTTAACTAACTAACTAACTAACTAACTAACTAACTAACTAACTAATATTTTTCATGATAACTAACTAACCATTTCGTATCCTCTCTTCTGCCAGGTGGCGCGGTGGCACGACCGGTAGAGCGCTGTGGACTTGCGATCAGCAGGTCGTGGGTTCAAATCCTTCTCGGGGCAAAAGCTGCATAACAACCTTGGGCAAGTTGTGCCTCTGTCACCAAGCAGTATAACTTGGTACCGGCCAAGGGGTGGTGATGCCGTGCGGCTGGGAAGGTAACCGCAGGCCTGGCGGAAGGTAATGGCAGCCTATTGTTGGGTGGATGACTTATAGTCACCTGCGGGCTGACTGCCTGTGCACCAGGATCAGCTCCGGGCCCAACGCTTGGCAACGAATATGGGAAACCTTTACCTTTTATCTTCCACCAGTTAATAACAGCTTCAGCTGCTGTTTTTAGTCCACACCGCATGCACTGCATAAGATGCTGGCTAGTGTAGGTTTCATCGAGATTGCTCAAGCTGCTGACGAGATATCATGGTAACAGAAGATCTGTGCGGACAAATTTGCGTATGACAGCCCTAGAACATAGTACCTTTGCAAATATTGTCAGGCAGCTAAGGCATAAAATATTAGTTATAGCCATTTTATATGTTCAGTTTATTGATATCCTCCGGTTCATTGGGCAACACACCATTTGGGTGATGGCTTTTATCATGCATATATACTGCGATCCGAAACAAAACTGAATTCTTTTATTTTTTGAATACACAGTTGAAAACAAACTGATTTTTGCTGTGCGATGCTATGCTAGTGCAATACGTGCAACAGTTACAGTGGCAAAATAATGTAGCGACAAAATGTTGCCAATAAAAGTAAAAAGTAAAGGTAAAGGTCGGATTCTTCTATAGCGCTACTTACGCGGCGATGCCGCGACCAGCCGCGCTGTACCATCACAGGAAGTGGCAGTTGATTGGCAAGAGCCAATGTTGCGGGAGCGCAATGCTGCAGCTACAACACACACCACCGCCCCAATCAACCACACCAGGCCTTCACCCCGTAAGCATTCACCAGATGGCGCCGCCCGTGCGAGAAAGCAAACATCCGATTACAGCTTACTCTCAGTTTATCGACCTCGAAAGGATGAAAGGCTGAGTCGACCTGGGTGGCTGGTTACATACCGAAATAAAGTGTCGCCTCCGGGAGTCGAACCCGGACACGTCACCCATCCGAGTACTAACCGGGCTCGACGTAGCGTAACTTCGTTGATACGACCAACTCCATTACCACTACGCCACGCTGCCACCACACCGTGCGTGTCGTTTCTCGGTGCGTGCATCCGAGATTAAGAAACCCTGCACGAGAATGAAAGAAACCTTTCGCTCGAGCAGTTTCTTGGCGGTTTCCTGTTCCTCCATCGCCTCTTCGTGTTGCTGCTGCAGTTTCTTCTTTGAATATTCCTCCTCGCGACGAGTCCGCTCCAGTCTCTCTCGCAAAGCACTATCAGCGTCTGCCGTTTCAAACAGGCAGCAATCAACCAGGTCTGTGTTAGTCATCAGCCAGACTACATCGCTACAGCAGTCTCTATAAGATCCACAAAGATTGGGAGGATGTGAATGTTTTTTCTGATACTAGCTCGACTGGGTCATCCTCGATAAAGGGCCACTAAAGTTGTTGTTGCCGTTATTGTCCTATGTGAGTATACTCTCAACGGGTTTCATAATTAAAATGTTTAACAAACAAAATGCCCACCACTGCACAACCAGAAGATGGTCTTCAATGCCCAAGCATTGATGTGGATGACTTCGCTACATCAACGGCCTGCTGTCACCATGAACTTTGCCCTCTGACCTTCAGAATCTATAGCAGGTCATAAATAAGTAAAGTAAAGGTAAACAGTGTATAGCAGTTTAGCATCAACTTAGCTCATCACGCTACAGGAAACTTACATGTCATATGGGATCACACAGTGTTACCTGCCACCTGGCAGAGGTGTGAATCCCGCCTTTACCCCCAGCAAAAACAGGTACTCAATTTAGCGACCCCGGAGGGATGCAAGGCTGAGTTGACCTATAAAGGGGCGACTGAATATTTCCGGTAAGTTTCACTGAGACTGCTCAAACCGTTTATGCGATATCAGCATAACGTCTGTCCCAACAAACGGACGAATGAACGCATGTGGCGGAAGGACAGCCTAAAAACACAATGCCTTCGCAGACTAAATCATGCACACGTTTTATCAGGATATCTTATCCCCAAGTTGCATGGTTGGTTGCGTGGCTCAGTGGTGGAATGTCGGTCTTCGGCCGGCGTACTTTCTGTCCTGCGCTCGACCTGTAGCTGACGAGTGGCCAATTATGTGGGTAAACCATCCGCTATGGGTCAACCAACCAGGCCAACTCAGCCTTTCATCCCTGCGGGGTCAATAGATGAGTAGTAAGCTGTAATTAGATGTCTCTTACCTCAGTTAGAGGTAGCGCCATCTGGTGAACGCTTACGAAGGAAAGGCAAGCACGGTGTATTTGCAGGTAAAACTGTGTGACCCATGCCTGAGCGCTTTGAGATATACATAGTATATAAAAGGCGCTATATAAATACGCTTCCTTTCCTTTTTCCTTTTCCTAAGTCACACAATGTTATAGTCCTAGTTTTTCGTGCTTGTCATGTGTATTTCATAACAAATACACTTACTTACTTACTTACTTACTTGCATATTCACACTCAATAACAATCGACCGGTAATACCGTTGGCGTCTTCGTCATCAAGGTCATTCTCCAGAGAAGCGGAGAACATCCGAGCGTCGAGAAGTTCCATTTCTGTCTTCTGCTGCAGCTGCTGCAAGTGTGACAGTTTGCTCTGCGCATCACAACACACTGCAATCTATCAACGGTATTGGTATTGTAGGGTTTAACGTCCCACTCGACACATTATAGGTCATTTCGGAGACGATTTCACAGGTCAGATGACCCAACCAACAGTGTAATAGCACTGAAGGATGATAGTCTTCCACGTCAAGGGCCAATCTCACAGGCTCAGCACACAAAAAAGTAAAGAAAAGGATGTAAACAAAAATCTTTTCTACATATAGCACCAAGTACACCGAAGACACAGAGGCGCTCGAAAGACAGCTAAGCCGAGAAAGATCAAAGCCCGATCCAGTCGACCATGTACGAACTGCTCATTATATAGGTGTGCATATGATGTGCACAATGATGATGCACAACAGCACAGAGCTGGTCAGATAATCTCCCCTCTTACCCTCCAGACAATCACCACAGCTCAGATGTTGTCTGTTGGAGGGGAGACGGACAATGTATCAATACCATATCACTTTCCTTTAACAACCGTGTTTCACGTCAACTTCAGTTAACCAGTACACCCTCCGGTTTTGGCGGAAGTTAGTTAGTTGGAGTTAACATCCATTTTCAGCACAAATATGGCTATATCAGAGACAAAAGATCAGGAGAGGAAAAATTATCCCTACCCAGTAAAGGAAGGCCAGCGATATATTTACCTCAACCCTGGCCACCTTTCAGTTCAGCAGCCACCCAAAAAGGGAAAGGGATCGAGAGGCTCATTTAATTTATTACGCCAGCACGTACAACAGCGGGAGACAACTATCACACTGCAAGACTAAACTAAGTCAAACACGACAACAACAAGCATGCATCCTTAACTGAAAAATACATATAACACAAAATCAACATTATCATCATACGATCAGAATCTAAACACCGGCATGCGTGTTTCAGGCACGCAGTGCCGCCTTCAGGGAACTGTTGTCAGCATTATTATCGTTTTCGTTTTGGGTTTTTTCGTTTTCATTTTATTTCGTTTTTTATCTTTTCGTTTTAGTTGTCATTATTTTTTCGTTTTCATTTTAGTTTTCGTTAATGAATTGATTATTTTTTCGTTTTTGCCCATTTTCACTTTAGTTTTCGTTAACGAAAATCACACTGCCTGTCTGTTACTAAGTTGCAGCATGCATAAACGGAAGCACATGACGACAATTTCTGCACGCTGTTGTACACTTCTAGGCGAAAGATGACTGTATAGCAAAGCGATAGCTGAGCCCGTCATCCTCCATAGGTCCCTAAGAGAATCTTTGCTGATATGTGGCAAACGTTTTTTAAGGTCCGGACACCCGTCGTGTCATCCAATCAACAAGGTCAGGTCAAACCACTAAAGAAAACTCTGTCATTAAAGCATGCAAAGAAGCACATCGGTAGAAATGGTTTATGGATGGTTCCCGGAAAGTCACTTTTCTGGGAAAGATGTTTCCCGGAATGGCACTGTCACGAAACGTTATGCCGATGCCACCATGACAACACAGTCGGTTGCTGGACCAGCTCACGGCCACTGCTGTGTTGTGGCCGGAATGTGACCACATCCCCGAACTCAACAACAGCTGCCTCCGTTCATCGGAGATGACAGACCCGGTCGACTGCTGGCCGTCACGCCCCAAAGACAAGTGTGCCGCATCGACTGCCATGGCAGCCAACGACCGAATGTGATCGCGGCGATGGAATAGTCTGTCGTGGCGGCGTCGGAATGGCATATTGTAACAGAGCCATTCCAGGAAATGCTTTCTCAAGAAAGGTGACTTTCTTGGAAACGCTCTTTCCGGGAAAGTTGCTTTCTGGAAAATGTCCGCAAACTGTAGAAACAACTCTGTAGAAACACGCTTCTAAAAACACACCTCGTGTTGCGTGGTGGCTCAGCGGTAGGGCGTTGACTTGCGATTAACAGGTCGCGGGTTCAATTCCCGGCCGGTGGCTTTCGCGTAACACAGGTCAACTCAGCCTTGCATCCCTCCGGGGTCGCTAAATCGAGTACCTGCTTCGGCTGGGGATAAAGGCGGGATTCTCACCTCTGTCGGGTGGCAGGTAACACTGTGTGATCCCATATGGCACGTGAGTTTTTCCGTAGCAGTGAAGAGCTAAGTTGATGCTAAACTGCTATATAAACTGTTTACTTTACTTTACCTGTAACACACCTGTACAAACACGTCCGTACAAACACACCTGCAGGTCTTTGACTTCCTTATCAAGTCGAACGCGTTCAGCGGTTTCCGTCTCAAGCATCTCGGCAGTCTGTGTCGACGTTGAATGCTCATCTTGGTAATCAGCGGCCAGCTCCGACAACTGCAACGCACACGAGCCAGTACAGGGTGGAGCAAAAAAAACATGACCATGTCAACACACACGAGCCAGTACAGGGTGGAGCAAAAAAACACGACCATGTCAACACGCACGAGCCAGTACAGGGTGGAGCAAAAAAACACGACCATGTCAACACGCACGAGCCAGTACAGGGTGGAGCAATAAAACACGACCATGTCAACACACACGAGCCAGTACAGGGTGGAGCAAAAAAACACGACCATGTCAACACGCATGAGCCAGTACAGGGTGGAGCAATAAAACACGACCATGTCAACACACACACGAGCCAGTACAGGGTGGAGCAAAAAAACACGACCATGTGAGTCGTTCGTTCGTTCGTTATTGCGGTCAGGGGTCCAGCCTACTCTGGACCCCAGCGCTGAGACCTTTATGTCGGTCCAATGCGCCAGCCCAGGGAGAGGAGGGGAATTGGTAGGTGTGTGCGGTGTATGTGCGAGTTGTGTAGGGTGGAGGAAGGGTTGAGTAGGCGTGAGTCAAAAGGTGCCAAAACATTTCACGAGGTAGTGTAGCAGCGGTGAACACCTGCCCATGTAGCTCAGTGGTCAACACACTCGCGTGCCATGTGACACACTTCCAGACGTCATCTAAAGACATTTTATTTTCAGTCGGCCCATCCCCTTTCGGCTGCCCATCTTGCCTATGATGTCTTCATCTACGCGCCCTGATTCTTCTAAAAACCTTGGCGCTATATAAGCCATTTACTTACTTACATACTTACTTACTTACTTAAAGTTTCAGGAGCCGGGTTCAAAGCTCGGTTTGGGCGCGTCCACCTTCCACCAAAGAATTATTTCAAATAATTCCTATGCACATGATAAATAGGAAGGTAAATCCCGGGCACGAAAAAAGGGTTCGATTGTGTCCTCTGTGACCGCTGCTGACACCTTGAGTAGCAGTGTTAATGTTGTTAGCCGCGTCGGCGTGGCCGAAGCTAAAAGGCGTGGCTGGCCACTGGCTGGTGCAGCATAAAGCACTAGTCAGGGCTAAGCCAGAGAGTAGGCCATGTCTAGAGGGGGCGCACTGCAAATCCCAACAAGCTGCTCACTTCCTATGTATCCCTCCTTCACCCTACACGTCACGCATACATTAGCACACACCTACCAGTTCCCCTCCTCTCCCTGGGCTAGCGCACTCGACCACTATAAGGTCTCAGTGCTGAAGTCCATAGTAGGCTGAACCTCTGCCCGCAATAACGAACAAATGAACAAACGTAGTGGTGGTGACTGACAGACAGACGGATGCCAGCGTAATAATGTCACTGCTGCTGGCCACATACACCAACAACCATGGCAGAACAGCTTATCGATGCAAACAGAAAATAAATAAATAAATTGATCAGCCCCGTACGGAAATGACGGTCAAATCCTACTTACTGCCAACTTCAAAGTCATGTGACATAGAAACCAGGACAAAAATAAAAGATCTGGCCCCGATAAGCTTTAGGTATTGTGCCTAATTTAAGAATCCGTGGTCATTTGCCAGCCCCCATTATAAATGGGGGAGGACATAGCCTTTGAAAATGGCCGAATTCCCGACATTCAAGGGCTCGTGACCTTGACCTTGGATCGGGTCATACTGCATACCGTCATGCATCACTCATCGACCTCTGCTACAAACCGAATTTCATTGAAATCGAAGAAACTTTTTGTGGATGGACGGACGTACGTACGGACAGACAGGCGGACATTTGAGACCCACTTTATTAGGTCGACTCGGAGGAGTCGACCTAATTAATTAACTAACGTACCACCAATGTAAATATAGCATCCCAATTAATGTATATAGGTCTTGAAAATAAAAAACTTTTCCTTTTCGTGCAATAGATAATGTACGGTGTACCTTTGTTTCAAGCTGATTGACAGTCAACTTGAACTCCTGTCTCTCTTTCTCGCTCTTCTCCAACTTCTGTCTCAGCAACTCCAGCTCCGCCTGAGTTCAACGAGTGCACGTTGGTCAATGATCACAACAATCCTCATCAACGACAGCATCGACGTCACCTCCGGTTGTTTTCCCGATGATAATGGATCAGCCAGATCCCGCCTCGGTTTCTTTTCCCAACCAGTTCTGGGTCAGAATCTTCGAGAAATAACTGCCACAGATTTCTGCAGATGCCTTTTCCAACCAAAACTGTTATAGCACTGAAAAGAACGCGAAACCACTAACCCCCACCGTGGAATCAACACATCACTAACCCCCACTAGGGAATCGAGATAATACTAACCCCCAGTTATGGGCAAATCACAAATCAAATCACAAATCATTTGACAAAATGATTTTATTATGCCAAATCACAAATTACATCCCCAAATCACAAATCATTTAACCCAAATCACAAATTAAATCAAATCACGATGTCAATCCATGAAAAAAATCCAGATTTAAAAAATTTAAATTTATTTATTAACGAATAAAAGCCATTTAATTTTAAAAGTTCGGAGAAAACTGTCTATTCACACTACGAATATGTACAGTGGCATTCTAATAGGCTAATGATTATGATTCGAGTCTTCAGTGTATCATGAAATGTCATCATAAGAAGTTACTGATTGTCCCAAGCGAATAAAATTTTTGATTTGGTCAAATCACAAATCAAATCAGAGAAATTAAAATCAAATCCAAATCAAACCAAAGGTTTCCAAATCAAATCTTTTTTACTCAACTCAAATCACCACATGTGATTCAATCATGATTTAAATCAAATTATGATTTGATTTTGCCCATCATTGCTAACCGCCACCATGTAATCAATATCACCCACTGGCCTCTGACCTCACGCTGTCTTCCGCCATCACTGGCGGCGTGGCATGTTGATAACATCGTTGGGCGTATCAACGAAGTTACTCTACGCTGAGCGCGGTTAGTACCAGAGTTTCGTTTCGCGGGTATAACGTCTCGGTGCGTAATCGACCACACAGGCCAACTCAACCCCCTATCCTCAGTTGGATAAGAAATGAGTACCGGCTAAAGGGCTGTGAAGCTCTGCTGGTGGAAAGTTAAGGCAGGACCCGACCATCAGTGCAAACTGTTTCAGACGTTTGCTTAAAACGTACCTGTTCACTTGATACTAGTGCATTCAGTGCGTTAGAGGTTCTTGACGACAACCGCGCTCTATAAATTTACTTACTTACTTACTTCCTTGCAGGTATGGCCCATTCCACGTGCGGGTGGTAGGTAATCTCTTGTTAACATGTGTCATACCTTAGAGATGTCATGTCATGTGCCTTAGCGATGAGCAGCTCATAATAAAGTGGAATAGAGACGAGGCTTACTTTACATTTACTTTACCACTGGACTCTGAGGGAAGAAACTTTGCTCCTGTAATGCCAGCTGCCCAATACCAGTACAACAGGTGTCGCCCTAACCGGACGTAACACTACTGGCCCGCCGTGCAGTGTTACCGTAGAGCTATAATTAGACTAGAGGAGGCATGACGTCATTGCATGGCCTGTGCAAGTGAAGCTGCCTGCAGGCCCGCCGTGGAGTGTTACAGACGACGACAGACGACGATGACAGACGCCAGACAGCATCACTAGTCTGGCCCCCTACACTATGTGTCAGTGTCGCAGTGGCCCAATGGTAACATGCCTGACTGCGGCGTGAGAGGACCCAGGTTCGAATCTCACCACGGGCAGTTGTTTACCACGACAGCCACTGCGATATACAGTCTTGGGCATGGGCTGTACACCCTTACTGCAGTGCCTAGGTCGACTCAGCCTTCCACCCTCCGTGGGACGGTAAAATGAGTATCAGCTCTCGGGCTAAGTAGTAATAAATGGCGATAGTGGATGCGGACGGTAGCTGCCATTTCTTTCTGGCGGACTCACAGTCGAAGTCAGTTGGCTTGGTCTGAGGGTTGGCGGCCACCTCGGCGCTGAGTCTGCATTCATCAAATGAACCGGGTGAACTCTCGCAACGGCTTTGCCATGATGACAGCACCATAAATATCATCTCGGTTATTATTATTATTATTACTATGTGTAGGCGGGCCAGTACAATAACAGCCTGGGGAATAAAATTCAGAGGTATGACTCAATTCTTCTCATGCCTGGCTCAACATTTACGGCCATTGAGCTTTTTCCGACTGCCCGCCCAACTGTCTGGAACTCTCTCCCGAATTTTATTTGGGATCCGTCATTTAGTGCAGACCGTTTCAGACGTCGTTCACTTCAAACGTACTTGTTTGCGCAATAATAATGCATTCAGTGCATTAAGGGTTCTCAACTGTAAGTAAGTAAGTAAGTAAGTAAAAAATTTGATTAAGCGCCATAATCATTCACTAGAATGAATCAGAGGCGCTGGACAAATCGCTAGGGGCTATTAAATGCAGACTGGAAAAAATGTGTTTTAAGATGTTTTCGGAAAGTGTTTAAGGTCTGAGATAAAATAATTGCCCTATATAAATCTGCTTACTTACTTAATTGAGTATGAAACAAAACAACCACGTTATCAGCATTTCTTGTCATCCCAGCAAAAAAAACAAACAAATCAATTGCTACACAGCGCTGCTCAGACATAATTAAACTGTTAACTTATTCTCTATAAACGTAGTCGGTTCGTACTCACTTCTTTATCGCGGAGTTCTTCTTCGGTTCGTTGGACGTTCAGTAGCGGCTTAACCTTCGTGTACAGTCGCCACCACGGCCATTCCCGGATGGTGACAAACTTGCGGACGTTGCGTTGGATGCACGCGGCCGCCAGATGCTGCAGCTACAGTTGAACATGGAGGCAGTTAGCATCACAGCCAGCAACATTCTCAACCAAACACGGCTCCAGCCGTGCGATATAAAAGTCGAGAAGATCACGACTTGAAAACAACATGAAAATCACATCAAAATGAATGAATGAAATAAATTAATAAATGATTATACATTGTCTGAAAGCAGAATGTCGGCACTTCCAATACTGCAATAACCCATTCCTGTACTGTTTTTGTGCCTTGTGACCTTGACCTTTTGACCCCAAAATAAACGGGTTTACAGGACTCATGGTCGAACAAATCTATGTCAAGTCTGGTGATCCTATCTGCAGCAGTTGTTGAGATATTGTGCAGAAAAACAAATATACCGACAGACAGACACACAGACAAACTTTGCTGAAAACCCTAACCCTTCAACTACCAGCATGGATAGTGACAAATCGCTGCAAAAACAATAAATGCAAATTTCTGGGAAGAAAAATGCGTACAGACGGGTCTTCAGATGTTCTTTATCGACTATTAGCATCTTCTAAAGCACGCCTCAAAAGGCTGAGATGACGTGATCAAGGTGATCGCTCTTGGAAACGTCCCCCAGGTAACTCAAGAAGCAAGTGTCTGGATCAGGGGCCCGATTCAAAAAAAAATCTTAGGAAAAATCCTAAGTTTATCATAAGTTTTTCCTAAGTTTATCTTAAGTCTATCTTAAGTTATAAAGTTAAGATTTTCATAGTTCTTCCTATATATATGCAGACGATTCTGTAAATAAATGTTAAGTCATTTTTGAGAAATTGCATTTTTGTTATTAAGGTGATCTTAAGTTTTTCGTAAGTTCATACTAAGTTTATCTTAAGATTTTCCGAAGTCACACTTTATCCTAAGTTTTTCATAAGTTAGTCGTAAGATTTTTTTGTGAATCGGGCCCCAGATTCGCTCTTACAACAACCTCCCACCTGCTGATCTATGGAGATGTGGTATCCGTCGAGGTCATTCTGGGCTGACGCAACGGTCCCCGGGCGACTACGTCATGATGACGACAACAATGACATAAATTATGCACAAGTCAACACCAGTCCAGGTCGACTCAGCAAAATGAGTACCAGCCATAGGGCAGTAATGTTCTGTGGCTGAGAAGGCCTGCCTGGGTAAAGTAATGGCAGCCTACCGCTGGGTGAATGACGTATAGTCACCTGTGGGCTGACAGCCTGTACATCGGGATCAGCTCCGGGCACAACGCTCGGTAACGAGTACAAGAAGCCTTTACCTTCTTAAACGGGAGTCAGCACTGACGCCGGAGAGCAATCAACTTTATCTAATTTTTAAAAAAATCATACCAATAACTGACAAAGAATTTTCTTGGAGCAAAGTTTTTCTGCCTGCATGCCGCTGCTGACGGCAGATATCACAGTCGGATTATCGAGAAGATGCCAGATTTCTCCTCAACGATGTTACCGACACCACCACCGAGCTGTAACAAAGTGTTGAGAAATGTGTTACCTTAAGTTTCTGGTGATTCTTTCGTCCCAAGTATCCACGCGACACAGACTGCACCTTCACGACCCAGTCGGTCAACTTCTCCTCACGGAGGTCTTCCAGCCGAGCCAGTCCGCCGGCACGGAAGAACACCTGTAAATACGCGGTAAAGCCAACGGCCACCGCGAATCAAGAAGATGCCAAACGTTTCACGGGGTCGCAATTTGTTTATGATGTGGTAGAATATTTAACGATGACTAATAATTATATCGGTTCTCCTTATTGTCAAGCAAAAATTTACGCTGGCCGCGTCACATGCTGCCTGCCTCCTGGTGAGACATGGTGAGTATGTCGACAGGACAGACAGACGGACGGATGTTGCCAGACCATTACACAAAGCTTTCTGCTATCGACGCAGCCAGTGCAATTAAAGTCTACTGTAGAGTTTCAGACTGAGTTGTGGTTTTACGTCCCACTCGACACAAAATCGGTCGTTCCGGGGAGACGTTTTTCCCAGCCAATCTCTTGGCTTAGTACTGGAAAACTGAAACAAACACAACAAAACCAAACATTCATCCGTAACAAAATACATTACAGCGATATATTAACCTCATAAAACAAGTAGTCAAAAAATTTTGAGAAAAGGCCACATCGCAGGGGGGGGGGCGGATTTTTCATGGGGGACAACATAATGCCACACCTACCAGTCAACAGCATTGCAGTTGCTAGCGACATTCCAGCTGTTACTGACGACTGAATGATCCCTACTGCTGGTTGCAGTTACTGACAAATAAATGATCCCTTTTGTTGCATACACCGCAGCAGAGATTCGCAATGCTTTTCAATGAACCAGACCACTCCTCAAAATTGTCCCTTCCCGTCAGAGGATCTCAACCCTCATCTAATACACGGTTTCCTGGACCAATCCAAGTCTGGTCAGTCTACCCTCCTCCGACTGGCATCTCGATCGATTCAGCCATTTTGCAGGGCTCATAAATGTGACCGACAGACAGACGGACAGATCGCAGCACTCCACGTGTAGCAATAGGTGATCAGGCTATTACTGTGACGTGGCCTAAAAACACAGTGTCAGAGTTCAACTCAAATTGTGACACAAGTCGTTAAAGATGGTATGCAATGAGTTTTTGGTTGTTAAAGTAAATTGCCCATAGTACGTCTTTAATATAAGCAAATCTGTTTGAATATTAAGGAACATCAAAAGGTTAGGAAATTTTAGAAAAAGCGCAAGAAAGTGATTTGTTTACTATTGCAAGTGATGACGTCATACCAGGGAAACAAACAAGGGAACAGGCTATTGGAGTGTTGAGTGAGACATTACACAACATACAGGCATAACGACGTAGAAATAGGTTCTTAAAACATAAAATGGTATAATAAATAACTTCTTATCTAATCTCAAATGCATAACATCGCAAACGAAACAAGCGTATCCTGGCATGACGTCACACATGACGGAAACAGACAAAGAATAACTATACCAAAAAGACCAACAAACTTTTACTGTTTTTAGCATTTTATGCGTAATTTATCAAAATTTGTTACACAGACGGGTAAGGAGTAAGCAGCTAAAAATTACTTTTAATCAATTTGGTTAAAAAAATCGTTGCATATCATCTTTAAGTACTACGGTTAACTACAAGATTATACTCTGGTAAGTGGTCAAAGAATTTTGACAAAAGGCCGCATCGCAGGGTGTGGATTTTTCACAGGGAACAATGCAATGTGACTACAACCACTTTGGAGCATTGCAGCCGGTCGGCTGAAGTCCCGTTGTCACCATTATTGTTTTTTTGGCTGCCTAAATTGCCAGAGCACTAATTCCCAATGCTTTTAAATGGGCCAGGCAACCCCCAAAATTGCCCTTTCCCATGGGGATCTCAACCCCATCTAATGCACGGTAACTTTGGTTCCTTGGTCCTATGCGAGTCAGCTCCCCCAAACCGCATCTTGATTGATTCCGCCATTTTTCACGGCTCATGAACGTGACACGTGACACACAGACCACGCTACTCAATCTGTAGCAGTAGGCCATATCTAGCGTCTGCAGCGATGTCGCCTAATAATATCGAGAAATAACTACATATTAACAAGAAAAACAACACTTAGTCGTACAACTGTACAGCAATCAACACTATTATCTACTTGGACCTCAAAATTCATGGAACAAGACATCAGTAATCCATTACATGAAATGGTGGGCCAAATCTCAGCTTCACGCAAGAACTAACAAAGTAAAGTTAGTAAAGTAAACAATGTATAGCAGTTCGCAACAACTTAGTCTCACCGCTACAACTCGCATGCCATGTGGGATCACATAGTGTTACCTGCCACTCGGCAGAGGTGAGAATCCCGCTTTTACCCACAGCCAAAGCAGGTGCTCAATTCAGCGACCCGAGAGGAATGCAAGGCTGAGTTGACCTATGAGTGGACCAGCCGGGAACTGAAAAGACCACACCCGAGGATGCGCTGGACACTGCGCAGCTGGTGTTATTTATTTACAGTTTCCAATTCAAGTCCGCTTCTCCGCCACGTCACTGGAACTGCTTTTTCCCAGTTTCACTTTCACTTTGCTCCTGTTGACTATGAACTTTGAAAATGACCTACATAGGGTCAAGGTGAACTACAGTGCCAAATGTCTACATCAAAGGCCATTCTGTTCGACTGTTCTCACAAACACACAGACATACATAGCAGACCGACTGCAGTATCCAGACCACAAAGTGTTAAGTAAAAATCACATTTGCAACGTTTTTGACAACTGGCTTGGCATCACTCAAGCTATTATTATGAGCTGCAGAAAACGACAGAATATTCCAGTGTTATTCCCAAACGGTTCCCTTTTGTGAAAAACTTGGAGAATCAAATAATAACCAAGGCTCATCCAAAATAAGGCTGTTAATGAACATGTATGTGTCATCTTGTTATGTATTCATTGCAACTTCAGCAAGCAGTTTACTATTACTCATAATTTTAAAAAAAATCAAAATTATAACACACAAACAAAATAATACATAATGGTAAATATGTAAGCATCGTGGTGGTCTATCCTAAACATCAAAGTCCAATTTCTGGAGTGTCGTACATTTCCCCCCAACCCAGACCATAAACCTAACCCTAACTCTAATCCTGCTGACCCTAGCCTAACCCTACTAACCCCACTCCAAATTCTAACCCTAACAAAGGCTAACAGAGCATGGTTTGGGGAAATGTCTGAGGGAGGAATTGTCCACTGAGGTACTGTCCATTTCCCAATTTCAGAATGTTGCGAGTGGCCATAATGTAAACCAAGTCTTGTCGATCTATTTACATACAAATACTGTTCACAGTATGCAGAGCTCATGCCTTCACACTGTTGGCTGAGCAACACAAAAAAATCCAGCCCGTAACAATGTACTCCTACTGCCCATGAAAGATCTCATTTAATGAGGCCCAGACCAACCTGAAGTTACTTGAGTAACTTGACAAAAGACGCATGTTAAAACAAACGACAGACTTTGATGCCCGAGCGCTGATGTGGATACCTTTGCCACCACATTCTTGAACCAAGGTGTAACCCCAACCTTTCACCTCCAACATATAACCAGGTCATCAGTAGCGGCCAATGGTTATCATCAAGATTGCTCAAGTAGTTCATCATGAGATATGGTGTTCACAAGATTTGACCTCGAAGGCCTGCTGTGACCTTGACCTTTGACCTCCAGAATCTAATCAGGTCATCAGTAGCGGCTGGTGAATATTCCCTGTCAGTTTCATGAAAACTGTTCAAGCCGTTCATGAGATATCTTGGTAACAAGATCTGACCAGATAAACAAACGGGACAGCCTAAAAGGATAAGGTCTTTGTCAACACTGTCGGGTGGCAAATGAACACAAGAAAAAAGAGTAAAAGCTATCCCAATACACAACATTATATATTTTATATAATACATAAAAAAAGTTAAATGCTTCCCATACTCGTTACCGAGAGTTGGGCCCGGAGCTGATCACGGTGTACAGGCAGTCAGCCCACAGCTGACTTAAATCATCCACCCGGCGGTAGACTGCCATTACTTTCCGCCAGGCCGGCGGTTACCTCCCCAGCCGCAGAGCATCACTGCCTCTTGGCCGGGACCAAGTTATACTGCTTGGTGACAGAGGCACAGTGGTGTAAACAACTTGCCCAAGGCTGTTATACAGCTTTTGCCCCAAGTAGGATTTGAACCCACGACCAGTTGATCTCAACTACAACGCTTTACCCGTTGCGCCACCATAATACATAGCGAACAGCATTACAGTAATGAAATACTGTCCCATCAATCTGTCAAAAGCCATGCAGGCTACTGTTGCATTGCTCCTGCTTCCTTTCCCAACATTCAATGAAGTATTAACTATAAAATAAACTGCACGAAATAAACTACAGGTATTGTAAAGTCATGCACAAACCACCACAAGACGATCATTTCGCCATGCATCAGTCAACAATCTGTCATGATCAAGTGTCAATCAGCAGGTGCTTCAACTGCTCGTTCAATGACCACACTGTATTTTGTGTAGAGACGATACGGTGGTCGCGTTTTGACATCGTTCACGTTAGGGACGGTCACAAATCCGGGTTTCAGTCCATCCACACGGCCGAGCAGCCAGTCGTTAAAGTTTGTTTCCATTTCCGATGTAACGTTCTCCTGTTTCCACGACTCCCGCCAGCGACTGAACCTCTCCGCCAGGTGACAAGAAACCTTCGCATGTCTCTACACATGTGATGTTCACAAGAGTGCCGTCACGAGTCAACAAATGCTTGCACATTCTAGCGTAAAAACTAAAAAAGCACTCAAAGAATTTAAACTTCATTTCCGCCAGAAATGAAATTCTTTCAGGATTCAACCACAAACGTAAAATTTGAAACTACTGGGGTCAGGGTCCATTGAGCCTAGGAATCATTTCCGTTTAGCTTGTTACTCTGATCTAAGGCATAATCCAGAGATTCATGCACAAAGACACTCAAGTTCCAGCATACAGTCTAAAAAATTTCTGGACCCTTAAGCAGATTCATCCCCAAAATATTAATGAATATTCAATGTCGTAACACCAACCCCTTCTCTAAATTTCATTAAAATTTCACCGTTAAGTCTTAAGTAATTCCATCCACAGAAATCAATATAGACAAACCAAAGCGACTTCACAATCACCTTGATGCTGGACATAACAAGTATGTCGGGCCGAAATGTATGCTGGCTGCATTGCGTGCTGCCCCCTGGTGAGTGAGTGACTGAGTGAGTAGTTTCTTAACGGCACATAAGCACAATTTAGGCCATTTAGTGCCATTACAGGTTAAAAACCAAGAAAGAAAAAGTAACATCGTAACAAAATGAAAACAATTACCAAGAATACACTAACGAGCGATTTTAAAATGTGAGATATGACCAAGGCTTTGAGCTAAGATAAAAAAATTAATAAACAATGTTATAGACTATGATAAAAATCGATATCTTTGATAAAATCAACAATAAGTTGATTGTCAGTTTTATCAAACAGATCCTTCATAGATGTAGCTGTAAAGTGAGTCACGTTGAGTATGCGCCACGTGCCTTATTAAATTTAGAAAAAAGATGGGACAGGCTGTCAGACAGATGGACAGACAGACCGACGGATGGACGCCAGACCATTAAATTGTGCTTACTGCCTAGCATTTAGGAATCAGCCATGGCTCTATATCCGTGGCCAGCAACCTGCAAATACTCATATGAGTAACTGCGTTGAAGCACACGCAGCATCCAGCCAAAACAATGCCTGTGCTCCACAGAAATACAGGCCATTTCACAATGGAATGCACAACACAAAAAGGCATCAGTCTTTTAACACACTATCAGCATCAAGATGCTCGGATGAATGTAAGACAACTTTTTAAAGCTCACAAACTCACAATAAGATGTTCAAATCAGTAAAGAATCCATTGATCAGTTGCCTCAGTTCTCCAAACTTTGTCCAAAACTACAAATTTTATGACGTATGCCTATATACATACTGTAGGCGAGCATCCGTCTAGGTCGTGTACACGGCGTCTCGTCATATGTCGGCGAAGATTGTACAACAAAAACTGAAATTATATTTATTCGGTTTCAGTTGTTAATTTTTCCGTTTTATTCTCGTTTATTTATTTTTCCCTTTACATTATCGTTAATGGAATTAAATTCTATCCATTAACGAGATGAATCCGTTTCCGTTACCTTAAATTGCACTGGCCTCTACCCAGTCACGTGAAGGAAGTGAACTTAAGCCGTCACGTGGCTGGCTGAGGATGCGTGGTACAGTCTGCTGACAGACGCTGCATCACTGTTTTTTTCTGATTTCTCATAAATGTAAACCTCAGTCTAATGTGACTATTAACGGCTTGCTAATGACGTATTGCTACTACTGCAAGAGATGAATAAATGCCGAGATACTGGCAGAAAAATGTGGACAAAATAAAATGTTTAAAAATTAGCCCCGTATGGGGACTGACAGTCGACTCTTCACAACTGACTTTTCTGCTAGGTTCAAAGTCATGTGACACAAACAACTAGAAAGAATATCAAAAATCCAGCCTGACCAAATTTAGATATTGTGCCATATTTTATAAATCAGTGGTCAGTTGCCAGCTCCCATTGTAAATGGCTGAGGAGAAAGCTTTTGAAAACGGTCGGATTTCCAACTTTGAAGGGCTCATGACCTTGATCATGGATCGGGTCATACTGCATACTGTCGTGCATCAATCATCGAACCATGCATGTACGTACGTACGCACGGACGGACATTTGAGACAGGCTTTATTAGATCGACTCTGTCGAAGAGTCAACCTAATAATACAGACGTGCATGTGTCATTAACTCAAAATGCGGTGACGCCACATACCTGTTTGGCATTGGTCAGTGCCCCACACGTGTACAGACAGGCACCACTACTCTCCACATTCAGTAGTTGTATGCACGATGGCAGGATGCCGGAATCAGTTCTCCCCTCATCGCTATCTGGCATCTGCTTGCGCCTCACAGTATGTGCCCTTCGCAAGTTCCGTTTTAAGAATGTGGCTTTCCGGGGAGGACAACTATCTACATCCTTGACAACAGCTTGAGGGACAGCTTCAGACTCTGCGATTGGCTGCTCCTGCTCATCTGACGACGAACTATTGGTCAGCTCTATGTACTCCATCGTCATTTCTGTGTTCTCTATGCTCACGCAAACTTGGAAGCATTTATCATCGGTAACTGCTTGTTCGGCTTCCTTCTGATAACTGGCCGTTTCCAAATCACTGTCTCCGAGTTTGCTGTTCTTCTCATACAACGTGACAAGTTGCCAGCAAACGTCCTTTGTCACGATGTACTGCAATTGACGAGTTATGTTCTGAATCAGCTTATCTATGGTGAACGCGACGTACGCATGAATGCCAAAAATATCGCGGAGCTGATCCTCGAAACTGCTCAGCTCGATATTTCCATCAAGCAGACTGCGAATATGTTCAAGGAAACAGCTGTAGCTATCGCGTACATCCACCGCATTTGGATTCCGTAGTTTCAGGGCCGCGGAGACGGCAGCAGTGCGAAGCGACTGAAAATGCATCTCCTCTTTTATCAACTGTGCTGCCACTCCGCTGAAATATTTCAGGCGCTCACAGAGCATCATGTACAGTCGCAGGAAGTAGTACCAATTGTCATTACCATAGAACACAGTGTTACGCAGTGAAGCATCGTTTGCATCTGCACCAGACACTTTATCATCATTGTTTGCAAGTTTACTGGAGTCCATGCCATCAGAACCATTTGTCAGGTGGTTGCATCCATACTCCCCAGCTGCATTGTCCTTGGGTTCAGTTTTCACTGTTTCTTCATCATCTCCTTCCTTGTCGAGGTCCGGAGGCAGCGGCAGCGACAGTCTCAGAAGATCTGGAATGAGGCTAAAGAGTACATGGCGAACGCGTGACTTATCGTCCGGCTGCAGGGCACTTTGACGCCTCACGTGATGGACAATAAGTGAAGCGGCATCACTCAGAATGGACGCATCACGACAGACGTTGACACGCAGACCGCCGGTCAAAACGGAAGATTCTCCCTTCGGATTTTCCTGCATTTCGGCCTCAATTTCCTTCATCAGCGTCTTAGAGCGAATCTGCTTCACGTCGTTTTGTTTGAACTTGGCAGCCTGGTGATCCAGCGACCGGAGATAGTAGCGCTCATTCTGCTCGCGCCAGATGCGATGAAAACCATGCTGTGCCGTTCGCCACTCTTTATCTTTAGCCACCAGACGGCGCAGTACTATAGGGACTGCTGCAGCTGGGTTGCACTTCAAACCCTCTATTATACCTGCTGTTTTGTCGCCATAAAGCCTGTTCAGGGCAACACGCATCAACACCTCGGAGTTACCACCGAGCATATCGTCTAGCCGAAAACGAGACACATCGTCTGGATTTGTGAAGTTCTTAAGTCGCGTCATTACCGACATGAGTGCATTCTTCGCCATACTGTTGAGCTCGAGTACCATATCCAGCTCGTAGCGTTCGTCCTCACACTGGTACATGTGTTCTTCATACTGATTCTTTCGGTGCGGGCCAAGACTGATCATATCCTCTGACCACGACGCATGCAGAGAGTATGTGTCATTAAGTACTTCATCACAAAGTTCCGACCTTCCACTGCAAACAGGACGTGTGTACGATTTCGGCAGAAGGCGGTAGCTGGCTGCTTCCTCTTTGCACGTAGAAAGGTCTACCATATACGTAGCTTTCAAAGACTTATCTGACATGTCCGACTGTAATGTAGATTCGATAAATGCATTTTCGTCTCTCTGCTTCAAGAATTCAAGCAACTGTGCATGCAGTTCGGGCATTCTGTTAATCAATGGTTGGACCATAATTAGTAGCTCAGACAGAGATGTGACCTGCTTTGTGTACAGTTCAATGCAACGCAAGAACTCTGCATAATCTTGTTCACCCATGTCATCCCTCATCTTCTCGAAAAAGGAAAACTCTCCTGCAGCAGCTGGCTTATCACTGTCTGGAAAGGCGATCTCTTTTGTCAACATCCTTGGCTTCTTAACTGGTGGCTGGGATATACTTCGAGGTGCTGTCGTGGGCGGCGGGGCTCTGCCTTGGTGTGCAGCACGTGGTGCTTTACCTGCTGAAGGTGGCTTGGATGAAACTGGTCCCGGTGTATAATCGTTCCTGAACCGGGCGAGAGCCGATTCGGCAGCAATACCACTCGCGTCAGGTAGAAACTGGCTAAACTCGGCCAACAGCTGGGGCTGGTCCTTAAACAGCTCGGTTACAAGTGCGTACACCTCAACCTCTGTCAACGGCCGATAGCCCGGTGGGAATGTTGTTCCTTCTTTCAGCATCTTCTGCTCATTCTGATACTTATGCAGAATGTCGAGGAACGACTTGTAGATGTCCGGCTGATTCTGGTAGCAAACCTTTATCTTGTTGACATACTGAATGGCATGGTTAAACTCCACCGGCGGCCCAGTGGTGGCTGATCCAGAACTTGCTGACTGCAGGCCTGAAGTCATCGGTTGGAGGGAAGAGAGCGGTTCCGGCAAAGGAGGATTACTCAGGTGGGCCGGTTTCGCAGGTAGCTGAGGTGGCAAAGTAGTGGTAAACATTGACAGAGACACCGCCTGCTGTCCTGGCTGCTCAACGCTAATAGTCTCGTTAGCCTCGACGGCGATTTTATAACCAGGTGGAAGGAAAGTATTGAATCCAACAATTAAGTCCGGATGGCCACGGAAAAGGCAGGATACTCGCTTGATGACGCCTGGCGTGTCAATCGACTGTGACTTAAACTCCTTCATTATATCGAGGAAATCGTTATACACTTGTGGCTGGCCGCTGAACTGCAGCTTCACCTGGTCAAGGTACGACAGGGCATCTTCCACTTTCAGACGCTGAAACTGCTGCTGCTGCTGAACAGTCTGGCTCATCTGGGAGTCGGTGCTTGGCGCATTTCCACCTCCTGGCTGCATCCAGGGATACATCTGAGCTATTTGGGCCTGAGACGACATTGTCTGAGGAACACTCTGCGACACAGGAACAGGCTGTGTGGCTACCGTTAGGGGTAGCGGCTGCGCTGATGGGCGGAGCAGTCCGACGGCTGGTTGTGGATGCAACGGGCCAACCTGCGACGGTATCTGGTGATGAAATGCACCAGACGGTAGGTGAACCGAAGCAGCAGGTAGCTGATACGACTGGCAAGTACTTCCAATCTGGTAACCGCCCACCTGCACAGGCAGTGTGCCATGACTGCTGTCATGGTAAGCCTGCTGATCAGTCATCGTGCCATAAAAACCACGTGGGTAATGCTCTGATGACAGCGAAGTCTTAGCCGGGCTGTAAGCCCGCTCCTGATTGTCCATATTCTATAAACAAACAAATCAGCATACCACACTACTACTATTACATTCATTTGATTGCCATATTTCCAGGTGAACCTGAACAGCTGGGTCCTCCTTCTCCACCTCTTCCGGAAGACAGCCTCTGGGGACTACAGAAACTGGGTTTTTTAAGGGCCGGGTGTCCTTCCTTCCAGCGAATTAGCAAAGCACCGAATAGAACAGACAATCAGCATACATAAATCTTTATGCATGTAAATTCACTGCATCGACCAAATGTTCCTCTTTTTATGGTTGTGTTTAACAGATTAAGTAGCAAGAATGGAAATCAGAACAGTACAATGCATGTAGCCAACATGCTAAACATATTTTAGGGAATTACAAAAGCAACTTACACAGCTATCACAAAACTTTCATGTCAAATAGAACTGTCATGATAAATGCTAGAGAATATAAAAATGATTGATTACAACATTATCTTAGACCATTTAGCCAGGTAGTGGGAAGCAGCAAAAGAAACAATAATGTAATCGTGGACAGCAACTTCGCTCGTGGTGATGCCACCTGGCAAACTCGACAAAACATATGCATCATCTTTGATTCTGGCCTATTCGCTCCATTATGTGAAAACATGATGCCATTCACAAAACCATAAGCACATAACATACTGCACTGCCGTCAGTGGAGGTTGCTTGGTTAGGAGATTACCAATCCCTTTCAGCATAAAAATAGGCTATACTGGGCCAAGGTCTTGGGTGGAGAATTACTTCCACCAGGTTAAGGTTGGCCAACGGTGCAGTAACCTGCCGACCTGGTTGCCTTTTTGGTTCAGCGATGACCCAAAATGGGAAAGGATAAGGAAGGCCTCGAAGGTTCATATAAGTTATTATGCTAGTGCCTACCACAGGGTGGAAACTAACCAACAACCCCACCACCTGTTTATCAGTGTAATGTGATATCAATCAATCAATAAATCAATCAACTGGTTTATTTATATATCAGCTGAAAAGCTGAACTAAAACAAGCACAAAGAGAACAATAATCATGAATAATGCAATTAAACATGCTGAAAAGGCGGTCTGCCTAAAAATCGAAATCCACGAAATCCACAAAATATACGAAATCCATATGCCTAAATATCGAAATCCACCGACGAAGTACGAAATCCACTGCTTAAAAATTGAAATCCACAAAAGCCACGAAATCCACTCAAAAGCGACATTGGCTAAATATCGATTTTTAGGCAGTGGATTTCGTACATTTTGTGGATTTCGATTTTTAGGCAGACCCCTGAAAAGGTGGCCAGTCTATTACTCTGTTACAACGTACCCACTAAATTTGAAGTCTCTATCTCAGCTAGTTACATGGATATGAACGGTGATTCAAAATGTGGAAGATGGGATGGCTCAGGGTAGTTAGAAGTCACTCAAGATCACTGGAATGGCACCATTCAATGCAGCACATATGAGTTCCTATTAGCCATCCATGGTAACTATATCACTATCATGCACTGTTTCTGAAATATAGCGATATTGGTCGTAAATTGCAGATTTTTACCTACCCACCTCTATTTGGTGCCACCGTTTGGGGTGACCCAATAAGAATTTTGCCAAGATGTTTAGCATAAGAAAACTAGAGTCCGGCACGGGCTATTGTACGGCATTGGTTGGTGATCCTGTTTAGCTTTTTTGATACAACATCAGCTTGTGACCGACACTCTGACAGACGATGACAGCATATACCGCACTTGTGTAATATTTTTGTAACCTTAAAGAATTTTAAACGCTTGATAATTTCGCAAAAACATGGCGTCATAAAGTGTTGTGCACTTAATCATCGAAGAGAGGTATGTTTTCGTTGTTTTACTGCCGTGGTTATAGGTATTAGGGCTTAACAGGGTTAACAGTGTACAGTGTAGGGAGTTGCGCCCCTACAAGACGAGCAGGACAATAACTGATTTTATCCTGCATATGCACCTGCACTGTCATTCCATCAAGTTTGCACCTGTTTGTTTGATTTCCTGTGAGCCGATTGTCGCTGCAACTGTTTTGTCTACCCTCGCTCATGCTCCGCAGTCTTCACCTGATTGAAGTTGAGAGCGTTATTGCTAAGAAGAACATAATAACATAATAGAGTTAACATTACGGTTAGTGTTATGTTCAGGTTTAGCTTCGATGGTAGGGTTGGAGTTAGGATTTCCAGGCGTGAGTGAGGGGAATTTTACGTCGGGTTCCCGACATGTAGCCACAGCCCAGAATGAACGCGTAGAGATGTGGATGTGTAGGCCGTAAACGACCGGCATCATTATAACGTGAGCAAAACTTGATACGGGCGATTAAATGCAGACATTAAAACAGTTAATAAATGTTATAGTAGCAGTTACATAATAACGAAGTTACAGGCACACGTTTCTTTAATATTTTACTACAACATTCACTCGATTACAACAAAACTTTCGTATAACAAACAGCTAACCGAAACGAGGCTATAAGTGACCTACTGACCTAGCCTACTGACCTTACCTATTTTCATTGTAACATGTGAGAGGGTTTTATGGAAGAAGGTTACTTCTTGTCGTCGGAGTCGGACTCGACTCGTCAGTCGTCGCTTAAATTAGAACTAGGCCTACATATAATGCTGTGATTACGATACGATATCACAACGTTATATAACTAGAGAGTTACAGTGTATATTACTCCCTGCGATATAGGCTCAAACGTTCGTGAAAGTGCAAACACTGGTGTCGACTGTGTTGTAGTAACACAGGTCCAACGTAGAGCAACCAAACTGCATGGTTAAGGGCTTAAAGAATAAATCGTATGAAGAACGATTGCAAGCGCTGATGATCACGTCATTGGAGAAAAGAAGAATTAGAGGATATTTGATTCAGTTTTTCAGAATAGTGAGAAGTTTCGATAGAGTTGAATTTGACGAATTATTTGAACTTGATGATGGAGGCGGACATGTTCGCAGGGGTAATTATTGGAAGTTGAAGGTTAAAAGATGCAGATTACAAGTGACGAAGTGCTTTTTCACCAGAGGATTATTAATGTGTGGAACAAGCTGCCGGAGTATGTCGTGGAGTCTTTTTCCGTCGTCATGTTCAAGAAAAGATTGGATAATTGGATTTGGAGCATGGATATCGAACTATAAGCTGTGCTTACATCCACTACCAGTTACAACTTTCAAGTTAACTTACAAGTTACAAGTCTTTTACGTTACCCGGTAATACCGGTATCTGCTGTTTCAATACTGAAAACGCTTCAGAAACGTTTAAACAATAGTTGTCGTTTAAGCGATTCAACGTTTAAAACTTTAAACCCCAGAATTCCTACTCAACTCAACGAGCTTCACGGACGCAGGTGTTAGACACCTCAATGTCCGTATCTATGTAACATATTATGTTAAGACAAACTACATTTCACATATTTTGTACTCAGATCTACCTCCGATTCCAGTTATGTCGGCTGTGAAGTCGTATTTCTAGTCGAGCGGTAAGCTCGTATATGCGCACTATGTGTGCTGCAGGTTTTCAGGTTCTGCCCCGTAGGCCTAATATATCGACTAAAATTTAGTCACGTTATCATTTTCCGTCATCGTAGATTCCGCTGTTTTCTGGGGTCATAGCGCCCAAACCGTACGCCCCCGTCAAAACTTACGCACAAAAGGCATTCTTAAATTGGCTAGCCCAACAAATGAGTCGACTCCCGTCGCCCGAAATTGTGGTATTTTAGTTGTACGCTCCATACAAGTACCCCCACCCAAAAATCCCGAAAAATGCGTTTTGGGGGCCTGAAAAGCTCCCTGCGCAGAAATTTGGGGGTAATTATAAGGAAAACTAAAATACAATGACCGAGTTGCTCAGAAGAAACGATCCGGTAGGCCTACTAAGTTCAGTCGAGGCAGAAATAGAAGGATTTTGTGAAATGTGTGTTTTAGCCGTAGTCAGTGAGAGTTACTACGTCCAACAATCTCTCAACTTGGGTGGACGTTCAATGTAACAAACCGGTAACGGTCGTCGTCCATCATTTTATGACACTGACCGTCCACATCTATCTACAGCACGGTGGGCGTGAGGAACAGCATCCGAGGCTTAAAGTAAGAGGGCTCGGGGGGTGGGGGGTCTCAACCCCTGCCCCAGCTTTTAGCTCAGCCCCCTCCCCAGCTGTTAGCTCAGGGGAGTGG
>Ga0209780_1000221_pt1 | contig 28024 bp, 21 predicted proteins | sample WorMetexBAHAMAS2_FD_187384 | JGI IMG/M metagenome (GOLD analysis project Ga0209780, IMG submission 187384) | Marine gutless worms symbiont microbial communities from Max Planck institute for Marine Microbiology, Germany - Inanidrilus exumae... | ecosystem: Host-associated > Annelida > Digestive...
CCGTCCACATCCACCATCGCCATTTTATTATTACTCAGCCCGAGAGCTGATACTCATTTTACCGTCCCGCGGAGGGTGGAAGGCTGAGTCAACCTAGGGGCTGAGTCAACCTAGAGCACTGAAGGGAGGTAAAACCTTTGATGAAAACGAGGCACTGGACATCATCCTGCTTTATCCAGCAACTCATCTCAACGGAAGATATGTTGCCTTTAGTCGTGCAATAAATACAATGAAAGTTAATACATAACATAATAAAATTGTAATGTGTGCAGTGTGACTCTCAAACTCTAGGATTTCTGAAGAGTCATAGTTTTCTAAAGTTTCAATTTATATCTAATAATTTGTCGGTCAGTTTGTTTGGCCAGGGGCGTAGCTTACGTGGGCGGACGGACGTGCTGGCGGACGGACGGGCGGAGCAGACGAGCGGGTCACGTGGCACAGTACAGGGGCGTGGCTTACATGGGCGGACGGAGGGGCGGGCAGACAAACGGGCAAGCCAAAATTGCACAGGGCATGATTTTGGCTTGTACTTAATCAAATTTAATGTGAAATTCGGCTATTGTGGTGTTTACAGAATGGATGTTTTAAATGTGTACCGTTAACATAGTTTGAATTTGTGCTAGAGAGGTTCATTCAACTGTGTCGGAATTGAACTGATGTGTGTTTAGATGGGTTTTTCACACAGCAGAGGAGCTGGGTGGTTCAACTCAGCAGGGCCGACTGGCAGTCTACCATGGCGGCGGCTACAAACAGGATCTCATCGGCGGCAATAGCTCGGCACTGAAGCTTGTCAACGAGTTACGAGAGAATGGATGGCTCGACCGAGGCACACGTGCTGCGTTTATTGACTTCAGCCTATACAATGCTAATCTCAACCTGTTTTGCATTGTCAGGTCGGCAATTGTTGCTTTTTATAGTAATTCACACGAATCATTTATGTTGAACGTTTGCGTTATTGAATTGTTTCTGTTTACTTTTGCTTTGCTTTTGAAAACCGTGTTGAGCATTGCACTAAATCATGTTTTGTCGATGTGATACGATTTTCTTTTGACGGTAATTATTACGGCTGTTATACGTCAGCTTTTTTTGACTGCACATAGTCGTCCTGTGCATACATAATGTTAGCAAGCCACAATCTCGCTATGCTCAATTGTGGCGTGGCCGCCTGCCATAAGCCAAGCGCCGTGCTGCCCCTTCGCTCGTGCCCGCAGCCGGTCTGCTCTTGTCGTTGGTCCGCGCCCGCTGCCTGCGCTTGTGCCTGCCGCCCAACCCTCGCCCGTCTGTCCATCCGTCCATGTAAGCCACGTCCGTAGCCAGATTCACAGATGGATTATTATATATAGATGCAAACACTGGTTTTCGTTTTATTGTTGCAGGTTTTCAGGCGTCTACAACTGAATGTTAATATTTATTTATATGTATATTACATTACATTATATTACGGACTGATGTTATTGCACACTGTCAGGAGCTGTCCATCGGGCAATTAATGGAAGTGAATGTAAAAGCATCAATGGTCCCAGCGTCCCACATTATCCATGCATTCGGAGAAGATGGAGAACATATAAGAAACCTGGTTCTGTTTTGTGGACCTGGCCCAACCAGAATTATCTTCTGAAAAGGAAGGTGGATTGAGTGAGAGAGTACTGCTGTTTCATATTGTACACTTCGTTATTTGCGGGCTCAGATATGCCTTCCCAGAGAGTGGGACCACATTGCAGCAATAGAAACAAACAAAAAATTAAGGGAAAAACTAAAAACAAAAACCGATTTATCTCAGAAGAAACGGTGCAGGGAAAAGTGGCGTATTGCTACAGACAGAGTAGCGTGGTCGGTCTGTCTGTCAGTGTGTCACTCCATTCTGTTTGTCACTTTCATGAACCTTGCAAAAATGGCTGAACTGATTCAGATGAAGTTTGTGGTGCTGACTTGGGTGGGTCGAAGGAACCGTTATTAGATGTATGTCCAGATCCCTTAAGGGGAATGGGCAATTTTTTAGGGTTGTCTGTCCAATTAAAAAGCATGCAATTCATTACTTGGGCATTTCAGACAGCAAGAAAAATCAATGACTGTGACAGTGTGATGGCAGAAGACAGCGGCGTGGCTCCCACCTGGCTGATGTCACAAAAAGCAAAAGTAACGGCATGCATTGATTTGAAGACTATTTGCCAGCAAGCAACTTCTGCAAGATTGACGTATTTATAAGGCTCGTGGAAAATACCCCCCCCCCTCCGTGATGCAGCCCGTCGTCAAAATTCTTTGACCTCTTGTTTGGCATTGGAGCAGTTTTTCTGCCCAATGACCCTTGTGATACAATGTATATGGGTCTAAGTGGAAGTTGAATCCCATATAGTTTGTAGTTTGTGTCCATTATAGTTACCAATCCGTGAGTTGTCTTGAGATATGTGTGACTAGAGATGTGACATGTTGCAGTTTAATGTGTGAGTTTCCGGCCACTGGTGGTGTCGTTGCGTCTTGGAATATTCACTCCCTTAAACTAATACGATATGCCACAACAATGGACTATTTTGTGCTCGCCTGTGAATGTCTTTTTGTCTTATTCATTCTCTACTACATCATCGAAGAAGCACTGGAGGTGATTAGAACTGTGTTCTATGAATTTAAGCAACTGTTTTATTGACATTTTTAGGTCACCCTGTGGGAGGATTTAGTTGGAACAGTTTTACTGCCTATATACCTGACTGTATGGCAGTGTGCTGCTAAGTAATATCACCTTTTTAATTTTTGCTGTTTTAGTTGTGCGACAAGTCGTTTTTGAAGTTTTTGGCATTAATAGTTGTTAATTTCGACATTGAATGCATGTTGCTGTGGCGTTTATTAGTGCCAGCCAGTGATTAATGGGAATGACTTTAGTGTGTTGATACTGTTGGCTCGCTGACACTGTAGTTATTTGGAATGTGTGGACTACAGAGTCGGATGGTAAACCGAGCTCAGTCGTTAATTCAGTCATTCCATTAGACAGTTTATTATCTATAACTAGTTCTGTTATCGTAGCACTTGGATATATATTCCTACGAAATTTGGCACCGAGTTATATAAGCAGTTTTTTATGCAACATTATGAGGACATTACTTGTAATGTTTTATTTTGACTGTGTAGATAAAGCACAATGGTTGGTCATATTTGGCGAAATTCTTCAGTTACCTAGACCTGCTGATCATTGCATGTTCGCTATGCTGCATATCGTTTGGTATACATCAAGCCGTGAACGTCGATCAGTCGTTGCACAATATATTTGACGAGCCTGACAAATACGTCAATCTTGCCGAAGTTGCTCGCTGGCAAATAGTCTTCAACTCAACGCTTGCCGTTACTTTGTTTTTCGTCTGGATCAAGGTATCGGCGATTGTCACTTTAGCGGCTCACTGTTGGATCTGTCGCTGCACTCAGGGTGACCACTTACCGGAAAACCTGAAATCGTGGGGGAATTTGACAGTTGTTGGGCAAGGAACTAGCCTAAAGTCAGCGAAATGTCGGAAAAATCATGTCGGGGAAAATTGTTTATTTCTAACTTCACATTTGGGGCTATGTCCACTTTTTAGCAAACTGTTGCAGGCCTTGTGTAGCCTGTTTTAAGGATTCTGCTGTTTAGCAAATTATTGTGAAAATTTCTGTGGCATATGCAGTGACATTTATAGTATACTGGTAGCATCATATGTGCATAATGTGGGTAAGGCAACATGGGTAGGAGTGCCACAAAAAGTTGAGGACATAGCGGGTTATTTCATAGTGCCTGGAGAGTGATCACCCTCTGCACTAGCGTTAACGACAGGAGTTACTGCGGTTACTGCAAGTTGGGATGAGTTCCCCCAAAAAAGAACATTTGAGGGGTAACTGAAAAAGACTGGACCAACCAACAGTGTCAAAGCAATGTCATAATTAATAATTGCAATGGGACTGTAGTAAATGCACCCAGAATAATGATAAGACACTTCCTGCTGTAATTCTACACGAAATAATACGGCAGAGAAATAAAATTGTGTTTATGCAAGTGTGGGATATTTGTTGTTTTCTGTTATTTAGTATTACATCATTACAGCTTAAACAGTTTTAGGGATGTTGAGGATTTATTTTTTTACTGAATTGCATATTTGAGTAGTATATACTGGAGTTTACCAAATCTGGACAGTTTAGCATTGTTGTTCAACTTCCTCTGAACTCGTTTGTGATGCGTTCCTTGCAGTTGTTTAAGTTCATCAGCTTCAATCGAACCATGACGCAGCTGTCAGCGACAATGTCATCCTGTGCCAAGGACCTGCTGGCATTTACCGTTATGTTTGTTATCGTCTTCATATCGTTTGCCCAGTTCGGCTATCTCATGTTTGGCACCCAAGTGGAATCATATAGTGCATTTAACCAGGCCTTGTGAGTAGAAATGATTTTTTTATATTAGGTATTTGTTGGAAACTAACTTAGGTTATACCTATTTGTGTGCTGATGATGTAATATATCGGTGCAGAGTTAATGGTAGTTATTTGTAGCTACAGCATCAATCAATTGGGACGTAAAACCTTAACTTAGTCTATCAGCCTGTTAATTTGTATTCTTATATGAACAGTATGTCAGTTAAGTACATCCAAACTGACATTATTTTATTACTGAATATGTTTGATTATTCATTTAGGTACCATAGAATGAAAGGCTGTTCAGTTTTTAAGTCATATTTATTGGCCCAAAAGACAGCTGTGTATAAAGAGAGAATGTATTCATGTGTTCTTGTAAAAGCTTAATTCATCTGTGACAATATGAGATGAGAAATTTGTTGATACATGTAATATTTCCGATCGTATTATTTTATGGCTTTAATTATGTCGTGGACAGGCTGTCACAGTTTCGCATTCTGCTTGGTGATTTCAAGTTTGCGGAGTTGCAGCAGGCAAACTGCATCCTTGGCCCCATCTACTTTGTTTTCTATGTCTTCTTCATCTTTTTCATACTTCTGAATATGTTCTTGGCAATCATCAATGATGCATACTCGGAAGTCAAGGCAGAGATGTCGTGGCAGAAACACGAGTTTGAGATGATCGACTTTTTCAGAAAGGTGTGCTAGTTGCTTCTATTATTGTATGTATTAGTTGTAATATGTCAATTCCATTGGTATGCAATTCCGATACATATTGCTAGAGGATTGCCGTATTTCGAATTCATTTAAAGAACTGCTGTTTTGAATATGCCTGTCAGATCCAACTCTTCGTTGTCATGTAAGACTTTTGTATTTGTATGGGCTACAAATGCACAGATGACAGTTGCAACAGTGTTGGTGTAATTTTGGATAATGTCGTTAACAAGGCCACTTTTTGGGTGAACCCAGATTATTACTGGCCCGCCTACACATAGTGTAAGAGGGGCCAGACTAGTAACGATCGCTGGCATCTGTCGTCATTGTCTGTAACACTCGCATATGCAACATAACTCACCAGGGGCAGCACGCGGCGGGCCAGTAGTGTTACGTCCCGTTAGGGCGACACCTTGTTTAATTTTCTTCCGTCACTTGTTCCAAATGAGAACCTTTAGAGGTAACTGATGCAGATTTTCTACAGGGTGTATGCCGTTCCTGTCACCCAACCAACAGTGTTAAAGTACTGACTCCAACTAGAGTTTGAGAAGATTCCTCACTGGTTTCATCCTTTCTTAGTCCACCAAATAACACCTAAAGGAAGACACATCATGCTTCTGTTTTGCTGGCTGTCTTGAATGCCAGTTCCCATTGAGTTTGCATACTCGTTTTAACGTTCAACAGTTTGAGAAATGCAAGGATGAATCAGTGACGACTGCAGTGACATTTCTTCATAGTTTTAACTGCCCCACCCCTAAGATAGACAGCAGCTGAGCTATGATGAATGCCTGGAGGTTGGAAGAGAAAATAATCAGAACCTCTCTGCTGTATTGTGTATGACGTTTGTGCACAATGATACACACACGTGTTTTTAAATCTGCATGTTGGTTTGGATTAAATTTCGTTTTAGTGTGTTTGTTTAGTTTAGCATTTTTGTGTGCTTTTGTATTAGCTAAGGTCAGTTTATTTCTGTGTTGCTTGCTTTTGATGTGTTGTGTTTAGGTTCTTCAGTACTGAGCCAAGAGATTGGCTAGGAAGAGTATTTCTGAAGTGACCTATTCTGTGTCATATTAGATGGCGCCACCTCTAACTGAGGTAAGAGATATCTAATTGCAGCTTACTACTCATCTATCGACCGCGAAGGGATGAAAGGCTGAGTTGGCCTGGTTGATTGACCTGTAGTGGACGGTTTACCCACATAAGTGGTCACCCGTCAACTACAGGTCGAGCACAGGACAGAGAAAGTATGCCGGTCGAAGACCGACGTTCTACCACTGAGCCACGCAACCACTAGTGAGACTTTGGATTTGTCTTAGCTCAGCTCAGTAGTGTGGTAGTAGTCGATGTTCCAGTATACCGGAGTGATTTTGCAATTTGACAACGAACCGGTATGGAACTTAATTGCAGAGTTGCCGAAACGTGCTGGCCAAGCTGCGCTTGAAACATGACAAGATATCTGCTGGTCAGAGTTCATCAACGGAGTCGACAAGTGGCCGAACGTATGACTTCAACAAGTGGCGCAATGACCGCCTTCGGTCAGTCCAATGTCCACTTTAGTGTTTGTGGAACACCTTTTTAGAACTTTGAATTCGAAGTTAATTTTTGTGCACCTGAAATACCATCTAATGCAATTGACAATGCCTTTAATTTGTTCGGATGCCTTTGTGTATTATTAGGTCGACTCAGTTAATAAAGTGGGTCTCAAATGTCCATCCGTCCGTACGTACGTACGTCCGTTTATCCACAAAAAGTCTCATCGATTTCAATGAAATTTGGCATGTAGATAGAGGTCTATAAGTGATGCACGATGGTATGCAGTATGACCTAATCCAAGGTCAAGGTCACGAGCCCTTGAAAGTTGGAAATCCTTTCCATTTTCGAAAGCTGTCTCCTCCGCCATTTACAATGGGAGCTGGCAATGGCCTCTGATTCTTAAACTAGGGCACAATATCTAAATTTGCTCGGGCCGGCTTATTGATATTTGTCCTAGTTTTTGTGTCACGTGACTTTGAACTTGGCAGAAACGTCACTTGTGAAGAGTCGTCCGTCATTCCCGCATGGGGCTATTTTTTCAGTACTGGCGTCAGATGGATCTCATAAAGACTGTGGCATCCCTTCACTCAGTTAGTTCGTGGATTGAGAAGGATGAGGCACAGACAGTGTTTACTCCTACGGTGTTGGTGCTTTTAGATATCTCCAGCCTGTAAAAACGTGCTCCATTTGTCGCTCAAAGATTCGGTTCTGGTGGATTGCCAAACCTTGCTGCACACTTCACTGTCGCACTACTAGGCTGTGCCTTGTGTGACACAACTATTGCACAATGACAGCCAGCGTGTGGAGTCGGAGTCCCTGTAGTCTGGATTCTAGCCCAGGTCCGGAGTCAGAGTCCTAATTTTTTTAAATCCCGGAGTCGGAGACCTGCCAAAAAAGAGGACTGCTTTTGGATTTTTATGTATTTGTTGCAGTGTCGTATAATTTTTGTTGCAACTGGACTGGACATATACTAGTAGTTTAAATTTTGTGTGTGTAATATTGTGCACCATTTTAGAGCATGCTGTGACTGAAATGAGGTTTAAATAACTTCGTAATAATATGGGATTCTTATTTTTAAAAATCTGGAGTCATTTACTCAGTACACTGTCACAATCACACAAGTTCAGGAGTCGGTGTCCGACTTTAACTCGGAGCCGGAGTCTGGGGAATTTTAAGGGCTGGAGTCAAGAGTCAGAGTCCCAATTTTTTAAACCCTGGAGTCGGGATCCCACAAAAGATGAGGACTCCGCATCCCTGATGACAGCACGTGTCACACGACGGATTTTATCGTATAGCTTGTAAACGAAGGTTGCAGAATGACATGTCTAGCGCACTTTTGTCAAATGTAGCATTGCTTGTTGTGCTGTTGTAGCGATGGATACACCGAGGCACAGATAATGGCAGTGTCGGCACGCTATGATGTAGATGTCGATCATGGCATCAGCCGTGCAGAACTGCGTAAAATGCAAGCTGACCTCAGCAGGCAGAAGGTAAGTCTTCAGAAGTTAGTTTTTCTAGTTCCTTCCTTTCAGCTTCCTCGATTTTTAGTGGTCCAACTAGAGCAGTAAGTCTGGTGTCTGTGTGTGTTCAGGCATCAACTTCTATCTTAGATATTTGGCATGCTGCATCATCTTGACCTTATCTAGGTCACATTTATAGGTCAAGTTCTAGGGCAAAGGTCGTCACGGCCTCAGCTTTGGATGCTCATATTTACCTCCCCACCGAAGGTTCTTGTAGGTTATGTTTTCGCCGGCGTCGGTATGCAAGTAGAAATATAGCTATATATATATAGATATAGGGATATATGTTTGTGAACAACCTCCTGGCGCCAGTTCAAGTCTGATTGTCATCAGTCATATCCTTGGCCTGTCAGGCAAAATGGCTAAACATAGGATCAAGCAAACAACGCCATACGATAACCCAGGGACCCTAGTTTTCTGATGCCATGTGATCATAGTCACATGACCTGTTTAAATTTAGGGAAATAAGTGATAATATCTCGAAAATGGTGGAAGATAGAGACATAGTTGCAATGGAAGTCTAATGGGAAATCAAATGTGGCCTATCGAATGGCACCATTGCCATTGACCTTGAAGATCACTTTTGCTGTTTGAAACCTTTGTAACTCCCATAGATCCTGAAACATTGCACGAATTTACTAACAGCGCGACGCGCGGTCCCTCTGCGGTAGCTGAGCTTCTTGTAATAAAACTGACAGGGAGTATTCACTAGCCCCTACTGATGACCTGATTAGATTCTGAAGGTCAAAGGTCAAGGTTACACCCTGGTTCACGTATGTAGTGGTGAATGTATCCACATCAATGCTGGGCTGTCAAAGTCCATGTACTAGTTAGACAAAGCAGTGCTAAACACTATTGTATGTGGTATTTATGCTTTAGTCTGTATGTGCTGGTATAGCTTCAGCAGTGCTGCTGTTTGCAGTAGATTTGTTGCTTCCATTCAGTGCATTGTCACTACTTGTTGACCATTCGGCCAGTGAAAACCTGCTACGATTATTGCCACGTTTTTTTGGGGGGTATCCGGCCCAACCCCGACAATCCTGAAAAAAGCCCAGTTGAAAAACGGAGCACGTGTTGGTTGCTATTGGCCATTGTCACTATTGGCACTCCTGTTTTGCAGTTTGCCGAGAAAGAGGATTCCGATAGTTTGGACCTAAGCGACGAGGAAGACGACTCGACGACGACTAAGTCGGAAATACGTGGTGGTGCTGGTCGGAGAGGATGCGGTGGAAACAGTCGCGGGGGTCGCGGAGTCACTCACGAAGAGTTCTCGATGCTGCAGCGCCGAGTTGACCGCATGGAACATTCCATCGGCAGCATCGTGTCGAAGATCGATGCCGTGCTGGTCAAGCTGGAAGCAATGGAGCAAACGAAAGCAAGACGCCGTGAAACAGTTGGGCATCTGCTGGACAGTATTGCAGAGGTCGGCAATACTCTGCTTTTTTCGCCTTTTTATTATCATCATCATGAGGGAATTTATATGCAATATAGGTGCATTACAGAGTCGGTGCTTTTAGTGCCCTGTATTGCACTGGCCAGTTTGTACCCACGCAACGCTTTGTTGGTGTGGTATATGCTGTGGCCGTGTGTCTGTCTGTCACAAGCTAGAGTTCTATCAAAACGGCTAAAGTAGCGTTCTCACTGCTGCCGTTTATGGCACGTAACGTGCCGTCTTATGCCCTTAAAGTGCCGTAGACAGCGTGTAACAGCCATCGACCGCGATCGAACGTGTGCGAATGCGGCAGATGGTCTCTAAAATCTAACATTGAAGGCGTGTTACGGCCGTCAATTACGTGCTCATTGCTAGATATTTGACACCGTCCCCTGCATTCGCACACTTTCGATTGCCCGTTACGCGCCGTAAACGGCTGCAGTGAGAATGCTACTTTAACATGTAATCACACAAACAGCACCATACGATAACCCTGGGACTCATTTGTTTTCTGATGCCAAAGATGTTGCTGAAATTCTGATGGTATCACGACCAACAGGGCTGCCAAATGCAGATGGGGTAGGTAAAAATTGATAAGTCTCTCTGGTTTACACACCGTACCGGAGAAAATTTGTCCATCTGCCATAATGGTCCACAGGGACGATTGTCTGCTGCTGGAGCGATATGCAGTATCATCAACAACGTTGGATCTTTACAACACTGACGGTTCACGCTAAGGTCCGTTCTCCTCAGAGAGACTGAACTGAACTCGCAGTTTGTAATTACTATCAACATGTTCAGAACTAGTTCAGATAATTTCAGTCGCGGCGATGTGAATGGGCCTTGTTGAGCCGTCAGTGTTCCGTGTACGTGACACGGAACATCGCATGCTCGTTGTGGATTAGTTAAGCCTGTTGTAACAAAGCTATGCACGTAGCCACGTAGCTGAATGAAAAGTGATTGTTGCACAATGTTCTCCTCAGGCTGACATGCAATCTGTTTGCATAGTTGCGTATCTGTAATTCGTATATGGCAGTTGACGTAGAGCGTAGCACAGTTCTGTCAGTGATGGCTGAGCCTCTTCTTATTCCAGAGCCTCTGAAGTTACGACCATATGGCGCTATACAAATGTGTATATTATTATTATTATTCCCTGCAAAGTGGTCACGACTCAGATGTAGTAGTTCAGCTGAAGTGTTTATGGAGATTTGACAAGCGAGCTGCAGTGATGACTGATGATATGATGTGGCTTAGTCGGAGGGAGTCACAGACGAGTCGAAGCGCCAGCACATGGAGCGTCTGGTACGTGATGAGTTGGAACGCTGGGACTCGGAGTCCTGTATCAGCAGTCGTTATGATCCTTCACCACCATCTAGTACCAGTGGGCGTGCTGCAACTCAAGCAGCATCCGAGCCTTCACAGGTACAGTGCAGTCTGACTATACACTTTTCAAGGCAGTCGTGGTTCATAGTTTGCAACTCTTCAATGAAAAAGGCCATAATTTTCAATATTTCCTTGACAGACAGCGCTGTTATTGGCTCTCTGCTGTAATTGGCTCACATACTTCTCATGACACTTGACACATTCTAGACCCATGATGGCTGGTACATTACTGCCCACGCCTGATCATACCTCGAACTCGGCTCAGCACCATTGGCGATCGATCATTTCGTGTGACTGTCGCGCAAGCATGGAACAGTCTTCCTACCAAAGTACCAACGTCACTGCATCAACTTCTCTACCGTCTTTCAAGAGACAACTTAAAACATTTTTATTTACGAAATCTTTCCCATCACTTCAAATTGCTTTCTCATATTTTTGTACCGTGTCCTAGAAGCTACTTAGCTTATGCCACGTTAATCAGTACGTTCTACTACTACTACTACTACTACAGCAAGCTTTATGTTAATACCAAGATCTTGGCTGGGCGTCACATTATCACATTGCTGTTTGTATTTACGAAAGTCGTCTCAAAAGTTGAGAAACCAAGATCTGTGCTATGTGCCTTAGAAATCTACAGTGGATGTTGAATTACGTAATTGTCTGTGATGATGCTGTTTTTTTCGCTGTAGGAATTCTTTGGTGGTGGAAACAACGCATGTTAAGTTTCCGTCTTCTGCTACATCTTGTGCAGAGTCAGCTGAGCAGTATTAGTCGTCGTGCCTTCAGGACGTTATTGTGAATGCAAATAATCTTGCGACTGTACAGTGTTTTTTTCTTAATGTTTTACTGCAGACTTACGTCTTAAGGATGTTGTTGCATTTGTTGCTTATCAGCATAGCAGTATTATGATGTTTTTTTTGTTTTTAGCATATCATGCGAGATGTTTCTGTTGTATTTATAGCTGCAACTTGCAAGTTGTCATTATTCGGATGCAAGTTGTTTTCAGTAGAACAATTTGTTTATCCTTGTGTTTTTGTGCGTCATAGTTGCTCACGTGGTTAGTGCAGAAGGCAGACTGCAAGCGGTCGCTGAAAATCTTTTGTTGTGAAATGAAGTGATGTAAATCTGGCTGGAATTCTGGGCATGCACGCCCCCCCTCCCCTCCAATAGACAGCATCTGAGCTCTGGTGCTTGATAAGAGGGGAAATAATCAGAACTGCTCTGTGCTGTTGTGTACGACAGTTGTGCACAATGATATGGACACATATGTGAGCAATTCTTACGTTTTTGTATGTTAGTTAGGTTTATATTTCTTTTTGCGTGTTTATTTAGGTTTTGTCTTTTGTGTGTTCTTTCATGTTAGCTTAGATATTTTGTTCTTGTATTGCTTGCTTTTTGTTGTGTTGGTGTAGTTTCTTCAGTACTTCACCAAGAGATTGGCTGGGAAGAACATCTCCGAAATGACCTATTTTGTGTCGAGTGGGGCGTAAAACCTTAACGCAATCAATTAATGGGGATGCAGGGGCGGATCCAGAAGGCTTGGGTGAGGTGTATAGAGGGGTACCCTTCCCATCAGGGAGACCCCAGAGAAAAATGAGTTTTTCACTTGATATAGCTCGTTTTGTTAAATTCTGAACATAAGTAAATTTATAGAGCGCAGTTATCGTCAAGAACTCTAACATGCTACGGTATACTTTTCTGTGCCCTCGCCAGAGAAAAATGAATTTTCCACCAAAGTGGTGATTCGGTGGATGTTGACATACGGAACTAGTGAATATGCCGTCAGAATTATGGGTTTTGTAAGCTTTTTACTGCAAGCAGTCTGCTGTGTGAAATTTTGAAACATGACACAGCCTGGGGGACAATTTGCATTAGCGTCCCCCACTCCAAATTCTGGAGTACTCATAGCTTCATTTCCCTGTGATTTACACCCATGCTACTTCCTTCAGCGTTTGTTTGTCTTCTTTGCTGCAGGTTGGCCCAAAAAAGAACCTTGGAAGGTAATTGGGCACATTTACGCATGCTGGATACCCATCATGCTGCCAAACTAACAGTGTGTGGAAGCACTAAAGAAAACAGTGCTGAAGGCAACTGTTGTATCATGCTAGACATTAGAGCTGAATACTAGATGGCTCTCAGTACAGTGTATACCCCTGCCTTGCCACACTGAAATCAGCAAACTTCTCTGATGCCATGCAAATATTGTTATTTGTTGATAGCATGCACTTACATGATTTTGCAGATGTAATTAGTCTCCGTTAGGTGGGTGAGGTATTGCGATCAGCGTGTCTGTATGTCTTTTGGCTCACATATCTCAAAAATGTTCAAATTCTCTGTTACTTCCTGTGGCCATGGCTCAGTCCTCCTCTGGTAAGGAAAGGAAAGAAAAGGAAGAGTATTTATATAGATGCCTTTCCTCCGTAAGCGTTCACCAGATGGCACCACCCCTAACTCAGGTAGAAGACATCCAATTGCAGCATACTAATCATATAGTCCCCGAAGGGATGAAAGGCTGAGTGGGCCTGGTTGGTTGACCTATAGCGTACAGTTTACCCACATAAGTCATCACACATCAGCTACAGGTCGAGCACAGGACAGGGAAAGTTTGCCGGCCAAAGACCGACGTTCTACCGCTCTGCCACGTAATAGTGCAAATAAGCTGTGCACTTCCGGTTTTGTGGACGTGTCTGATTCCATTATGTTTTCTCAATGGGCCAAAATCAAGTAATGACATTTTTTGTGGAGTTCGTTAAATGGTGGCACCAGGGGATTAGTTGCTGTCTAAGACTGCAAGCTTCTGACTTATGTACCAAGGAACTACTACAGGAAAATCATGTGCCTTTGTATATAGGAAACTATCATACAATTTTGTTATTAATGTGTGCAAAAACACTGGATTATATTACCAATAAATATCTTTAAAACATCTGGCGACTGTATATACTCCACAAGGAAAAACGTAGATGTGCAGACAACTCTGTCTCAACAGTTGATCTGGATGTGATAAAAATAGGGCATGCAATGGTTGCCACCTATCACAGTTGTTATTATATACCAACTGTTGACTGTTCAGCACCATTCAACACTACCGCCGTGGCATCACTGCTTTGCAACTGTCATGAAGTCCGATAATCCATTTAGACTATACTGCATTCTCACTTATTTCTTCGCCATTTTCGGCTGTTTCTTTGGCGGTGTCCAACGCAGGCACGCGGGGTCAACAGTAATCGTAGGCCGCTTGTACTGCGTGCTGTTCATGAGCTCGTCGATGACCTTTGGTGTGATGCTGATCACCTTCTGGCCTTTCCAGTAGCGGATCAGGTTTAACGACTGCAGCGTTACGATGACATCATTCGGCGCTATGCTTGTCATGTTACTGAAAACAACCACCACTGAAAACGTTATGCGGATCCTGCGGTCACCAACTACTGTATGGGGATACAGGACTGGCTGTCGACTCCTACTTACTGCCAACTTGAAAGTCACGTGACACAAAAACTAGGACAAAAATAAAAAATCCAGCCCTGATAAGCTTTAGTATTGTGCCGTAATTTAACAATCTGTTGTCATTTGCCAGCCTCCATTACAATAAATGGGGGAGGAGATAGCCTTTGAAAATGGCGGAATTTCCGACTTTCAAGGCCTCATGACCTTAACGTTGGATCGGGTCATACTGCATACCGTCATTCGTCACTCATTGACCTTTATCTACATACCAAATTTCGTTGAAATCGAAGAAAGTTTTTGTGGACGGACGGGCGGACGGACATTTGAGACCCACTTTATTAGGTTGATTCGGAGAAGTCGACCTAAAAAGGCAATAATGTCATCACAGAGTGACTTGTCCAGTGGACGTATAATGAGGATACTCTCAAGCTTGGCTGTTCTGCGCTTGATGATAAGTAGTTGCCAGTTCAGTGAAAAGTGATGCAAGATCATACGCCAGGCATGGGAGCTCATAGAATTTTTTTCAGGGAGGGGCTAGGGGATATGGCGAGCGCTGAGTGCAAGCCTATATTTGGGGTCTGGGGGTGAAGCCTCCAGCAGGGTCAAGGGTTGGGGCATAGCCGAAAGCTTTGAAGCATTTGTATGCCTAAAAGAACGCCCAAAACTTTGCTGTCAGTATGCCACCGACAAACAGCCAATACTTCAACTACAGATATTGCTGACAGACTTTTCACTTGACAGTCCAAGGTGGCTGCCTCAAAGGGGGCATGTGCCCCTTGCCTATGCGTATGGACCCCATGACCCCAGAACGGTTCCAGTCAGCTGGCAATGGACTCAGGGCTCGGTTGTGATCTGTACAATGGGTTCAAAGAACTTGAGGCATCTGGAATGAATGATGCTGGTAAATGGTGGTTGCCCAGTACATCGGCAGACCTCCTCACTGGAGATGTGAGGACAGTAAGGACACTAGTTGACAGGGTTTAATGTCACTCTGAACACAACGGATCATTTTGGAGATGGAAAACTGTATGAATCATATAACACACAAAGTGATACATCAGACCAGCCATTAATGAATCGGCCACTGTCAATACACGAAATGAGACAACCTCCGCTTTTGTCCCAGACTCGTCTCTGTTGGAAATAAAGTGGCCTTTTATGATGACAATGTGAAATGCGACAGCATTGCAACACACTACTATATTAATCTTGTGCAACTTAAGCAAAGCCACCACAGCGTTGTAAATTGCATTGTTATGATCAATTTCACCTCAGTGACACCAAGTGGCATCCGAGATCCGATTCCGTATCAACAGGATTGTCCGGAAACACATGAACCACCACTACATGTATTCAGATGAGCAAGACAACGAAAGCTTGTCACTAAATTCAGTCCTAAACACGATTAGTTGAATATGTCTTACTGTCACTGACCTCAGGTCCTGGATGGACACAGTGCCCTTTGAGTCCCTCAAAACGCCAAGCAGAACATACGACCAGTAGCTCTGATAGCTCAGTTTACCAAGGTCGGACAGCGGCTTTTCTGGCGAGCCAACAGTCTGTTCCAGCTTGGTCAGCTCATAGCCTAACAGCGCAGTGATCAAATTCATCCACTACTTGTTTTACTCGCTAATACATCACCAAACAAACTGCAACCAGCCAAGTGCAGCCAAATGGCAAATTACATTTCTCAACAAAGGTAAATTGTACGTATGGTAAATAAATGCTGTAAGACTGGAAATTTTCATTTAAAAAATTCTTTCAATATTTTTGTAACACTCACTGAAGGCAATAAGAAACTTTCCATATCCTTTGCGTTGGAAAGGAGGAAGTGTCATTATGCACGCAAGATTGTTGCCGTCAAGGGAATCTTTTTCCTGGTAATGCAACACAGCACAAAGACTCATTTTAATGCCAACCACTCTCCCATTTGAGGGCTTGAACATGCCTATCAGATGGTATGATGTGACTCCTGATATACAGCAACAACTTCAACCAGAAACCTTTTCTAACGACTCTTCCAGATCCTGGTAGGAATTTAACCCAGGTCAGCCAGATAACAGATATCGATTTAATAATAATGATAATGTTTGTACTTCTATCGTGCTTTAAGACCATTACTTCTGAATGAAATGTGACAAAAAGCAACTATCAATCACTAGAAACAGCAACAATTAAGACACTGAAATATTTCACGTTCTCTTGCATTATTTGTAATTTAGCTAACTGGCGACACTTTTAATTTTTCCAGCTGACAGCAAGGTTCCTGGATCATGCATACCTTGCTTCAGTTTTTGTTTAACCAGCATTGAAGCTACTCCAGGTTGATGAACTGGGAGAACCTTTGAGTATAACTGATGCACGTTTTTATAGGCCATGCCCTTTCTCTTGCCCAAACAACAGTACCAAAGCACTTGATGTATTACGCACATGACAGGGTTCCCACACCTCCTGGAAAGTCCAGGCGGGAGGTGGTAGGCGGATACGATGATGCAAATGCAAATGCCAAAATTTGCGAACATTAACTCAGATTTTATCTGTATATATGAAAAAATTGCTGGCGGCCATAGCTTCGCCCGGGACCTTGGACCCCATAGAAACTGCTGTTTGTCTTTATATGTAAACATCGCTCGCATACGACAGGGTCCTGGAAAAATGTTTACGGGGTCCTGGAAATTTTTGCATCCAAGTGAGTGGGAACCCTGATGTGAGTATCATGTTGCTCTTTTATAAAACACAAACATTTGCCCGACTAATAACTGTTTTAGATAAGTAAACAAAGCACGTGTTACGAAAGACGGTTACATGAGGTATGACATTCTGACAATCTAGCTATAAACTTTTCAACTAGATGGTGTGAGTATATCAGAAAGATGCATCAACATCTATGAATGCAGACAAGCATTACAAGCTTTTATGCATTAAAAAATGCAAATCATGCGGCAATTGATGCCAACCTTTGAGAAGTAGCCAACAAGATGAGCACCCTGCCGATCAACCTCGGTCAGAATATAGAACAAAAACGGCTCAACATCGAAGTAAAGAGTCTTATGATCAAGGAACAATTTTGCAAGCAGGCACAGGTTCTGGCAGTATAGCTGCAACATAGTACCCATCTGCATTAACCTCACAAGCAAGCCATTATTTTAGTCCACTTGCAAATGCAAGTGTGTCAAAACAGAAACTGTACAATATTAGGTCATGTATTGTTAATTAATCACAAATTATTAACCAATGGCAACTAAGAATGTGTAGGTCATTTTAAAACAGCATTTAATGTGATTACTCCATGATTTTCTGTCATTAAAAACTATCTGATAAAAAGAAAACGACTTTTTTCACTTGGTGAGTTACAGTATATACATATGTCTGTTATAAATCCAAGAAATAAACCTTCTGGTCTCTGCCGTCAACTTCATACAATGACAGTGAGAACTTTCGATAGATCTCTTTGCCCGGAGGGTGCCGCCATGTACACTCGGTCTACAACAAAACCGCAAATCAGGTACAGTGCAACAACCAGGGTGACGACCAACTGTCTGGAAAACCTGGAAATGACAAGGAATTTAACAAATGTCAGAAAAGTGACAAGAAGACAAAAAAGTTTGGGAAAAGATCTTGTTAGGGAAATCTGCTTATTGCTAAGTTTACACTTGTGGCTAAATCAGTATTTAGTGTATCTGTTGCAGACATCTTATATTGCCTGTTTAAGCATTTCGCTTGTTAGTAAATCATCTGGAACATTTCTGTAGAATATGCACTGACATTTATAGCGTACTGGTAGCATTGGCAATAATGTATGCTCGACGTGGATAAAGAAACATGGGAAGAAGTGTCGTGAATTGTCAGGGAAATGTTAGGAATTTCAGAATGCCTGAACAAACATACACTCAGAAGCTTGTTTGAGCAGCATCTTCCGTGCTCAACAGAGGCTATGATAATCACTTCACGGTCGCATCTTTGGATATTGCTGGAAATGGATTTACGTGCAGGCTAGATGTCATTCAACAACAAAAGGAATGACTTCTGGCCTGTGAAAATGTGCCAATTATCCCCCAAAGCTTCTGTTGCTGTTTTAGAACAAGTGCAGAAAGAAAATCAAGGGGGTCAGGTTCACCCAGCAAATGGCCTTAACTGTGTGCAGGAAGCCATTCCCGATAATGAAGGTTAGCAATAAATCTGACGTCTGGTAAAAATAATACATCAGTAACTACATATTCTCACAGAAAGAAGTGTTTTAGTGTAAATCTACAAGCACTACGGGAGAATGACCACAGACGTAGCTATAATATGAAACTACCAAGAACCTTCATGGTGAGCAAAATGTACGTGCAGAAAAACAAGAAAAACTATCATCTGTTACTGACTGAATTTAAGCACTCTCACACTACATAAATGTAATCCTTAATGCTATATGTCATTTTGGACTCCCATGTAAGCAGTTCTAACTGATGTGTAATTAGTTACTTCAACACAAATACCTATACAAACTAATGGATTCAGATTGATATTACTAGCATAGTATAATATACAGACTGTATCTCAACAACAATATGACTGAGTTAAGGTTTAACATCCTATCCGACACAAAATGGGTCATTTCGGATATGTTCTTCCCAGCCAATCTCTTGGCTTAGTACTGAAAAAAATCTAACACAACAAAAGCAAACATGCATCCGTCAGTTACGGATGCATGTTTGCTTACCTGGCCCTATTTTTGTGGTCATTTTATGTTAACAGTATATTTTGTTACAGAACGTAACAAAATATACTGCAACATAAAATGACAACAAAAAACTAGGGCTAGGTATGGTCGCCTCTTATGACCTCCGGCCTGGAAACTGAAAGGAGCTATTCGGAATCAACAAATGAACCAGGGTGCACTACAGTCCCTAAGCCTCTATGGGGAAACAACAATACAAATGACAACCAATAAAAAGCTACTGCATACAGTGCACAATGCAAAAGGCTAACCATGTGATATCGGTAAGACTTTTCCAGCTTCATGTACTTTAGACACCATTCACATATCCACAACTTCGTCTGCTTTCCGTATTCCTCCGGATACGGAGAGAAGTACCACGTGTCGATCTCATACTTACCAATCTGGACCTTATCAATATACTTCACCTTCGTAATCTGTCATAGCCAACCAACAGCACAGCAGTAAGCAATCATCTCTTGCCTTTGCTTTACCAACCTATAATCCACGTTCCACCCTTTCATTATTGAAGCTTATCCCATCACAAATACTGATCACCCCACTGCACTCGGCCAACCCGAAAGCAGTACTAACATCAAATGACTGCGTAAAGTTCGTTCACACCAGAAGCTGTGTGTTGCAGCAGATTAGGGAGAAGACATTAGTTCTCAGTGATATCACCTACAACACCTCTATAAGTCTCAGCTATTGCAGATGAACCTGCTCAACGCACTGCATCACGCCCACAGTGTTGTAAACAAATGTGGCTGCACTAGCGACGATCATTAGGTGAAGTAAGTTGACAACACAGACGACTGACATGCCATTGCAAAAAAGGCAGAAAAATCAGAAAAGTTAGAATACGGGACAAAGATCCCGACAGAAATACCCTTATTTTTGGAGACACATGAGTTCCCTTATAACAAAATGCTGCTTGGGGGCCTGATTCATGTGGCTCCAAGAAACCATGTATTAGACAGGAGTAAACATCGGATGAATCCATTCACATCCGCGAGGGGTGACAAGTCGGCAATGCGGCCTTTTACCAAATTACTTTGGTCACTTGAGGTACTTCACAGCAATACCAGAACATGTCTCAAGATGCAGGCATAAAAACAGAACCTTTGGGGATGATTGGCGATGGTTTTACTGACCAGAAGCCTTTCCTGTCACCCAAACGACAGTTTCTAAGCACTGAAGAAAAAAGACATGGCTCAGGACACTTTAATTTCAGAATACCTGCATACAACAACTAAATTAAATTAATAACCAACGTGAACTTACAGCTTCATGCTCTTTTTCCAGAGCTGCTGTCTGTGCATCCATTTCTGCCAGACTCTGCAATTAAAAAATTAAAAGTGATGAGAACATAGGCAACATCACTACAACTGTCAACTTTTGTTTAACAACCAAATTTTCTGTGATTAGACCTGTAAGCTGCCAAAACAGCTGCCAGCCAAGACAAAACTTCGACTAAGCCGTCGTGGATTTCCAAAAGAAAACTTTGGCTTAGTTGTCATACCATCCACTGGCTTAGCTGCCACAAATAGATGCATGGATGCAAAAGTCATGCTTCTTTTTAACGAAGTAAAACTGCGGATGGAATTATTATGTGAAATTCATCATACAGCAGTGTTCAGAGTTATCCAGTGAGCTTGCTAACTGAACTGGATTGTTCTGACAGCTAGTTGTTACAGTACCCAAAAACGAAGCCGAAACCTAGGTTTTGCGCAATCAGAAGACTATCCTCATTGCTACGGCATCTGTCTTGACAGCAGACTTACCCATTTATCACAAAATTAAATCCAAAATCTGTGGCCAGATTTTTTCTTAAAAACTGTCTGAAACTAGAAACACTGGAACTGTAATGACACAACGCAGTATATAACACACTGGCTCAAGTCAATGGCATTGCAGCTTTATCCGGTATCTCAACTAAATAATCAGACATCAGGCCACTTGGCAGACCTATGTCGCCCCGTGTCAACCGTCATTTGAGGCATTCTGCAGCTCGGAGCAACCTTATCGTCGATAAATTCTCCTCGGACTTTGGACAACATTTCGTTCTCTGTCGTGGCTCCGAGGGCGTGGAATGAACTGCCGAACTGGTTGCATAACACTCACACAGTCGAAGCATTCGAGACTGCACTAAAAACATATCTGTTCAGATAGAGCTACTGATTAACACTTTCTCACTGCTGGAACACACACCCTTGTAATGGCTTGCTATGTTACGGAACGTTAGAAATTATTATCATTGTATTAGTATTATTACTATTACTATGGAACAGCTCAGACAAGACCTTTTGCCTTTCTAGTATATACCAATTAAGCATGGAACAATACTACAAGCAAACACCTTCGCTATATTCATACAGACTACTGCAAACAGCTTCAGTCAACAAGATAAACACACCATCTGGATGTGGTTGATGGCGTCATGTTTCCGTTTCTGATTTCTCGTAATCTTGCGGTCGCCACCATGGACAAGATCTAGGCCGACTGCTGAACGCATGCCACTGTGGTATGTATCGACACCATACTTTTCCAATGACTCAAACCGACTCAATGGAACCCATTCATCCAGTCTGCGATTACCTGTACACACACACACACACACACACACACACACAAGCTAAGCTACAGCACACAGTCAATCAAGTGCAAATGCAGCTATGTATATTTTGTCATCACAATTTTCTGCAATGGTACAGGTGTCAAACGATCGACTGCATCAGCAGTCCATTGAAAAATAAAGAAAGGACAAGTAAAGTAAAGTGTAGTATACGCTAATTTGTAAAGAGCATCATCGTAACTACCTCTAATACATTCAGACATGGATCACACAGTTTTACCTGCAAATTACACCATGCCTGGGTTTACTCCTCAGCTGCACAGCATCAACGCCCTTTGGCTGGTACTCATTTTACCGTCCCACTAATGGTAGCAGGCTGAATCAACCTGGGTGGTTGGTTAAATACCGAAATAAAGTGCCGCCTATGGGAGCGGGAGTTGAACCTGGACACAGTCACCCATCCCAGTACTAACCGGGCTCAGCATAGGTTAACCTCATTGATCTAGACCAACGATGCTACCACTACGCCACGCCGCCATCTGCCACTGGCTGAACACAGTGTCTCATTTCCATCAATGCTTTAACACTGGTGGCTGAAGACAGGAAACAGATCTGGCCTGTAAAAAAACGGTGCCACTAATCTTCAAAGATTGTCTTCCAGAACAAGTGGAGGAAAAATACGACAGGAAACCGACTGACCCAGGTTCAAGTGGAAAACTGCAATTAAACTGGATGTATGCAGGCAAGTCATGTTCTGCATTAAGGGAGGAAATGTAGTGAGTGTCAACAACAAGTAGCATTCAACTTGACAATGAGTTCAGACAATCAGTACACACAAATGCATCAGGGAGGTCAGTAGAACATGACACAGTGCATAGAGAAATAGAAATACTGGTGTCATAAAATTTCCCATTAATGCCATCCGCAAATGTAAAATAAAATAAAATAAATGCTGCAACAAACATTTATTTTATTGCAGCTCGTTACGCACATGTGCTATAAAATAACTTGTACTTAATCAATTATTCGAACTTAAAGCGATGTTTGAATGTAACAGCATTTCAATAAAATGTTATGGTTAACTAATAAATCTAGACTATTAGCAAAAAATTTAAATTCACAATTTCCGTTGATATTAGAGCTTAATACATGGAGGTATGCAAATGTGATTATTACCATCATCATCATCATCACTCCTTGTCCATAACAGCAACAAGTGACGAAAAAATTCTCTTACTTACTGTGTCTTACTTTAGCGTTCTGTTGCAACAGTCGGTCTCTGGCAACTGTCATTGCCTTAACAGAGATAACTATAACAGCTCAGTTTATGTGTTGTGAACCCAAACCACTAATAGTAATGGCACATCAGCACATTAGAGTTGACTCAGTGCCATGAAATTGTCACATCATTCAGTCAGAAGACCAGCAAAGCAACAAACCAGCAAGATAACCCCACCCTTAAACTGGTATACTTCCATGCCAATTTTCAGCTTTGATCAGTATACTCTGTTGCCCATGCGGAACGAGAAACTGCCAAACAGAACATAATTTTTACCAAATTTTCCAGGCCAAATTTTGCATAAGGAAGTGGCCCCACAGTGTGTTATATCATGCCAAATTACACCTGTATTGGTTTATACTATTGCCCCTATGTGGCGAAAAGCAACAAATTTGACCAAATTTGCATTCATAGGGGCTTGTGTACCCACCCCATTTGACCAATAAGAGCCAAATTTGGCATGCGAGAGCAGACCCTTGGTCTACACTTATGTACCAAATTTCATTTGGATCTGTCAACTGTGTCACCCTTAAGGAAAAAAAATCCCAGCATGTGGCTATATTTTCAACTTCAACGTTCTGTTGTCGCCAACTAGTAGCACAGAGATAAAGTTGAATGCGGGTGGACAACTACAAACCTTCCCCTACCAACAGCACCAAAACCATTTCTATATTCCAATGCCTTCATGGTGAATTCATCAGGACAAACTCTGTTGTTCAAAAGCATGACATACAAGAAATAAAAAAATTAACTTTTTTGCCCCATGGGCAGCGAAGTCCCAGCCTCGTCCAAACTCGACCTGGTGACAGAGGTCTGTACCATTTTACACCTCAAAAAGTATTTGCATCCGACACACAGTTTCGTCACTGGGGGAAACAAACCTCCAAGTAAAACCCTCATAACGTCAGAACCCCTTGGGCGAATCCCCAATTTTAATAGTTAACCAATCACAGTACTCTGCCATAAACAATAAAAATTGTGTAGAAATTGTGCACGGTAAGGCATTTATATTCCGAATTGGGTAAAATTTTGAGTTCTGGTTCTCCCACACCCTACCCTTGCATAGATGGGTGCGAAATTTGGCGTGAAGCAGTCTAACTCCTTCACGCCAAATTTCACCCCCATTGGTGCAACATGTTGCCCCGGAAGGGCAAAAATCTCAAAATTGACCCATGAAACTTAAATACCCGTGTATGTACTACACACATCCTGTCGGTAATAGACGTAAAACCAATGGCAGTAAAGCCAATATAAAACCAACACATTAAACACTACAGTAGGTTATAAGTTATCATTTTAAAACTTACAGCCTGTATAATGTACATAATACTCCACTTGGCCAGGTGCTGTGTCACATGCTCTTGTCTCAATGACTTCTGCAACATCTGTCCACCACAGTAACAGCAAAGTCCAGCTTACAACAACAGTTCCAGTAACAGCCCCAGCTGAACAACACAGATTTGTGCCTTATGCTGTCTAAAACTAGAATAAATGACCCATATGACAGTCACAGAAACAGGAAGTTTAATTATCAATTTTATCATCAATTTAGTCGCACTGCATACTAGTGGCATAACCACATGTTGCATGTAAACACAATGCACTATGATTGATTAAGGCTTTATATCACACCCGACACAAAATAGGTCATTTCAGAGACGTTCTTCCCAGCCAATCACTGGCTTAATACTGAAAAACTGAAACAAACACAACAAAAGCAAACATGCATCCATAACAAAATATATTAAAACATAAAACCAAAAAACTAAAGCCAGGTTTGGTCGCCTCCAACAAGCTCCGGCCTGGAAACAGAACGGATCTCTTCTGGAAGGTGTAGATAGATAGGCCAGGAAGTAAACTGGTAAGGCCGCACTACCGCAGCAGTTGCAACCTCTGGAGTCAATATATACAGACTGTGAATTTTTACAAATATTATCAGCAACTGACTGCTAATCCTTGAACCACCAGAAATAGAGTCTCATAGCACTGATGAGGCAGTGCTACAGTGGGTCATTTTTGAAACTTAAGCAGCTGGCAGGGAGTTTAGAGGGCATGATGTCGGCAGACGTGAGTTATTCGTCTCCCAGCCGTATATCAGATTACCGGGCGATGATCGTTCGCTAATTACTGTCTGCTCAGGGGCCCGCCTCAAATGTACGTGTAACGCAACACCGCGGCCCGCGCCAGATTACGTAATGAGCTGTCGTCCGCCCCAAATCATCACTAATGATCGTCGGCTAGTAGCTACCTCACCTGAAGACTATAGGATGGCCGCGTATCAGTCCATTGGCTGTCAGCTAGAAGCCGTGCGTCATTATCATCGGTCTGCGAAGAAACTTGTGGAGTTGGTTATGCAAAATTGTGATTTCGATTCCAATTTTGATTTTAGAATCATGATTTTGATCTCAATCGTAATAATCGTTTCAGCGTTATTTGTTTGGAAGAATAATGGCCGCGAAAATAGTTCTTCTTTATTAGCGTGTGTTACTGCGCAAGGTGTGATAAACGTAAAAAAAATAAAAAAATAATGTTAATTAAATTTCTGGGGTAGGGTCTGAGGCTCCCCAGGCAAAAAACATTTATACAGAAAATCCCTGTCGTAAGCCTGAATCAGACATTTCCCAAGGCGTACCCCAAATCGCAGACTAGTCAACTTACGGACTGGAAAGTTGCAGACTGGACAACTCACGGATTGGACAACTCGCAGTCTGGACAGCTCGCGGGCTAGTCAAATCGTGAGCTCGACAACTCGCAGATACTGCCATCGGTGTAGTGATTGTACTTTCAATTAAATGTTGATTGTGGACACATTAAAAACTGACCATCGTTATCTTGCATGCATTTTATTGTTTGCTACATTCCTGTATCAAAGTAATGCTATTTATGCTGAAAAAAAGAAATAACACGTAGGCATATTGTTATTTGTTTCCACTTTAAAGGCAGATTATTCCGAATGCACAAAATAGGGCTGCAGATGTCAAATAAGCCTACACAGTCTAGCTTGGCCTCGAAAACTGATAAAGTAAACTGGTCACAAAACTGTGCAGTTATAGTGGCCTAACTTAGTAAACTTAATGAACTCGTAATGAGTCTCGATATAGAAAATCACGGTAACGCCGCAATTGCAAGAAATTGTTGGCCTACGCAAAATAGTTTCTAAGATTTGTTCATACCGGATGTGTTGCGTTGCGGCATCTTGAGATATGTTGCGGGGAAAACGACGCAACATTCCGTGCACCACCCCAACGCAACATAACACAAGTGTGAACAAACCTGCATGGTCGACTTGAAACTGCATGCGTAGACCTAATACCAAACATGCATTTATCGACTTCTGCTCAATGTTCGTCAGTTTTTAATATGTCCACAATCAACATTTCATTAAAACTACAACTACTACTGGTAGCAGTATCCACGAGATGTCCAGTCTGCGAGTCGTCCAGTCTGCGACTTGTCCAGTCCGCGAGTTGACTAGTGTGATTTGACAACCCGCGAGATGTCCAGTAACCCAGTACTCAGTAGTGTTTTACACAGCAGTGTTACATAGATGCGGACATTGAGGTGTTTAACACCTGGGTCCGTTAAAGCTCGTCGAGTTGAGTAACAGGGAGATTACTTCCCGTGCAGAAGGACATTATTATCGACCCTTATTCTACATGTGTCCGCATAAAGGAGCATTAAAATTTCTGGACCGGGGCCGGGCCGTGTTTTATGCCGGATCATTCCGTACAACTTACAACAAGCGTCGTCGTGCCGGCGAACGAAATACGATGCACCGATCTGAGGCGCGCCAGCACTGGAAATGGACGATTTAGACTTGTTCGGCGACTGTTTGTCGGTGGACATCCTGTTAACCATATCTTTTCCTACTCCACGAGGGCGACCGTCAAATTCGGCACCCGAAATCGATGACTCAACAGAATCACTATCCGCCATCTTGTAAACAGCCTGTGACGACCATAGATATGGTGACGACTGATTTATATATTCTATACTTCTATTCACGGCGTTCAATCCTAAGACCGATGTCTCATCTGCAATTTTATCGCGCAACTTTGTCGCGCAACTTTATCGTGAGACATTGCGTGTTGCGCAACTCTTTAACAGTCGCGCAACTCCTTTTCCGAATAGAATAGTACAACTTTGTCGCGAGAATGCTGTGAACGTTGATTGGTCAATTCTTGTTTATGCGATAAAGTTGCTCGACAAAATCACGCGAAAAAATTGCAGGTATGACATCGGTCTAACTGTGGAATAAAGTGTTGCCATCGATCGCCAAAAAATCGGAGCCGACAAATACGGCCGCAGAGATCATAAATCTGTTTTTAATACCGTCAACAAATATGAGATTTTTATTTGACTCACCACCAATCGCAACTCTTTTTCTCCTTATAGGTGATGGCGCGGTGGCGCAACGGGTAGAGCATTGGATTTGCGATCAACAGGTCGTGAGTTCAAATCCTACTCAGGGCAAAAGCTGCGCAACAACCTTGGGCAAGTTGTTCACACCTATGTGCCTTTGTCACCAAACAGTTTAACTTGGTACTGGCCAAAGGGCCCGGGGCGGTGATGCCCTGCGGCTGGGAAGGTAACCACAGACTTGGCGGAAAGTAATGGAAGCCTACCGCCGGGTGGATGACTTATACTCACTTTCGGGCTGACTGCCTATACACCGGGATCAGCTACAGGCCCAATGCTTGGTAACGAGTATGGGAAGCCTTTACCTTTACCACAACCAACCAATCGCAGATCGAAAAGTGTGTTTACGTAATTTGCGTAGTTGCATACCGGTATTTACATATCAAATCAACATCCGGGCAACTGGTTTTTACGTCGAAATCGATTTTCATACTAAAGGCGCGTTCACATGTTTATCATCTCGAATGAACAGAGAACTTTGTCAACATTAGGCAATTCGCATAACTTTAATCGATTTAACATTTTTATTTTCCTCCAAAACAATTTACATGACAGTTATATAGTTGAAATTTACACTAACGACGAGATAACTCGGCATCGTCTTCAGTGGCGAGCAATATAGCTAGAATTTAGAACGAAAGACCTTTGCCCATAATA
>Ga0209780_1000222_pt1 | contig 28022 bp, 19 predicted proteins | sample WorMetexBAHAMAS2_FD_187384 | JGI IMG/M metagenome (GOLD analysis project Ga0209780, IMG submission 187384) | Marine gutless worms symbiont microbial communities from Max Planck institute for Marine Microbiology, Germany - Inanidrilus exumae... | ecosystem: Host-associated > Annelida > Digestive...
TAAGATCAACTTAATAAGAAAAATGCAATTTCTCAAAAATAACTTAACATTTCTTCACAGAATTGTCTGCATATATACAGGAAGAACTTAATAAGTTATCAGATTGCTTTAGTAAATTACATGTAAAAATCTATGAAAATATTAACTTTATAACTTAGGATAAACTTAAGATAAACAAAGGAAAAACGTACGATAAACTTAGGATATTCGTAAGATATTTTGTAAATCGGGCTCCAGAGATGTGCAGACGCATCCGCGGACGGCCGGACACTGATGCATCTGAAAGTCGTCAATTGCACATAGTGCTCGTGCTTAATGAGCGCTGATTTTTACTTTCGATTTTGAAATCAATTAACCATTCTATGTAGGCCTAATCTATATAACTCGTTACATCGCTCATTCCTTTCGCACTGAAGTTTTTAGTCTATGACAGAAATGACAGAACAGAGTATACTGCTGACATTGCTGCTGCTGGTAAGACTGGATACCGACTGTCCATGGACGTCTGCGGACGCCTATAATAATTGGACAGCTGCAGACGTGGATGATGTTTCTGCAGAGATGGATGGATGCCAAAATATCTGTCCACACATCACTGTGAATGATGTCTCAGCAGTCAGCATAGAAATTAAATGGCATCAGCAGAATATATCATAGTATAGTGAAATCAAGCGAAAGCCTTAATAGTGATTAACAGCACAATGTGCAAATTGTAATACTCTTTTTACATTTAAAAAGCATATTTCGATTGTATTAATGCATTTAAAAATCATATTTCAGCTGCACTGGAATTGAAACAAATGTGAATGTTGATTATAGTAGGCATTATATAGCGTAAGCCTGTGCTTATTTGGTGGCTTTGTTGAATGTGCATTACATACACTGTTGTAAGGTGGTACTCTACTACAACGAGAGTTTGCCTGGGTCAACATACATGAAAGAAGTTGCCGTCGACTGGCTGTCGATGATCTACATGTTGGCGTACATTCCACTCATTTTGCCTGCGACGTGGCTGCTTGACCGACGTGGCCTAAGGACAGTAGCTATCACTGCTACGTTTCTTAATGCACTTGGTGCATGGCTGAAATGTGCTGCTGTGCGTACTTCATTGTTTCCGCTGCTGATGACTGCACAGACAATCTGTGCAGTTGCACAAGTCTTCATACTTGGCATTCCTGCACGACTTGCTGCTGTCTGGTTTGGACCGAATGAAGTTTCCACTGCTACAGCCATTGGTGTCTTTGGAAACCAGGTCAGTAGGTTACTCTGGACATGATTATTATTTTGATATGAACTGGTGCTTATTCTGCATAGATGGATAGTTACATAGCAATTTACCAATATTGACCTTCAGCATTTATTCGGTTCAAATACGGTAGTACAGATAGTGCTAACACGTGACTTACGATCAATATAATTAGTTTCTTAGGTGATATGTTGAATATTTGAGTTGAGATAACTTGTAACGGTCTTATGGTTTGATGGTTTATACATATGTTCGTATTCCTGCTACTGTTATACAATGTAATGTTCTGTAGTAAATCTTTCTCAAATGTTATGTAATTTATGAGACAAAATCTTTGAAATGGAGGCAGTTAAGCCAAATACCACAAAACAAATGATGGCAATTTTGGGGTTGCAGGTTTGGCAGTCATATTACTCTCCGAATAAAAATTGTGACAGAAGCTATCCTCAGTGGCCTTATATAGCCCAGTGACGACTAGTGTGTAACTGTTAGATAGTTAGTTTTTGTCATCTCTTTGCAATAATTGATGTTTGTTACTGTTGCCTCCGTTTTGGGTCAATTGATGTCCATGTCTGTAGATTGGCTGTGCACTGGGCTTCGTGATTCCACCTGAGATTGTGACCAACGATGAGGACTTTGCTGTAATTGGCTCTCAGCTCAAACTGATGTTGTATTCCGGAGCTGTCGTTATGACAATTCTGTTTATACTCGTCATTGTGTGTACGTTGCACTTCTGTATGCTTTTAATTGGTCTTTGCTGTCGACTTGCTGTCTGTTTTTTGCTACATTTATGGCTGGTTTTTCCACCGCAAATTAAGTAAGTAAGTAAGTAAATGGCTTATATAGTAAATGGCTTATATAGCGCAAAGGTCTTTAGAAGAATCATATTTCATCCTGTTTGTTTGCCACTGGAAGGTAGGGTGTTTCTGTCTTTACACTGGCTGTCTGACACAATAATAACAATAACAGTTACAATCTCCCACTAACATTAATGGAAGATTAATGTGCGGTGGAAAAACTGGCCCTTGATCGCTCTTGTCATTTATTCTGTTTGTGTATTCGTCTGTTTGCCTGGTTGTCTGTATGTCTGTGTGTATGCATAGGTGTGTGTGTGTGTATGTGTGTAGTGTTTGCAGACCGTCCGCCTGTCTGTCCAAGTGTCGCTGCTGTAGTGGCATCGACATTGATGACACAACGTAGCTACTGTCGTTCTTTACGTACTCTTCTTCAAAGTTGTCCCTTCATCCTGCTTCTTGTCACATATGGTTTGAGCCATTGGACTTCTACTTGTAGTAGAGTTGACACTGTTGCTGTAGTAGTAGTAGTAGTAGTAGCAACAGTGTTAATAATTATAATAATACCACCTTGTGGTTAGCAGGTTTCTCTGATTTCTTTCTCTAGTTGTTCTGGAAGAGAATGACTTTAATTCACTTAACCAACAGCATCAAAGCACAGGCCCCAACCAGTAACTGGTAACCCGTCCTCATCATGTTTGATTGCCACTGGAAGGAAGGGTGTTTCTGTCTTTACGCTGGCTTTCTGACACAATAATAACAATTACAATAATAACAAGAATAATATACACGTTTCTCTGCCACTGTATGTGCGATAAAGATCGCAGTCACAAACAACAGTACTTAAAGAAAACAGAAAGTTTTGTCTGTCTGCAGAATGAAAACTGCTGACATGTTATGACAAAATTTCATCACATTTGGACACATTTGAAGTAATATAAGTTTTATGATACTTGTGCTGTTTTAAGTTTGTCACACATTCCTGCTAATGTACACTTAAACCGAGATCTGTTTATGATAGTGGTTTGTGAGGGTTGATATACGTGTAGGTGAGTTTGACTTTGTCAGCTATTTTGTCACTTGCACTGGGAATTTCTGCTTGTCACTGAAGCACTCTGCCTGCATGTATGTTTGTTTGTTTGTTTGTTTGGATGTGTAGGTTTAAACACTGGTTCATATTACGCCATTGGAACGCTGCTCAACACCATTGTACTACATTATTTCCCAGTATGTAGCACAGTCTTCATCTGCGGTAGCAGCAGGTCATGTAAATGAATCGGTTATAACGTTGCTGGTGTCATTTATAGGGTCGTGGTATTGGATCGCTGTCAAAAGGATGTCATCATCATACAGTTCCCTTTAGCGTCACTTGTGAATCCAGAAATACTGAGGTACACTGGATGCTTTGACGCTGTTGGTTTGACCACAGGAGGGATATCCAACTGTAAAGTACCTGCTGCAGTTGGAACTCTGCAACAGAAGTCCAGTTAAAGTAGCTATGATGTTGGTCTGGCAGTAAATGCTGTTGTCACTGATAGGCCCATGTCTACTCTGGTTTTAATACTGAGCAGCAGGCAATGACACTGAATTTATGATGGAGCAGAAAATAAATTGAAGATCAGGTGTCAAAGGTCAAGATTAAGGTCAGAAGGTCACATGATAACTGTGATCATCTTGTGAATTGACAATTGATTTATCGCTGTGTAAGGTGAACTTGAAATACACAAATAACAAGCACTTGAAGTAGATGGGTATTAAATATGTGCTGAGAAATTGACACGGATAAGACTATAAAATGTTTTAAAAGTCCTAGAATTATTAATGGAGTGTGCGCTTGGTGCAGGGCGAAGCCGAAAATGCCGGTCGGATTGGACTGACTCTGGTGGTGGCAGGAGTTGTGGGATCCATTGTTTCTGGAATCTGGCTGGACAGAACCAAGTACTACAAGTGCGTTGAACCAGTTCCATCTGTTCTGCCGTCATGCACTTTTCTTGTGTCTGTTGTGCTTGTCAGTTGTTCAGCATTGTATTTGTTCTGTGCTTTTGTATGCAATCAAATGTGTGCCTTAGAGATCTGGCACAAACGGTGCATGCAATCAATGCATGCACTCAGAATACTGCGGAGTCATGGACTGCCAACTGAAAGCCTTCAAATGATTTCCAAGGCGGTTGTCGTTGCAAAGTTGACATACGCCTCACCTGCCTGGTGGGGCTTCACAACTGCCGACGATAGAAACCGAATGGATGGACTAATGAGGCGGGGCTGGCGAGTCGGCTTTTACGACGGGCCTACGGTTACGCAGATAATTGAAGAAGCTGACAATACACTATTTAACAGTATACCGTAGTATTCTATGAACAGCATTTGCTCCATCGGTTACTGCCTGAACGACATTATACTAACTATAATCTTAGATCACGGCTCCATGACCGCACTTTGTTAGCTAACACAGACAGACGAAACTTCATACACAGGTCACAGAATGATTTTTAAAGATATGTATTAGTCTTACAGTAATATTATTGATTCTTTTATTGTACTTGGTTGCGGTTTGACAACTTCTAATAGAGATTTTGATGATGATGATGATGTGACCCTTTATCAGGCGTCCAGTGATGAATGAAGAAAGACTGAGTAAAGTAAAGTAAAAAAAGTAAAGTAAGTGTATAGCAGTTTGCAGAAACTCTGCCACACTGCTACGGGAAACTCATGTGTCATATGGGATCACACAATGTTTGTTATCTGCCACCCAAGAGAGGTGAGAATCCCGCCTTTACCCCCAGCCGAAGCAGGTACTCGATTTAGCGACCCTGGAGGGATGCAGGGCTGAATTGACTTATGTTATGTGAAAGCGGACAGGCAGGGAATTGAACCACGACTTGTCAATCGCAAGTCCAACACCCTGTCGCTGAGCAACCATGCAACACATGGTTTGGCAAATAGTTGCATTAGTGCTTTATGTTCTCTTCAGTGCTTTTGATGGTTGGTTGAAGGACATTCGACCTGTAAAAAGCGTGTTCTGCTAATCCTGAGAAACTGAGATGTTCTGCTTTGGGAACAGGCGAAGGAGGAGGATTCGAGATGGAACTGGTTGACCCACGTTCACATGGATGTAAGTAAGTAAGTGTTTATTAAACACCTCGGGTAGGACCACCCTGAGTATCAGTCATACTTGTAGTTGATGAATACGAGTTCTGATCACATCACACTGTTGAGTATTGCAAAGAGCAACACTGTTCTATGTTTTTTATTGACAAACATGCTATTTTCTTTCTTAGACATTGCAATAGGTACAGCCTAACATTTGAATGCCGTCTTTCAAAGCTCTTACCGCCAATTTGTACTCCCTCGTGATATTTTGGATTGTTAAGTCAGAAATGCCGACCCCTTTAGGGCCCAGGGCAAAACATACCCCTTTGATGTAACTTCCTGCCACCACTGTGTGTCACACTTGTGTCTTTCTGAGCAGACTGACTACAGTTCTGATCTACATCTTGTCCTGTGTCGGAATGCTTGCCTTCACGCTGACGCTGCGTCTACATCAAATCTGGATCGTCTTCATCTTCAGTGCTGTCCTAGGGTTGGTCTTTCTCTTTCAACTTGTTTCCGGTAGCCAAACTAGTTTCTTTACCTTTTGCATATGATATTTTGAACAGTGTTTCGCAGTATTCATTCATTCATATTCGTTTAATGTAAAAGTTGTCAGAACGCAACTTTACAATGGAATAAAACATAAAACAAACAGCAGACAGATACAAAGAACAACGTGAGTAAAGTAAATGTAGAGACTGGAAAAATATATAATTTATAAATAATTAAACTTAATAAATTAGTAAAACAAGTTTTAAGGTCTGGTTCTCCATGAACTTGCTGGTTATTACACTTACTGTCACGTGTACATTTGTGTGTGTGCATGCGTGTGTGTGTGTTTGTGAAAGGTTTTTTATGACTGGCTACCTGCCTGTTGGGTTTGAGTTTGCAGCTGAGTTGACATTTCCAGAGTCGGAGGGCACGTCGTCTGGCTTACTCAATGCATCCGCACAGGTCACTGCTATTGGAAATGACTTCCATTGTTAGTGAAAATTAGTATCAAAAACTTCACAGTTTAAAACGGCTTGTAAGGACAACAGCAGCTATGTCGCACAACTAACACAGCAAAAATCAAAAAGGCAATATTACTTAGCAGCACATCACCATAGAGTCAGTGTGCTGACAAGTAATATCACCTTTTTGATTTTTGCTGTTTTAGTTGTACAACGTAGATGCTGTCATCCTTAAAAGCCATTTTAAACTGTGAAGTTTGTGACATTAATATTTGCAGTTTCTGTCAATTTAGCTATCTAAATTTTACTAATCTGAAGACTGTGCAGTTATTTGCGCATGTGCAAAATCACAAGATTTGTGAATATGTTCCAAAATCTACAACTACGATTGTCTGCAGTGTCCAGGATTTCGCATGTAGTGATTAAATTTTGTAGATTTAGCAACATTTGTGGTGATTTTAGCTATGTTTTCACAATTCATGCGCAGAAATATCTATTTAGGAGCTTCCAGTAAAAATCTTGACATTAGCATTCGATTCCTTGACCCTGATTTTTTTATAGGCAGCGAAATTTCGGGGATTTCAGGACGTCTGTCATATTTCTACTTTTGGTTTATTTTATGTACTGATGTAGAAAACATTCCACGTGATTAGCCACTCACGATGATAACTCCCACCAAGTTTGAAGTTGATATAATTATCAGTAGCCAAGTTACGGCGTTGTTGCTGCTGATACGTTACATGACCTTGTGACCTTTGACCTTGTGACCTTGAATAGTGGTCATACGTGGCGGGTCTTGTGATCAATCCATCCACCAAGTGTGAAGATGCTACGCCATTCTTGATTTATGAGTTGTGATGTCAGCCACCATTGAGAATGAATTTGCAGCCACTCTATTGACTTTGCAACTTTTATATGTCTGTATGATAAAGATAATCTAGTTACCAATTTCTTTGTTTTGACCTCTCCCACTGTCAGTGTAAGCAAGGCCAAAAGTTGCTGCCAACGTATTGAAATCTGCATTATTTCAACGTTTGTAAGATAATTTTAGTCACTGAGTTCATGTGGTGACATCTATGTCTGATTTAAATCTGAAAGTAGATTATTGCACTGTTATGTGAAAAAAGGCCAAAACAAGTGGAAATGTGTTGCTAACAATGGCGAAGTAATTGCATTGGTTGCTGAATTCTAAAATAATATCAGATGTTTGATTGAAGGCAGGTTCAGTACTAAGCCAGTCGATTGGTCGGGAAGAACGTCTCCCAAATGACCTCTTTTGTGTCGGGTGGGACATAAACCAGACAGACTGAAGGCAGGAAATGACTTTATGTGCACACAAGTGAAAATATGGCCAAAAAATCATTTAAGGACTCTTGTGAATCTTAAATGTAACTCTTGTGTAGAAAGTTGCTGTGCATATAATGTTAAATTTGAGATGGTCTGTGTGTGATTGTGTGTGTAGGTGTTTGGTATTGCTCTGACACTGTCTGTGCGAGCCCTGACAGTTCTCTCTGATGGTATACTGGCCGGCAACCTTACTGTTACCGCCGTTTTGCTTCTCGGCGTCATTGGCACTAGTCAGTCTCAGTCTCTCTCTTTGTCTGTCTCTGTATTTGCTTTATATCTCCCTGTATCTTTGTTCCGTTTTCTTATGTTGTTTTTTTCTTATCATTTTTGATCATTTTTAAATAGGCTCTTTAATACAGGTGGTCTGTATAATTTGATAAATTTTAGTGAAATTCCTGATTTTCAACCAGTATCTGCCTATATCTTGAAAACATGTGACTTGTAGTTCGTAGTAATGAATAATGATTGATGATAATAGAGAGACAGACCAAGCAAAAAATTACCTCTGGTCTGCAGAACCAAGTACTTGTTTATGACTGTCAAATTAACTATTACGGTAATTTAGCCACTTATAATGAAGATCTGTTTTTAGCTAGTAACCTGTAACTGATGGATTTGATTCCATACTTGTCAATAGGGCTGTACCAAATAGGATATTAGCACTGTTTGGCTGAATACAAACAGTTGCAGAAAAGACGAATAAAAACACAAGTCACATTGGAATTCAATCATCATTATGTTATACAGTGATACCAATCAGTGATGCAGTAAGACCATTAGTCATTACTGGTAGCAATGAAGTAAGTCACAGTATATTTTGACAACTGCTAATCATCACACACGTCATGTCTAGCATTCACTATGTACTGAACTGTTGAGCCGAAACCAATATGAAGCGACTGTTTGATACATTCTTACTTGTCATTAATGTTGTAGTTCTGATACGTGCGGACTTGAAGCGACAAAAAGCGCAACGTGAAGCATGTCTCAGTGTGAGTGAGTTTTGCTCTTGATGTCATCATCGTTGCAGCATCATGGAAAAATGATCATTGTCAGATGTCAATAGGAGCAGAAAACGAGAGAGTCAGTGAACATTGAATGCTAGGATAAACTTATGAGTTCTTGACAGTTCATGACAATCTTCTGAAGCCCGCCCATGTCCTTGGACAAAGTATTCTAGGTGGAGGAAACAGTGCATGAGAAGCTCGGAGTTAACGTGCTGTATTGCAGTAGATATATGTTGGAGTAAGTATGGACTTTTTTTGACATGTCCAAACTGGGTGCTGATTCAGTAATTAGCCCGCATAGCACCGAGATGCCGAAGGGCTTATATTTTACGGTTTTACCGCTGTGGTTTTCTTTCTTTCTTCTTTTTATGCCTAATGTCTGAGGTCACTGAACAGATCTCAACCAACTTTGGACACATATTCACTTATGACTGCTATTTGAAAAAAATTTGGTCCAAACTTTCCCCGGGCATTTACCCCTCACAGGCTGGGGGCAAAAAACGCTTTTCTGACCGACATTGAACTTTGACCGAACATATCTGTGCAACAGAACATGATATCAACAATCGGAAAGAAACTTGTCAACTTACAGGGACTCGCCTACATGCCGCCAAATTTGGTGAACTTTGGTCCAGAAACGTCAAAGAACGGTTGGCAAGTTTTTGCCCACACCCGCTAAATTTTCACACTGCCAGCTTTACCTCATGGACGTTATATAACAGACAGCAGGCAAATTACTTTGGCATGTGTTATGTCGTGGCACGAGCTTACAGTCTAGAACAACAGAATGCCGGGCGGGTTCACGCTGGGCTTTGCCATGCATCTAGTTGTATTTGTTGTTGTTATTATTGTGTGTATGTGTGTGGCAGCTAGCAAGTGAGAAACTCATCCTACCTCAGCTGACATCACCGTCATCGTCAGTAGCAGCAACAGTCGTAGCAACAGCAGCAGCGGCAGCAGCGAGTGATGAGGCAGCTGATAACTAGTCAACATGCATCATTTGATGTATCACTTTCCACTTCATTGTTGCATTTATTTGTCATCTTTACACATGGCAGAGTTGGAACTGGGCACAAGTCACTAAGTCTCATCAGGTCATGGGTTAGTGCGTCAGACCCTTAGTTTGACCCAGTTTTTGAGTCTTTAATATTTGCATTTATTGCAATACTGTTTGCAATGAATAGCGTCTTTTACGACTTATTTTATTCTCTGTCTGCAGCTTATAGCTTTGTATGTTGCTGAAAGTGTTTTGTCATCTGACATTCATGCTGCTGAATGTTAGCCTATTAAACGTAGTTCAGAACCACAGACAAGATGTTTCATCTTCAGAACATTCATTGACTAGATTTGATCGGGTCACAGACATTTGGTTCGGGTCATCAGTCAAAAGTGTAGACCCGATTCAATCTCTGACATAGCATGAGAAACAATGTCATTACCATCATCTTCATTATGATGTTTGTCATAAGTGCAGTTTGACGAGTGTTTGATGATCATTTGCCTTAACTTGTCCGAGCCATGTGTGCGCCGCCGCTGCTCTCCACTAATTACACCATGCATTTGTAACTTTGTGCTGCCTTTGCTGTTCTCAAAATTTGTCCCACGAGAGGTTGTCACTAAAAGTCATATTTTCAAGTGGCAAAAACTGCAATTTTTAGGATAATTGACTTCAGTTAAACAACAGTGCTTAGGCCTGCTGAAACTTGCCGTGACGAAGCTGTTTACAGTCGGGGAAACTTTTACTTTATCTTTCTCAGTAGAAATGACTGACAGATTACAAGGTAGCCTTTCTCAAATGCAGTTGTAACATATTTCCATCTACTTACTTTCATTTCTAACCAGCCTACTTTTCCCAATTACTTCAGCTGGAGTCAGATCCGCCAAAGAAGAATATTTTGCAGTTGAGGGGGAAGAATGAGCTGACTTGGATGTGTGAAAAATTGCTGTAGGCTCCCCAGTGTCATCAAGGCAAAGATTCTAATGCATTTTGCTGGATATCGTCCCTGTTGGTCATCATTACAGGACTGAAATGGCAGCATGTGATGCATAGTGTAATTAGTGAGTTACTGTGTGCTTTTGACCGACTGACATCTCTTTACATTGCTTCATTGACGAATGCTGTCTTCATCTTTCGCTGCCTTCGTGTCGTTTTGTCTTCATTATATTGTGTCCGCTCTGCCATGATATTCATTCGTCATTTTTCAATTATATCAGCTTCATTGTTGTTGTTGTTGCTGTTGGTTGTCGTTTTTGACATTTGCTTCATATCTTTCTTTCCGTTTGACCGCTTCCACATAAGTCATGCCACTGACGTCAACTTTTACACAACTCTTTCTCATGATGATTAGGGTTCAGTTAGATTGGGGTTAGATTTAAAGTCAGAGTGAGAGTTACATTAGGATCAATATTGCCTCACCCTTTCAATAGACCATATCTGACCTATGATCATGTCTGGTGGATGAGAGAGAAGATTATTGGAACTGTGTTATATTGTAAATAGGTTAGTAAGAATATTTATAGTCAGTACAATAAGATCATCAGTCACTGGACGATGGAGTATTGACGAAGAAATGCTAAGGTCAAGTCTGTGTTTCATTATTGTGCACAGTGATACCCCACACATATGAGCAGTTATTGATGACTGCTGTCTTAGGTTTTTGTGAGTTTTGCGTGTTTTTCTTAATTGTTTTTGTTTGCTTGTGTTGCATTTCTTTTATGCAGTTTTTGGTTGTTTGATTATTCTTTGTTTGTTGCAAAAATGACCTGCGACATGTGACTAACTTGCTGCAACATTTGATACCATTTTACTTACTGGTATCAGGTAATGACTTAGTGACTTATACCATAAGCTGCGTTTGAAGTAGTTGCCGTCTTCGACTGCAGCAGTGTGTGGCAATTTAGTAATGATCTGGTCATAATCTGGTATTGTGTTGTTGACAATATACTAGTTGGAAATGGCAGGATGCTTTGTTGAGGTTGCTGACCTGCAACAGGTTTCAAGAGTAATTTATGTACAACTGACGCTCTCGTTTCATCTGATAGGACCACGCCATGCATTTTCGGTTCTTGGTCTGTCATCCCGAAATGTACTGGTATGTAGACATTCTGAGGTACAAATACAGTACAGCACTACAAATAAGAAGATTTGTTTAAGCAGTACAGAGTGCACAAAATTGCCATGGCCAAAGCGGTTGATGGCCATAGCATGTCTAAAAGTGCTGCAACTGTGGCACTACCCTTGGCAACATTCATTTACTGGACACATTTGTCATAAAGGGATGCAATAATTACTGATAATATGAGAATGTGTGAGCTTGCTCGATTCACCATTGCACATGCGATACGATACGGTAGATTAACGTGCACTCAAAAGCTGACGAGATGGCCAGCTTAATCTAGCGCACGGCACATAAACGAAAAAATACTGTTATTTGTTATACCTATGAACATGTTTGTTGAACTATGACCTGTACTTACGCACAATGTATGTGGTCGTTTGCAATAGCATTGTACATTTGTGAGAACGTATTCGTTAGCACTTTGCCTTGTATACAGATGTAACTTCCTTGCATTTTCATTAGTTAGTCACGGTCATTTTACTGCTACTTGCATCATATTTCTCAGTCAAAGACTGTACAAGATTCTGTTGATTATGGTCTTTAAGTGTTTGATGTTTATTCTGCTTTTAGTATTGTTGTGTGTTTTATTTCTGTTATTTGTGGTAATTTAGTCACCGAATGCTGATGCTGATTGACGTTTATCGTGACGTTATTAGTCATAACTGGAAATCAAACAGTTAAAGCTCTGCCAGAGGTGACGTCAGTAGGCAATTCCATTTTTATTGGCTGTGGTGGAGCGCTTCCGTGTTGTGCTTGGACAATTTTGTATTATAACGTTTTTATCTTTGATATCAAGTCCATATCACAACAGATTTTTACTGACCATTTTTGTGTTCCGGGTAGAGCTATTGGTCTGTGTCCATGCAATAACCTTTGAACTATTTGACCTTTGGAATACTGGTTCAAACTCAGAGGTACATTAAACATCATAGATACATCAAAGTTCACCATTATGGGATGAAGATGTTGCTAAACCCACTTGTATAACCGACTGTAATGATTATTGGTTTCGTTTTATACTAGCTCTGTAGCCTTGGTTTTACATTTCCATTTTTGCCAATTGTTATTATTTATCACTTCATTTTAATTTTTTATCCAACTTTTCATGGCACACTACACCGCGTGTGGCCGAGATACCCCCTTTCCTGCCTTTTTCCTACCTTGTCCATCCACTTCCTCATCTTTTGCTTGGTTTACTTTTTCCTTTTCTTGTTCACTTTACCTATTTTCTTCTTTTGTCCATCCCTTCCCTTTCTACCAGAATAGTCACCACTCAGTTTATTTTGTTAATTTTGTGTTATCTGTATTGCTTAGTTAAGATTTATTATGGTGTTTTGTTGTATTTGGTTTAGTTTAGTCTTGCAGTGCGATAGTTGTCTTCCCCTGTTGTAGGCGCTAGCATAATAATTTAAATGAGCCTCTCAATCCCTTTCCTTTTTGGGTGGCTGCTGAACAAAAGGCGGCCAGTGTTGAGGTTATTATATTGCTGGCCTTCCTTCACTGGGTAGGGATAGCTCTCTACCCTTGACCTTTTGTCTCTGATAAAGCCATATTTGTGCTGAAAGGGGACGTTAAACTCCAACTAACTAACTTCACAGAACCCTATAATGTGCTCATGTGCCGTTTACTCCACTCACTCGTGTTAAAGTGGTCAGTGTGATGGCGAGTGGCAGCTTTCTACTGTCTATCTATACGTATATAACGCGCACAGCTGTTGTCTGAAATGCTGGCTTGCACTGTGACGACACACATGACCGGCGTGCGGCGGCTGCAGCCACTGCTGTCTTGACGCACTACAGGCTCTAGCTGTTGCGTGTGCCGTAGCAGTTTGATGAAAATTTTTCCAAAGTGTCACTGGTAAACAGTAGCAAATATATGAACTGCATGGTGAAAATAAATATTCTGCTGCTAAGCGTCACGTCGTTAGATAAATGAATCCAGCTGTTTGTACATTGCTGTGGCAGCATTTATTGTTTGGTGTTTGTATAAAGTTTTATAGTTTAGCACGGTAACATTACTTAGTGATGTTGTGAGTTTTTGCAGCTCGTTTACAGCTTGATTTATTTCATTTTTGCGACCTTGTATGTCTTTGCTAGTATAACTCTGTGTACACAATATTTTAAATATTGCCACTTTTATCAACAACGTGTGTATACAGGGGGTGCATAGTAATTGTTTTAAGTATGCCAGTGTATGCTAGTGACTCTGCCTGCGTCTGATTTAGTGACTGTACAGCTAACTAGGTCAGGCGAACGTAAAGTAGGCCAGGTTATACCGTTAAAGCGGCCTTACTTCCTGTTCAGTGTTGGTGATATGGTACTGTGTTATAAAGCTGTAATATTGTGGGGTACATTGCATTTAATACTAAGATAGATGTTAGCCAGTCGCCTACTTGTTGTTTGCAAGTTGATTGTAGTCTTTTTTGCATTTGCTTCAAATCAAATCATACATTTATATAGTGCCCCGCAAATCATAATTCTCAGAGGCACTACAGAGACGCGTTTTAGTAGCTGCTACGATTTCCTACCACAGAAAAAGCGTTTCTTTAGACGTCTGCACTATCTTCCTACAGTAGATAAGCAGTCTAGAAAAAGTTGGCTACGCTTTGCTAGCTATCGTTCAAGTGGTTAAGACTTTTATCATGTTTTTGTTTTGCGTTTGTATTTCTGCAGCATAGATTTTGACTTTGCAATATCGTGTTCTGCATCATAATTGTAGGTACTCAGTTTTCAAACGCACTTAAAATCCTTGCATTTTCATTCATTCATTCAATGTTATCTTTATTAGTCTAATAGTTCAGTACACAAGCAATGAAAACAGTAATTGTCACCACGTATATCGTAGGTACTGTCTACACTGTTTCTTTAAACTTTGCTAGCAGTTGATAGGCAAGCGTAGCAGCTACTTAAAAACGCGTCTCGGATTGTTGTATGTACATATCTCTTACTTGTTCTGCTTATATCGACTTCTTTGCATTCTTGTTATCATCGGTTAAGGTACTGCCTTAAAATATTGTTTTTTGTTTTTATTGATGAGAGTAAGTTTTGTCTATGTAGATTAGTCTAGTGTGCACAAAGCAGATTATACTCACCGTCATATACATTTGCACTGTTGAATGTTTTGTAGTTGTTGTCTGTGTCGCTTATACTTTTATGTACACACACATTACATATACTTGTTAGGTCGATTCTTCTGAGTCGACCTAATAAAGCGGGTCTCAAATGTCCGTACGTCCGTCCATCCACAAAAATTTCTTCGATTTCAAGGAAATTTGGCATGTAGGTAGAGGTCGATAAGTGATGCATGACGGTATGCAATATGACCCGATCCAAGGTCAAGGTCATGAGCCCTTCAAAGTTGTAAATCCTTCCCTTTTAAACAGCTATCTCCTCCGCCATTTACAGTGGGAGCTAACAACTGACCACTGATTCTTAAACTATGGCACAATAGCTAAATTTGTTTGGGCCGGATTTTTGGTATTTGTCCTAGTTTTTGTGTCACGTGACTTTGAACTTGGCAGAAATGTCAGTTGTGATGCGTCAACCGTCAGTCCCGCACGGGGCTAATTTTGTTGACTGTGTTCTTTATCATTATTCCTGTTGTTTTGCACTTAATTATTGTAAACATGCAGTTGGAAAACGATGTGTAAGGACGACATTGGCTGCCTCGTACTGTGGAAACGGCAAAAACTAGACGGCACACTCAATGGAATGCATACATCTGCCACAGAGTGGCATAGAGGGAAAGCCTATGCCTGTGTTTTGTGTTGTGTGTTTCTTATTTGTTGCACCGTAATGTGGGCGTGGCACTTCAGCACTGTGCCGTAAGTGGTTTTTCTATCTTTCCTTTCCGTTTACACATCAATTGACTACTGGACTGTCTACTGACCCCAACTCCTACCTTAACCCTAACTTTCCGAAATTTAGTTAACTTTTTGTGGTCCATTCTTTTCCCAATCTCTTTAAAATCCACCCATAACTTTTCAGTTATTGTGCTAACAGACATAAAACCGGGGCTGAATATCCTAACTCCCGCCAAAAATGGCAGAGGTAATGAAAGACCTCACGTTACTTTTGCAGCACGTCGCCATAACGTCAGTTCCTAATGTTGTCGTTAATTTGCATTGTCGTCCTTACAGCATTGTTGCAATGGAAGTACCGTGCGACTGTCGTGCACAGTTCTAAATTAATTTTAGCAATATTGTCAAAGATCGTTAGTTTTTGAACGTTTTATTAATAAAAAACACCAGGATTCAAATACAGAGTGATTAGTTGTAAAAATGTAAATATGAGAAAAAGTGGTCGATGGTGAGAACGTTTAAGGATATCATTGGCGGCCCAAAAATCTAAGGTGAGTCACGTGACCCTGATTTGATAGGCGATTTGTCATCCTGACGTTGGGACTTGACATCGCCAAACTGTGTACAAAATTTGACCACTCTAGCTTCAGCCGTTGTGGAGATATGGTTGGTGCCCACCAAAATTTAAATGGTTTACCACGCCTTTTTCAGGGATAGTTGCAATCCTGGGCTAGCACGTGCTATGATAAACCTATATACCAAACGTGAAGTCTTATCTCTACGCACTACGGAGATATGAAAGGCGATGCAAAATGTGGAAATTGGGTGGTTTGGGGTGTTTAGGGATCACTCAAGATCACTGGCATAACGCCATTCGATAGAACGCGTACGAATTCCTAACAAGTGCGTTCTTTAGTAGCGATGTCACTATTTGCATCGTTTCTAAGATATAGCGAGATATTGCTTGGCAATTGCTGATTTCAACTACCCGACCTTTATTTGGCGCCCCCGTTGCGGATGGCTCCGTTGGAATTTTGCCGAGATCTTTAGCACCAGAAAGCCAGAGTCCCTGAGCTATCGTATGGCGTTGTTTGCGTGATCCTAGGATTTAATTAGCCGTTTTGGTACAATACCGGCATGTGACAGTGACAGACGGACACACGGCCACAGCATATACCGCGCTAGCTTAGCGTCGCGCGGTAAAAAGCAGAGACCTACGGAGTTACGTGCTTGGCCGTTAGAACGGGATCTCTGTCATCTGTTGTTCTGTGCCATATGACATACTGCTTGCTCTTGCTGCTGCTGGACTGATGATCTCACTGGGACACGTTCAAAAGTCAAAACCTGCAGGTTGAGGAGAACCACGAAGAAGAGACTTGTTGCACTAATTCATTGATCGTAGGTTAAAAACGGCGATTTTCGATCAATATCTCACAGTATATCAGAAACGGTGCAAGATAGGGCAACATGGTCAGTATAGAAGGCTAATAAAAAGTTGTATGCGCTCTGTCGAACGGCGCTATTTCCAGTGACCTCGGTTGACCCCTAAAAGGGACCGTAACTAACCCAAATCACCCCATTTTCAACATTTTGTATCGCATTTCATATCTTCATAGTAGGTAGAGATATAGACTTCAAATTTGGTAGGCAGGTTTATCGTAGCAAGTACTAGACCATGGATGATCACTAATCGTTCCTGAAAGGGGCGTGGTCAGGTCACGTACGTGAACCATTTAAATTTTGGTGGGCACCAACCATATCTCTGAAATGGATGAAGCTAGAGTGATCAAATTTTGAATTTTGTACACAGGCTGTATCAAGTCCCAGTGTATGGAAGACAATACAATCACCATTAACAGAGGCCTGGTGAAGGTCACGTCACCCATTTTAAATTTTTCGACCCCAAATTATATCTTTGGATCGGCTGAAATAAACGTCATATTTTGCACAGAGGTAGGCTATATAAGTCCTAGTTTTCGCATCACAAAACACCCCTATAAGGGGCATGGTCAGGTTCACACGACGTAGGCCTACCCGTTTTTGGCGAACGTGAACTCATGTTCACGTTCGCTATATGCTATCTCCGGTCCGTCTGTCGTCTGTAACGTTGGTGCGCCCTACTCAGACGGTTGAAATTTTGGGCAATTTTTCTTCGCTGTTTGGTACCTTGGCCATTCGTTGACATCCACGGAAAATTTTACGGAGATCGTCGCAGGCAAACCCCTCTGTTGTGGGGTTTAAACGCAAGAGGGGTAGCACAATATAGCGATTTTTCACCTTTGGAATGCTACGTATCTCCGAAACGGTGCAAGATAGGAGGTAAGTTAGTATTAATCACTAATAGGAAGTCGTATATGAGCTTTCGATTGGTACCAAAATTGGTGACCTTGAATGACCTTGAACGGCGAAATGGCCTTTATTGTGCGTTATTTTATCGAATTTGGCAATTTCAGGGGCGTATTGCGTAAAAGTGGTTGACAAAGCCATAACTATGGACAATTTACTATGTCTAGTAGTAACTAGTAAACGTCTGCAGAGGGACCGCACGACGCTCACGGTATAAATTCCTAGCAGCTTCATAAATTCAAGACTTAATGCGCAGTACTTGCCTAGTTATCGTTTTGATAAGAAGTCGTATATGAGCTTTCGATTGGTATCAATATCGGTGACCTTGAATGACCTTGAACGGCGAAATGCACTTTATTTTGCTTTATTTTACCGAATTTGGTAATGGCCCTTTGCATTATTTCACCGATCGATTGTCGTCGTAAAACAATTGTTAGGTTTACCTTTGTTTCAAACTCTACTTTTGATAGTTTAATATATGACCATATTAATACCATCTGCGCAATTATTCAGCGATTATTTAGGCAAAACAAACTCTGATAACTCCGTTTGATATGCGTATATATGTGCATAGGTGATTGGGTGCACTCCATATAGATTACCATTGACGCTTAGTTACAGTAGATATTAGGAACTCAGTTTAATGGGTGTGGGTTCTGGCCTCTACATGTACGATGTCGTCGTAAAACGTTCACGTTCGCTGTCTCATCTTCTGATGATCTCTTGTTAATTTCGACGCCCGCAATCATATCTCCGTAATGGCTTAAGCAAAGTCGAGACATATTTTTGTTTGCAGGTAGAATACATCAAGTGCTAGCATTGGGATGACAAGACTACTCCCGAAAAGGCGTATGGTCAGTGTCATGTGACCTATTTTTTTACAAATTTGCCCCAATCATATCTTTGGAATTGCTGCAGCTAGGCAATTCGAATTTCGTATGTTGATTGACATTCAGGAGTACTAGTGCATGCACGCAGATAACCCCCGAAAGAAATGTGTTTCGAGTCACGTGACCTTTTCAAATTTTGGGAAATAAGCGATAATATCGCGTTAACGGTGCAAGATAGAGGCATACAGAACACTAATAGGAAGTCGTATGAGGCCTATCGGATAGACGATATCAAATGGCACCATTGCAATGAACTTGAATGACCTTGAATGTTACCTTTGCTGTTTGAAACCTTTTTACCTCCCATGCCTCGTGAAACAACACGAATTTACTAACATATAGCGCGTCGCGCGGTTTCTCTGTGGTAGCTGGGCTTCTTATATGTAAAACAGTGAGTGATGTCGCATAGAACCTGAGATTAATGTGCCCAGAACTGTGAATTAAAAGCCTTCATGAAACAATTTTTGTGCAAAACTGGCGATATATGTTATGTTGCTCATCAAATAGTGAAAACAATGCCAAAGCTTGATTATCACAATTATCGTGTGTATTAATTGCTAATGCCATGCGACGCAGGTGGAAGTATGCATTAATATCAGTGAATGCATCATGCATGTCATATATGTATTTTAGAGCAATAAGAAACGATACTGGCATCTAATGCTGCAAGACAGAATCATATAGTTGTTTTTAACGTTTACCATTTTGTTATGTAAATCCCTCGTAAGTGGAGTTTACATGGTCGAACTCAAAGCTGCTCGGAGTCGGCCAGTCGGGATACCATCAGGCTGGGAATCGATCAGTGATGTTAAATGAGACCACATGCTCCAGGCATAGGCCGAACGCTCGAGGGTGAGGTCAAACCCTCAAGGTTGAAGCCAAAGCCAAAACTTTGGCATCGAAGCCAGTCTCGCATCGAGGCCGCCTTAACATGTCTGGAATTGACACGTTAGTTGCCAACATTCTAGTTTACGGTTAATTAATCATACATTATCTGTGGAGCCACCCTATGGTTAGCGGCCATTGTGGGTGTGGTCGTTTTTCGCGAAAATAATATAATAGGGGAAACTTATCATTATTGTGCTAGAGGGACGTATTTGGCATGTCTGCACCCAAAAGGGTTTGCATCGTCGGATCTGGTAGATGGTATGCTGTATTTCAGTGGATTTTGACTGTGCTGTTTTCGTGTAGTTTATAGTACCTAGTTTGGTAACGGCGGACTGTAGAGATGCGATGTAGACGTGGATGCTATGCTGAAATAGATATTTGCATGCAGTGCATAAGAAAGTGTATGAAGTACGGGCAAGCCTAACCTAATACATGCCTCATCTGCCTATATAGTTGAACATTTCAACTAGGTCAGGCCTGTACAGTTGTGCTAAACGAATGTGCGTGTTATCAGTGTGTTGTGTGCTTTGTCCAATAGTGGTGTTTAACCGTGTTTTGTCATTCTGAAGTCACGGTTAGTGTTAGAAGGTTTTTATCAGAGTTGAGTTATGGTTAATGTTGATGCTGGGATTAGAGTTGGGGTAGTGATGCCCATAGTGGACGATAGTATACGCGTATTGCAACGGACAAGAAAAAATGGTACAGGATGCTTGTACTGTATACACAGCTTATGCATAAATATTAATTTGCATGTTATTTTTTGTCTTATATGTTTTTGTTCTTGGTGATTTTTGGTTTGCAGTACTGAAATTTTATGCAGACGGTCTCAGTCTTGATGTGGACATTTTTGCTTTGTCCTACACACTGGTATGTTTTGTATTGTGTGCACGTGTGTGTGTATGTGTGTGTGCGTGTGTGTGAAAGGGGCTCCGTGATTGCGAAAATTGTTGGCCGCAACGTGATTGAGCATTCAATATTCGTGCAGCATGTGCCTGTGTGGGTGAAGGAGGAGCTGTTCAATGGCAAGAAGCTGACAGAAATCATTAACACCAGACATGAGAACATAAAGTACCTGCCTGGCTGCATTATTCCATACAACGTGGTCATTATCATTAAAATAATATCATGTGTTTGTTTTTTTGTCAGTCATTGACTGTAATCAGTGATGGCGAGAGGGAAGTTAGAGGGTCAGTGTCCATGGACCTGGGAGGGTCAGGTGACCCAGCCACAACTGAATGTTCATTTTAGGTCGACTCTTTAACAGAGGCGACCTAATACAGCCGGCCTCAGATGTCCGTCCGTCCGTTCGTACGTACGTGCGTACCTCCGTCTTTGCACAAAAAGTTTCTTTGATTTCAATGAAATTTGGCGTGTATGTAGAGATCGATGAGTGCATGATGGTATGCAGTATGACCCGATCCAAGGTCAATGTCACGAGCCCTTCAAATTTGGAAATCTGGCCATTCTCAAAAGCTATCTCCTCCACCATTTACAATGGGAGCTGGCAACTGACCACAGATTCTTAAACTAGGGCACAATGTCTAAATGTGATCGGGCAGGTTTTTTGATATTCGTCCTAGTTTTTGTGTCACGTGACTTTGCAGTTGGCAGAAACGTCAGCTCTGAAGAGACGACCGTCAGTCCCATACGGGGCTAATTTTTTTAACCTCATATTTGTGCCTAGCAGTAGTTTGAGGCGCAGTTGGCTTTTATGGTGTGCTATTGTGTACCATTTACAGTGGGAGTGGTTTTCACTTTTGATGTCAGTAATGGGCATGTAAGAGATGGGGATGTGAGTGTGGACTGTGGAGAGGCCGAAAAGAGCTAAATGCCACAGGGCCCATGTTAGCTCTTGGTGGCTCTGACTGTAATAATGCATACATATTTCTTTATATGTTTAAGTGTAAGATGAAGGAAGGTTACCTTCAGAGTTGTATAACAAATGGCTAAATCTAGGCAGGGTGTAGTGGATGTAAACTTTGTTGAGGCCCATAATGAAAAGATCGTGACAGACGCTTACTGACTGTAGGATTATGAAGCAGGTATGTGGATAAACTAAGTTTGGTGCTGAGAACTGTAAGCTGCAGGGCAGGATGCATCTGTTCGCTGTCATTCAGTGCAAAATGTTCAAGACTGACATTGATATGACTGAAGGTTAAGGTATGTATCAGTGCTGCTGTTGAGTGCAGACTGGTGGATGTATGGTATAATGTATGTCAGGTTGCGCTGAGTGATCTGGATGTGGCTGTCTATGATGCTGATATCCTGGTCTTTGTCGTCCCATACCAGTACATACACGAGGTCTGTGACAAACTGCGTGGCAAAGTGAAGAGCTCTGCAGTTGCCGTGTCACTCGTCAAGGTCGGAGACAGACTTGTCGCTGTTTCTATGTGTCATGCTAATGTATTGATATCAGCTTGAATGTAATGCGATTGCTGGAGCAAGTCGGTTTGTTTGTTTGTCTGTCACCGGGTTTTCTCTTTCCTGGTGTTTATTAAGTAACTCAAACAGGTTGGTAGTTGTTTGCCTGCCCAATTGTAGTTGTTGATGTGCTGGTGTCTCTAGGGTCTTGATGTGACTGCCAGTGCTGAAAGAACTGGCCTTGTCTCAAACGTGATTCGTCATGCTCTCAGCATCGAGTGTGCAGTACTGATGGGTGCTAACTATGCGCCTGAAGTCAGCATCGAATGTTTCTGTGAAGCTACCATCGGTCTGATACGCTTTCTGTCTGTATTTGTATGTTCATGTGTGTGTATATATGTATGTGTGGATAGCTTTCATTTGTTTGTCTCTTGTTCCACTTACCATTAGGAATGCGCTTCTCTACATTTGAAGTTATAGAAGATAACTATTGTGTAAACGTTTGCAAAATTAGATGATAATATAAATGAATATGGTGACAGTACTGAAATTTGATGTGAGCAATTAAGAATCAGCTAAAGCAGGAAAATGATGATCTAGTCATTACGTCAGTGATCAGACGCTTGCGTGGTATTGTATACTGAAGTTATTGTCAATATCAACGACAGTTGTGAATTAGATAGTGCATGGTAGCAGAGCCTCGAATGTGCTGTATATGCCGTTAGACTGAGAAAAGTTTTTAAATCGCGCCAGAAACCGTTAAAGGAATATGTTGGAGCACAAAGAGTGTCTGGTAGCAAGTTTCAGGCCATTGGGGCTAGCCACAGAGAAGGCCCAACAACCAAGCACTGAACCGTCATGATGCCGTATGAACAGCTGGTGGCAACTTGCAAACCACAGATGCTGCCCACAGGCAATGTCAGAGATCAATACGCAGCATTCCATCATATAATGTGGCACTTTTGACTGTAGACACCGGTGAACAGTTGTGCAGAGGCAGAGTTTGTACTGCACTTGAATGATGTTGCAGTAGTCCACACTCAACGGTGTGAAGGTGTAGACTAATGTAGCTGCTGATTCAGCATTGATTGAACATCAGACCTGTTGGATCTGTGGAGTCTGTATGTGTGCATATATGACAGGGTGTAAAGATGAGGCAATGGCACTGGTGTTGAAGAAACTATTTGAAACTCCTTACTTCCGCATCACCATCGTACCTGACGCGGAGACTGTGGAGCTGTGTGGAGCACTTAAGGTCTGCACGTGAGCCAAGCATTGAGTCACTCTCTGTTTAACATGGTGTTTGTTTTCTTTCTTATAAGTCTCGTGTAACATAAACCGATGCTTTCATCTCTGTGCACTGAATGCGTGATTGGCGTTGCACCGCAGTAGATTGTACCAGTGTCATAGAGCAGAAATAAAGGCGGCATCGACCCTTTCTCATGAATTAAGTGGTAGATGAAGAAAGGATGAAGTTCTTACTCGAAACAAATGGAGGATAAAAACACGGGAGCGAGCTGCTTCTGGACCTCAGCGCTGAGACCTAAAAATGGTTATTGACATGGAGGTAGGAAAGTAGGTAGGCACGAGATGCAAAGTTTTGAGTCACAGTGGTTACAGGTCCTGATCTGCATGTCATGAGTTATTGGGAACAGTATGACAGAGTTCAAAACATTCCAGTTCTCATAACATCAGATGTTTCGAGTAACTAAATTTAAATCTGCTAAAAGATCAATATTCCAACAGTTTGATTCTGTCAATCTGTGGTTCCAGTTCTCCCATGAACCCCAAATTTCTGCTTTTAGGGGGATTTTTTTCTAGTTGGGAACCCCTGCATTAGATTATCATCAACGGTAACTGAAACTAGAATTATTTACTTAACAGTTAACGTGTAAGCATACCGAAAACCGAAATTGGTGAATTGATAGAAATGGAAATATTAAATTATCACGTGACTGAAGATTCACAGATGCAGTGATGGGTGGTGACTGTGATGGCAGTGCATGTACTGCTATGTATCTCCACTTGTCTGTGTGTTTGTGCATGCATGTGTGTGTAGGGGATAGTGTTGTTGGCGGCATTGGTATGTGACGGACTAGGACTAATAGCCAACACGAAGGCAGCCGTCGTGAGACTGGGGCTGGCTGAGATGATTGCCTACAGCCGCCTTTTCTACCCGAGTTAGTTACTGACACAACGAATCACACACGCTAATTTAACGACCATTCTTCAGGTACAGTGCGTACCTGGCCATGGGTCCATACCCATGCAGCCATGACCAAAGTGACCTACCTGTGAGATTTTCCCAAATCCATTGAGAACTTTGTGAGATAGTGGGTACTCGTGGACTGCTGTGGTTTCATGCTGAAGTCGTGGTGAAAAAGGTGTAGTATATTTTGCATCTCACTAGATGAAAAGGGTAGGGGCTGGAGTGCAGAACACGAGAATGCAGAACGCCTCGAACGCCCGGAATGCCGAACAGGCTTAATCCTAACCCCTACTAACCCTAAACCTAAGCCTAAATCCTAAACCTAATCTTGTTTGGCATTCCGGGAGTTTGACACGTTTGGCATTCCGGCGTTTGACACTCCAATCCATTCCCGACGAAATTTCCTGTTGCGTGGTGGCTTAGCGGTAGGGCATTGGACTTGTGATTTACACGTCGTGGGTTCAATTCCCGGCTGCTCTGCTTTCACGTAACATAGGTAAACTCAGCCTTGGATCCTCCGGGGTTGCTAAATTGAGTACCTGCTTCGGCTGGTATAAAGGCGGGATTCTCACCACTGCCGGGTGGCGGGTAACACTGTTTGATCCATTCCATATGGCATGTGAGTTTCCCATAGCGGTGAAAGCTAAGTTGATGCTAACTGCTATACACTGTTTACTTACTTACTTACTGTCCTTTCCAGGTGAACCTACTGATATTGTTGTTGGAGAGTCAGCATAAAGGGAGTAAGTCCCCTTCCGTCAGGAGTGCAGTGATGGATAAAGAGAGGATGAGGTGAGGCCTCAGGTTAGGGTTAGTGCTTTGTGATCCTTCAGTGCTTTGACACTGATTGTTGGGTGACCGGAAGAACATCAGCCTGTAACCATCCATATTCCAGTGTTCCCCAGAGGTTCTCTTGCAGAACAGGTGGAGGAGGAGGAACTGAGGGGATAATGGCACGCTCACCCGGATGAACGACTGTTAAATGTGAGCAGTACGTAGTAGATGTCATGCGAACTGCGTTGGCTAACAGAAAGTGTAATTGTGTCAACAATGAAGTTCTGTTTAGGCATCAATGATGGATGGTATTCCATTGTTTTGTTTCAGAAACGTTGTAGAGAGTTTGACATCACTAGGTTCCTACGTTTGACTATTACGTTATTACTGGCCTGCCTAATGGGCCAGTATTGTTTGGCTCGCTGGCGTCTGTCGGCGTCGTCTGTCATCGTCGTCTGTGACACTGCTGGCGGGCAGACGGGCCGGCTGTCGGGCGTGCGGGTGGTCGTGCGGCCGACACTGCACGGCGGGCCAGTCGTGTTACATCCCGTTAGGGCAACACCTCGTTTTGTTTTGCGTGTGTATGCATGTGTGTGTGTGCATTTGTGTATGTGCATGTACATATACACATACACATACACATACATATATATATATATATATAGTGCTTATCTTGGACTACTAGCACAACAAATTTGGATTTGATAGTTTCTAGGTCTATAGCAATTAATAACTCCGTACGAATTTAATTCCGGTTTGCACTTTTTCCTTATGACTCCCTTATCTTTGAGAAATTGGCTCACAAAACTGCAAAGTTTACTACATTTTTAACCTTTAATACCTCAGCCATTTTAGTCAGATTCCCCCCAAACTTTACCCATATTTTAGAGTGGCAGTAAGAAATGAAGTTGGTAAACAACTGCATAGGCTGGAGCAGTGGTAAAAATCAATACCGACTGCGATAGAGCTTTATTTTTAGCGATGTAGCAAAAGGTTAAATGATAGTGAGAACACTACGCTAACAATTAGCTTAGCTAATTAGTAGCGTACTTCGTGTGCTTGCGGTAACAAATTAGACACACTTAAGCGCCTCTGGCAAACCGTAAACTAACTTTTACACCGTAAATCCTCTTCACCGTTACCTTCCTCTACTCCAGGTATCACTCTCGCCGACAGCTTTGCTTCCTTCTTCACACACAAAATATCCATTGCAACCTTCGTCTGTCTCTTTCTAGCAACTCCGCTACATCATCTCCACACTCATCCGCTTCTCCTATAACACCTCCTGATTTCTCCTCTTTCACACATGCTTCTGAATCCGAAATGCACATGATCCTGTCTAATTGTCCTAAAAAGCAGTCTGATTCTGATCATCCCCACTTTCTCAAAATCCATATTTAAAAGTCGAAAAATCGGCCACAGTTCAAACGATTTCGACGAAATTTGGCATACTGATGCACTTTGACCTTCTTGACCTTTTCGACCGTTAAAAATGTAAAATTTTAAAAATCCAACATGGCGGCGGCTGCCATCTTGAAAAATATAAAAATTACCATATCTCGGCCGCCGTTCAAGCGATTTTTTATGAAATTTGATCCGATGACACATTATATGTACATTATATGTACGAACCACAATTGTCAGATTTCGTTCGTTTTCGGTGTATATTTTGTATGGTTTCCTTTACACGGAGGGTGCGAATAGCTGGAGGCAGATTTTGGTGTGCTGCATGCAACTCAGTTAATCGGACATGCAGCACGTCTACTTTATCAATACCTGCAAAGCAGGTTTGGTATTGAGCGTCACCCGTATACTAAGAGCCACATTGACCAAATTCCGTGTGTATGTATGTATGTGTGTAACTACTCCTCCCAAACCACTGAACCGATTTGCATAAAAATTATACCATAAAATACAGCGTCTTACGCTAGTTGTTTGCGCCTTTGGGCGTGTTGGTCAGTCGCAACTGTTTGGACGTTTTTCGACGTTTTTGGTGTTTCCGAGATTGCTCATTCTCTTATTTTTCATACTAACTGTTTGCTATAGTCGTCTGGATAACGTTAGTTCACTTGTGGAATGTTTCCTATGACTGCCAAGCGCATAGTGACACTATTGAATTTATATGCGCTATCCAAAAAACTCTTATGTATGTATGTATGTATGTATGAATGATTGCTGTAGGCTACTTAGATTTGAAATATTTACCCCCACCATATTTAAAACCCCCAAAATCCCATTTCTGTGGGCCCTGTAATGTTAAACCAATGAGAAATAGAGGACTCTTGTAAGGCCCATTCAAAAATCAATAGGAAAACATTCACGGTTTATGGCTCAAATGACGTGGTTTAGCCCAAGAATGGTCCTTTTGGAGTTATGTAGCCAGCCACGACGCACGTTTGGGCGCCATTTTGGCATTCCCTCATGACCGTTCTGACCGTTGAACAATTGAAATTGTGAAAATCCAAGTTGAAATTTGGTATGTGAATTGATATGCATAGCAGCTTTAACATAGGTGATAATTTTCTCCGCTAGGTGGCGCTTTTACAACACCACGACGCAATCTTGGATTTTTGGGACCCCCTCATACGTCAGGAAGTAATTATGACAGAAAGCTCAAATTTGGTGTGTGAATAGATGTGCATAGTAGCTTTACTACTGTAGAAAATGTTATCCGCTAGTGGGCGTATTTGCGCCGCCCCGTAATGTTAAAACAATGGGAAATAGAGGACTACATAGTTATTAGTAGGTAAGCAATTAACAAGGCAGATTTTGGTATGCAGCATTTAGAAAAGATTATCATAACCTGCCCTGGTATTGGTATTGCTTTAGAGGGAGGGTTCTATTAGGCGGGAAAGACAGGTTTTGGTGTGCTGCATGCAACTCAATTAATCGGACATGCATCTACTTTATTTTAGTTTTTCTTTGATTTTAGTTTCTGTGCCATGCATTAGACTAAGCTGGCCATATCGTCAGCTTTCAAGCGCACGTAAATATATCGTATCGTTGTCCAGTGAGGGCTAGGCCGCCTACTCTAAACAAGAAGCTCAGCTACCGCAGAGGCACCGCGCGACGAGCTATGTTAGTAAATTCGTGTTATGTTTCACGAGGTGTGACAGCTAGAAATGTTTCCAACAGCAAAAGTAACCTTCAAGGTCATTCAAAGGCATTGGCAATGGTGCCATTCGATAGGTCACATACA
>Ga0209780_1000223_pt1 | contig 28015 bp, 16 predicted proteins | sample WorMetexBAHAMAS2_FD_187384 | JGI IMG/M metagenome (GOLD analysis project Ga0209780, IMG submission 187384) | Marine gutless worms symbiont microbial communities from Max Planck institute for Marine Microbiology, Germany - Inanidrilus exumae... | ecosystem: Host-associated > Annelida > Digestive...
TCTGCCAGTAAACAGATCAATGTTCTGTCATTCTATCGGTCTATGGTCGGATGTTGTGCCTTTCCTGTTGCTGGATTTGAAGTGTGGAACAGTCTACTTAAAGACGTGACATCTACCCCATCACTAGCTGTTTTCAGGAACAGGCTGAAACGTACTCATTTCACCGCTGATGATAACAAATGACAATCAAGTATACATGCACATGTGCTGCATACATTTTTGTGCAAAAAACTAATCAGGACGTAAATACGTTTAACTAGTGTAAAAATCAAAATAAATTCTATGAGCAAAAGATGTTCTAGAAACCAACAGCAAACACTACTCCTACACAGCATAATAACTCCCAAGAATTCTAAGTTGTACATAACTACACAATGTCACGATATGCTGGCTTCACACCTGCAGTATAATTGTATCAGTGAGTTCCTGGATTTCAACAAGCTCTGCCAGAAGAGCCGTCAACTCTGTTAACTTGTCATACATCGAGAGAATTGTTCGGTCTTTCGTTCCACTTGACTTCGCTCGCTTCAGCTTTATGTTTGACTGAATACCACCTGACAACCAAACACAGACATCTACACATTACATACATGCTACAACAAGGTCCGGGCCAGGTACCGAAATACTGCACTGTGACTGTTCTGTTCTTTAGCCATACTCGATCCGAGGGTTGGCCACACCATGGACGTACTTTCTCCATTTATCTATGTCCTCTGTCATTCTGACTGACTCTTTCATACGGAGTCCTGTCCACGTATTGATGTTGTCCATCCAGGCCGTGCATGGTCTTCCTCGCCTGCGTGCACCTGGCATTTTCCTTGCATTATCTCTTTCTCCAGGCAACTCTTGTGTCCTCATGGTATGCTAGCTTCTTCGCTTTGACTGTGTCTAACAGGTCCCTCTTTACTCCAGCTTTGTTAAGAACCCACTCGTGTTTCTTCAGTTCTTTTTTGAGTGTCCAGCTTTCACAGCCGTACACTGCTACAACCCACACTAATGCTTTCATTAGCTGTATCTTCATTGAAATTGGTATGCTGTGACTTTTCCACATTTTCTGCAGTGATGGCCCGATCGCCTGCCCCCTGTTTAACCTGGTACGGAATTCTGTCGTACACTCACCATCTTCATACCCAAGGTATGGGAACGTATCCATCTGCTCCAGTTGCTCATTACCTTAGTCTTGTCAACGTTGATTAGTAGGCTGTATTTACGGCTGACTTGGTCTAGGCGATCCACCAACTCCCGGAGTTCTGCCTCAGAAATGGCCAACAACATGACGACATCAGCGTAGCGAAGGTTCGTGAGTATTCGCCTTCCAATTTGTACAAGTACGGAGAAAGGACGAAACCTCGTCGGACTCCTTTCTTAACACGAAACCATTCTGATAGTGTTCCCGCTACTGTTTTCTGTACAGTTTGGCCAGCAAGTCAATCAAGTGCAGAGGATATCCCATGTCCATCATAGTCACCCAAAGCTTATCATGGAAGACTACTTAAATTAAACATCAAATTTTTATGGCTATACATTATGAAATCTGCAGTATATGGCTGACTGGCACGATATACTTGTCAATACTGTTTAACGGTTAGTTAGTTGGAGTTTAACGTCCCTTTTCAGCACAAATGTGGCTATATCAGATACGATACTGTTTAACATAAAAACGTATTTGGTAAATTTTACACATATCTCTATTATGAGTAAAGCTAGTACTAGACAAGGTATCGCCATAACGAGATGTAACCGTACTGGCCCACCGTGGAGTGATGGCTGCCCAACCGCCCACACGCCCGGTGCGCCGACCCTCACACACCTGGCGACCGGTCGGCTCGCCCGCCGGCAGCATTACAGGTGACGACAGATGATGCCGACAGACCACAGATGCCAGCGAGCAAAACAATACTGGCCCATTAGGCAGGCCAGTTATAACATTTATTAAAGCTTACCAACCAGTAAACTATATAAGGCTAAAACCACAGACAACAATCAGAAAAAGAGACAAAATATTCCAACTTACAAAGGCTTATGAACATTTGTACTCTAAAACTGATGTTTATCACATAAGATGAAGTCAATGCCTGCTCTATATATTGAATCAAGTAATTCACATATAAGCAACCGTGACATGTGCAATCAACAAATAAAGATAGCACACATAACCAACACACTTTTGTTATGTGGATCAACACGGTAGACCGGATCAAACTCTGGATAAATGGCATTATACAGCTGCATTTTGCTCATGCGAACAACCCTCTCTATGACATCTTCAAGAAATACTTCTTTCGGCATGCTGCTTGACGTCATTATATACAGTGCTGTCAGAGCTGCATCAAGTGCTGACTGCACACGCTCAAATGCCAACTCCCGCCACAAATAGTCGTCTTCGTTTTCGCCATCCTACAGGACAATGCATACCAGTCATCATGTGCATAAATATTCCGCATATACGAAACTTCATATGGACACATGTTAACCATGTAGTCCGCAGTATTACCTAAAATGCAGTGAGGTCTATATAAGGTTTTGATCACTGCATGTTACCTAATGACTGTGTGACCTTTTGCTACAGAGCATACCTTGTGCATCACAGTTAGTTGTGTCTGTCATTACACAGACATGTTTCTGCTATAACATCTCCATTCTACTTGGCACAAATGCACTAGCAGTGTATAAATACAGCACACTCAGTATTTACAATACGTGCAGTAATCCTGCCAAGTCTCAGATTAGCCACATGGGACCTCGTTGATAATGCAAAGAAGTTATACAAAATCCACAATTATCATTATTTTCCACACTGTTATGGTATTATGAAACGACATATAACACCACATCTCTCACTCTCAGTTCTATATTATATGCTGACTTTGCTTTGGTATAGCTGCAACAATGATGGAGACATCACCGAAGCAGCTCTATGTCGGACCTGTCAGTACTGGGATGAGTGACCATCTTCAGATGGGCAAACCACCTCGGTATGTAACAAGCTAGCACGGCTAACTCAAACTCAGCCTACCCTGGAAAGTAAAGGCAGGTATGGCTCATTCCATTGGTGGATACAGGAGTGGGTGGCAGGTAAAACTAAATGATCCCTCATTAACATGTACCATATGTGAGTGCCTTAGGTAGTCATATTCAGTATGAAGGGTCATATAAATGTCGTGATTAATTTAGTTTACTTCAGTAACAAGTAAAGCCATGCGCTGCAATAGTCAAATACTATACATAATGACTATATGATGACGAGAAAGTCCCATCACTAGCAGCAAAAGGGTTAATGTAACCACACGCATATACTGACATTTTACTCAATGCTATTTGTGATCACATTACTCATGCAACAAAATGCACCTGAAACATTATGCCACTGTGAGTGAATATTCACAAAAATATCATGCCTGCATGCAATGTCTCATAACAGATAGGCGGTCTGAAACCATAACACATCAAATGTAGATGCAACACAGTTCAACTCACCTGATCAATGCGTGGAATAATTTTGCTGCCATCACGAATATTAAACTGCAGAATTGTAAGTCCTTTTATTAGCTTCTCACACGGAAGCTAACCGCAACAAACAAAAACCAATGAGGCATCAAGTATGATTTACTAATTCACACAGCACAGTATGCTTTCACAATCGTAAATACTGCCAAGTTGCCAAAATTTGTAGCTGTTAATATAAAATTGATGTTTTCGAGAGATCTAATGCAGTAATGGATGTAAGGCTCCATTCACAACTGCACATGCACAGACAGCTATATGATCATTATCACAGGGCTGTACACTACTTTGGTGAATAACTCAATTCACCTGCATCATATAGCCATGTAAGTTGCAAAGGTTAGAGATAAACTGGAATTGGGGAGTTCAAATGGGAGAAAAATTTGCCTACTCCATCACCATACATTGTCGGTATGCAGCTGTGAGTAATCAATAGACTTCATGGCTCCAGTCAATTGACATTATTCGATCACACTCGTAGTGGCAGTCATTACCAGGCAATATGGTCTTCCCATGCTAGGCCATACAGAATGAGGTATATGATGAGGGTGAGTAATGACGAATGGTGATGATGCTTAGCGGGGGCCGGGCATTGGGCAGGTCTGATGGAACATGCAAATTGCAATCAGATATGCACGTCAAATTTCTGTAAGTAATTAAGTAATCTCGGCAGGTCGAGTGCGACAACGTCTGCAGCACTGCGGCTATGCAACAACCCTATTAATTGTTGGACACTACACTGGTTTGTGACTTTTTACCCAACCAGGAATGACTCAAAGAAATCCATTACTGATTTGTAATCGGTTCTGAACAAAACAACGATTATCGATTATGGAAAAAACTGATTAGTACATCCTTAATCACTTCACATTTGCACTCTCCATTTTCAGTGAAAAGCAAAAATAGCGACGTATACATGGACCCACTCGCTCCAGTTCGGTTCAATTCTGTTGCAGCAAACTGAATGAGGCTTTAGCAAAACCTTGTAAGTACAACTGTCAATTTTATGTAAACACAAAACAAGGAGTTTGCTAGAAGCACAGTGCTACCTGGTTCATAACACCCATTGACTTGAGCTTGGCTGCCTCAGAACACAGCTCAGACAGATTTGACTTAGAGACGACAGATTCACTGTTGGTGGCAGTTTCATCGTCGTCATCTACATGTACAATGCACAGTACTCACCACTGAGAACACACACACACTGCACATACACAAACAGCATTGATATAAAGCTCAACACTGCTGATTCCACAACACAGTGACAATTGAAAAACTGAGCTGTTATTATGCCCATTAACATAATTAGACACTGAACTTTTAAGTCATTTTCTTGATTAAATTTCTACTAAAATTTATTTTTGACAAGACAAAACACGTAATTGTTAACAAGTTCCACAGCCACTGACAGATCCATGAAACACGATGTCTCAGTTTACCACAAAGACTGTCCACCTAAGTTGACAGCACCAAAGATGATCGTCGATTGTAACTCACACAACCTCTATTTGGTGCCCCCACTGGGGGTGATCCTGCTGAAATTTTGCCAATGTATTTGGCCTCAGAAAATTAGAGTCCCTGAGCTATCGTATGGCACTGTTTGCATGATCCTAGATTCAGCCATCTTGGCAAACACTGACTTGTGACAGACAGACAGACAGATATACGGACACACGATGACAGCATATTATACCATGCTAGCAGTGTCACGCGGTAAAAGCGGCTATTTATTTATCAGTTTTCTAGCACCACCCACTAACAACATCCAGTTCATCACAGCTGTAACCACTGCACCTGCTGCACAGATATCTACACACAAACTATGAGTTTATAGACTTCCCTTCAACCACTACATCACTAATGAACCCATTCCAGACAGCTTATGCACAAAAAACCAAGTTATTAAAAACTCCGTGCTTACAAACATCATAAGGCCATTCATCATTCTCCTCTATAATACTTGTTTCTAATACAACCATTCATTACTTTCATTTTCTTCGAATTCAGTTTCAATTTTACAATCTACTCATGAAGACTCTCATCACTCTCTACCATTAAGATCGTGTCACCATATATGCTAACTACCATGCCAGACCATCCCAGAGTTTCCCCACAGCTCAACAACAACCTTCATTGCTATCACAAACCAACAGCTCAATACAGTGTAGACCAACTGCCACATCAGGTGTCTCCATGCACTTGATAACTGCTGTCTGTAACCTACATATGTTGCCATATGTTGACTGCATTCACCAACCAATCCTCCACGCTCGCCTTCATCACAGCCCGCCTAGTAATGCACTTTATCAATCGTTTTTCAAGGCATACAAAAACAACTTATGTAATGAGTGTTTTTCCTTTATTTCCACTGGTTTTCCTGCATCCACAATTCTGCATCACAACACAGACTGCATCAACAGTTCCTTTTCCTGGCTTGAATCCAAACTTCATATAATGAATTACCCTCTTCATGATTCTTCTCTTAAATTATCACCTTCATTCCTTGTTCCAGCAGCTCCGTAGGAGGGAGTCATACTTCAACGTGTCTCTTTCCATTTAAAAGCTGGCAACAGCAAATTCCGCTGCCAGTCAGAAAAATAGGGTTCGAACGATACCAGTATTGGGGTATTGGGTATTGGCCAATACTTGCCAGTATTGGGTGGTATTGGTATCGCCCCAATACTTTTCTTAGTAATCGTGCCCAATACTGGGCAGACAACAGTCTGCGGCGCCGGTCTGGCCACCCACGACGATCTGATAAGCCATATGCGGGCAGACTGCCTCACTGCAGATCGTGGGAAAGCGATACACAGACACTAGGGGTGGGAGTGCAAGTAAAGTGTACGTGTGAAATCCGATACCAACAGTTAATTTGTCACGCGTCAGGTCTCTTCACTCCCGGCGACGCTCAAATGACTGAAGCTGCTTGATGCCGCCAACACGCACCTTGGCTGCATCAAACAGCTTCAGACGTCCAGGACAGCGGCCGACAGCTTCAGCAATCGCCAGTCATAAATAATCTGACGCCAAACGGGAATAACTCAGTGCCCGGCGTGTCAGTCAGCGGCGTGGGTGGTCCGCATAGGAAATGAGTGAACGACACCGGCGGCTAGGTGACAAGTACATGCTTGCACTTCGTGGTTCTCTCCATTCCCACGGTCACTTTCGCCCGACTCCATGGGTGTGCTTGGTTAAGTAGCATTCTCACTGCGGCCGTAACGCACACGTTGTTATCATCGTTACGCGCGCCTTACGATCGTCTCGCGTTACGTTCATAACGTGCGTGTTATACGGCGGTCGATAGTCGTAGGTAGCACACCTTCAACGCTAAATTTTTAGACCGTCCCTCGCGTTTGCACATGTTCGATTGTGGGAGTGCTACGGCCGTCGACGGCCGCAGTAAGAATGCTACTTTATACATGCCAGTAGTGCTTATGTATTTTTATTAGAACGAATGACGTCACTTCCGGTATCGGTATTGGTATCGTGAGAAGCCAAAGTATTGGGTATTGGGTGCTAAGCTTGGTATCGTTCTAACCCTACAGAAAAACAAACAACCTCTGATGCTGGCCAAGTCCATGTCTTCTGCAGCCTCCAGAACACCATCGAGGGCAGTGTTGAACCGTTTGAATGTCGGCGTGTCCATCAGCTCTTCTAGACAAACACTCACCTCCATTAACCGTTGCTGAGGTTTCTTCTCTTTCTTCAACGGCCGCAAAGCTGCATCGTACAGCCACACAGTGCCTTGAATATGACTGCATTACCTTTACAAGTGACATTATTATTGCTATTATTATTAACAACAGTAACGTAACAGACTACTTTACTCCTTTCGTTAATCATATCATTCTTATAAAAATTCTGAATAGTAAAACTGAGCAGAATATCAGTGACATACCATCAGGTAATGATGCATTAGAAGCCTCGCTGCTTGTATCGTCGACTGGTAACCGGCGTCTAAATTCTGACCGCAGGTGTGTGTCACTGATGACGCTGTTATTGTCGTCACTCGTGTCGTGGTAAGTCGTGTGTTGGTTGCGGCGACGCTTTACACGTTCCGTGAGAGACGTTGCATATTCGCCGTAGACCTCTTGCATCTGTGCCATCGTCACCTGATCATCGTATTCAATATCGGAATCATCTTGCCGAGCTCGTTTCAAACCTACAATTCGCCAACGCAGCACATACTGTAAATAAGCGAAACGTGCTCATTAGCAAGCCTCCTAATCATCAATGAATTTAACCAGCATTCAGGATTGCTATGTGACCTCTAACGACTGCAACATTGAACACAATGATCAAGTTAGGGGCCATCCGTAAAGGACGTCCACAAAATATGTGGTGCCAAACAGAGGTGGGGGTAGGTTCAAATCGTCAATTTTCGACCTACATCTTGCTATATCTAAACAAGAAGCTCAGCTACTGCAGAGGAACTGTGCAACGCGCTATGTGAGTGAATTCATGTTACATTTCACGAGGTATGGGAGCTAAAAAGGTTTAAAACAGCAAATGTTACCTTAAAGGTTATTCTAGGGTACTGGCAATGGTGCCATTCAATAGGCCACATACGTCCTATTAGACTTCCATTGCAACCATGTCTCTAATTTGCACCAATTCCGAGATATTATCACTTATTCCCAAAACTTATGGAATGGCTTGGAGTAGTTAGGGTCACTCAAGGTCACTGAAAATACCACAATTCGATAGAGCACATATGAGTTCCTATTAGCGTTACATAGTAACTATGTCCCTATCTAGCACCATTTTACCATGCTACGCTATGCTAGCATGGTATATGCTGTCGTCGTGTGTCTGTCCGTCTCTCCGTCTGTCACAACATGCCGTACTATATCAAAACAGCGAAATGTAGAATCACGCAAACAATGCCATACGATAGTCCTTGGACTGTCTAGTTTTCTGATGCCAAACAGCTAGGCAAAATTCCAATGGGGTCATCCCCAATGGGGGCACCAAATAGAGGTGGGGTAAATTCAAATGGTTACTTTAGACCAATAAATTGCTATATCTCAGAAACGGTGCAAGATACAGACATAGTTACAATGGAACGCTAATAAAAACTTATATGTGCTCTATCGATTAATGCTATTTCCAGTGACCTTGAGTGACCCTAACTACCCCCAAACCACACCATTTCGACATTTTGTATCGCCTTTCATGTCATCGTAGCGAGTAAATATAGAATTCAAATTTGGTAGGTAGGTAGGTTGACAGTAGCAAGTGCTAGCCCATAGATGGCAAACCATCACTGAATCGAATAGGCATGGTATGCTCACGTGAACCATTTAAATTTTGATGGGCACCAACCATATCTCTTGAACCATCATACTTTTTTCTTCAGTGCAACAGCCATCTCCCTATTAAAATTGGTTATCACAAATTACAGTTACGGTAATATGCAAACACGAAAGTCACATCAAACACATGCCTCGTGGTTCGTCTTTGGTTCTCGTAAGTTTTAATGTGAGCTTCTGACTGTTGTCGGAGCTGACAACATTGTATACCGGTGCATCACCAGCATAGACATCAAGACGATGTTTCCGTTGTTCTTTTGTCAGCATGTCGTCAACTCTTGTCACTACAATTCAAAATTGTCACCAAACTTAATCATGCATCAGTGCCGTCAATGCTGCCAGACTAAATTAGTATAGCTATAATTTACAACATGCACAATGTCATACTAATTACAAATTACTGAAGTAAATCATTTTACACTAATTTTTTTTTAATCAGGCACAAAATACAGGTTAGTTGTGCATCACATTTACTCCCTCACCTTTGTATACACTGGTGTCTTTATGCATGTGCAAATATTTTCAACTAGAAACCATAAGTATTGCCAAGCCGCTGCAAAAACTGGTAATATGGCCATGTGCAAAGACCCATGAGTACAGTCTAGCTAATTCGAGGCATCTACTCTATCTGCAGTGAAGGGTTCCTTCACCGAAGTCTCTTTTCACCAAGCAACATACAGTATTGCATCAGTTAAAGCTGTGCAAAATAAACAAGTGTTTTAAACCTACATACTCAGTTTCAGGCATTTTAGGTTTTGGGGTAAACAACTTTTGATTAAGTTTTGGTTAACAACATAAGCTAATGGACCCAAAATGAAAACTGGTAGTACTAAGAAAACTTCAAAAAGTAAAAGAAACAAAACTACAGATCCACTTACATCACCAAACAGAAGAAAATGATTAATGTCAGTTCTCAACAGCTGCATGCTATTACAACTGTTCAATGTTCACATCTCCGCAACTAAAATGAACTGAAGTGGCCTCCTTATCCTAAGTTACTTCGTGATGGGCTTAGACCCAATGAGAAAACCTTGGAGACAATTGGAGCAAGTTTTTTTACAAATCAGATGTCCTTTCTGTTACCCAACCAACAATGCCAGAGCACTGAACAGAACTCGAAGCACTGAAACCAAAAAAGATCAACAACTGGGACTCATCCTCTCTTGTCCCAATAACTGACTACTTGGGAAAAGGTCAAAGAATTTTGACAAGAGGTAGCATCACAAGGAAGGCAGATTTTTCATGGGGAACGTTAATGCGACACCAGCCACCTGAGAGCAATTCAGTCAACTGCAGCAGTCTTGCTGATGCCTTAATGATATTTTGCTATGTACACTGCAGCAGTGACTCACAATGCTTTATAGTCGGCCAGACAACCCCGAATATTATATCTTCTTCTTGGGGGGTCCATCTAATACATGGTTTCTTGAACCCACCGAGTCATCCACCCAAATGGCATCTCGATATGTTCGGCCGTTTTGCAGGGTTCATGAACAGACAGACATCCCATGCTACTCCAGCTGTAGCAATAAGCCGCATCTAGCGACTGCTATGATGTGGCCTAAAAAGTAGAAGTAACTGGCTGCTGCTGTACAAAATCCTGTGCAGTATAGCACAGTATAATGCTTACAATCTGTCAAAAAAATGAAATGTTAACTTAACTTACACGCTATTTTTGGCACCATCTCCTGTGACTTTGTCATCTAAACACACAGCGACAGAGCAATGCATCCAACACAAGATGCCACTGGCAACTTTTGTAATGTGAACTAATTCTAGCCGATGGCATAACACGGTAGATACTGCATGTCAATCCAGGCAACAGCATCTCTTTCCCTCCATCTTGGGCAAAACATCTTATGTACATAAAACTGAATCTGTCGGTGTGCGTTTCTCTGTGCCTTGTGCACAGCCATAGATTTAAGTGGATCTGGACCAAATGACACGTGGCATCCGTATACCCTCTGGATGCTCCTGGACCGGTTAGCAAGCGCCGCTCGCACCCAAAGGCTCACACTCCGTGCGCCATCTATATACACCGCTGCAAATGGGTGACGAGCTCCGTCGGGGAATATGCAATTAGCAGGTGGCAGGCGTAATGGACTGAGCACCACAATTACAAGAATCGACCGCTGCAGGCACGAGAACCGCGTGCCGCAGACACGAGGCGCAACCGAGCACCGCAGGCGATAGGGCGCACTGCTAGTATCTTTATGTGCACATTGCAGCAGGCCAAATATCACAGTGCACATCAATGTCATCAATTAACAGTGTAAGCAATGAAAAATCAATGGAGAATGTCAAATATGACAGTGTAAGAAGTTCACAACCCGAAATGATTCTTCTAAAATTGGCATACACTGGTAATATTGGCAATATCCCACCTAATTTGCTAAAATTCATACAAATTACTGACAAAACAGTGAGTGGCCTTCCATGAGCTATGTTCAACAAAATGGCTTATTGACAGCAACTGTTGTGAAAGTCAAGTTCTTAAAGTCATTAAACTAGCCTTTCCCTAATGCAGAGCAGTGAGTATTAAATGGGCCAGTTTTTTTACCCTAATGCACACATCATATATTTATAATGCTACAAATAAGAAGCCATAACAGTGTACCATTATACTGATATAGAAATGAAATCACCTCATTGTACGAGTTCCTTACTGACTCTGCTTTGGAGTTGTAAGCGGCATGTGCTGTATGTGACTAACAACCAAACAGAATGACAACCACACCTCCGTAGATAACTTAGCACATGCAATGCATATGCTTTCTAAAAAAAACAACACCTATTCCTCTATTATTTGGAAGTGTGTAACGTCACCAAAAAGGAGATATTTCATAATTAATTATGTCTCCAAATACACAATAAAACAACAATACATCAACTTCAAACTATAAAAACGTTTCCAAAATCAACAGTCTACTTGAAAGAAAGATATTCCACACAGACATCAATTTCAGAGCTAACTCCAGGTCTACCCAGTTGCCAGTTGATTTTCTTTCTCCATTTTTGCAGAAGAAAAACTCCAACGTGGCAATCATAATAAACACACACATTAGTTCATGCAAACTTGGCTGGGTCAGAGGCAGATGGGTGCAAAAAAATTTGTTTGGCCAGGCGCCCTCCTACTGCCAACCGAGGGGGGTTCCGGATCACTCAATGAACCTCAGCATTTCTTCATCCAAAATAAAAGACTTCTCAAGGTTACAGGCAGCGACGTACACTGTATATTTGGTAATATCTCTGAAACAGTGCAAGACGGAGTCATTGTTACTACAGACCACTAATAGGAAGTGACGTACGGCCCATCACATAGCGGCAATTCTGGTCACAATGAGTGACCTTCAAGGTCATGCATGCAATGTATGTCTTTACAAAGTGGTTTTTCGTACAGCTGTGCATTTGACAAGATTTCAACTGACACAGTGTGCCGCATAGTTCCTCTGCGTTGACCGAGCATCTTGTTATTAAGACTGTGTATGTTTGGGAAGGCCATACCCATCCTTCAGTATACAGGAATCCCAATCATCATCATCCTAACACCTATCACTAACTCTAATCCTAGCCCTAGTAAGCATAACTCTAAAACAACGTAACTGATCTGTACTCGACAAAACACACCACAACACTTTGACAACATTGTTAAACACTTGTTACGCGCACAACACATTGATAATATGACCATTCATTTAACACTAATGTGACATTATTAGCTCAGCAGCCAGGAGCTATGTTCCTGCCTGTGCTGCCCATACACACTGCTCAACAGCACTGCAGCATGGGCTTGTCTATACTTTATACGCTTTCTTTTACTAAATCAGCTTATTTCCTGCACCCATCACTAGTTTACTGGGCTTCCAAAACATCTTCCTATAGAAAGTAACAAATATTTTATAAGATTACCAGTGATGCAGCATGAATATCCGACATAACTGGTTCACAAACAACATGGGGCGACTGTGCCAGCTGTGTGTATGCAAGTTGATCCTGGGCTGAATCCCTGCCAGCATATCGACCATACTGTGCAGCCAACATACTATGCCCAGCAGACTGTTCAGGCAGAACTGCTGGGGCAGCTGCAGCCTGAGCCGGTGAACATGCTACATAAACAACACAGCTCACTTTAATAAACAACCAAAGCATTTGTACATTTGTACATATCAGTGACAGCTTTTACCTCAATGTGTAATCCATCTAAGTCATTACTTCATACTGCTCTACTGCATCGCATATGGAAAGCAGACTGTACCTTCTCATAGAAATGCAGGAAATATATGGCTGGTTTGTAACAACGTAAAGGCTTCCTATACTCGTTACCAAGCGTTTGGCCCGGAGCTGCAGGTGACTATAAGTCATCCACCCGGCGGTAGGCCACCATTACTTTCCGCCAGGCCTGCGGTTACCTTCCCAGCTGCAGAGCATCACCGCCCCTTGGCCGGTACCAAGTTACACTGATTGGTGACAGAGACATATAGGTGTAAACAACTTTCCCAAGGTTGTTATGCAGCTTCTACCCCAAGTAGGATTTGAACCCACAACCTGTTGATCGCAAGTCCAACGCTCTACCTGTTGCACTACCTGGCTTGTTGGTGCTTAATGGCAATTTCAGCACTATGTGGTTATATTTTGTCTCACAGTGAGAGTTAGATAAGGGTTATAAATGACAATGCAATTACATCAAAATAAACTGTCAACACATCCTCAATCTGGTCTTTCTGGAAAAGATCTCCTTAACACACACAACAGGTCGCATTGCTTGGTCTTTCCAGCTAATTACTCAGCTTAAATGAGAAGATGGACAAGCCCAAGCACCAACGTGGATGACTTCACCAGTACTCAATGGCCTGAAGTGACCTTCACCTCTTAACCTTCAAAATCTAACAAAGTATCAGTAGGTGGCAAGTGGTTATTCCCTGCACATTTGATGATTTCATCAAGATTGTTCAAACCATTCATGAGATACTGTGGTAACAATATCTGTCGGGACAAACACGGCAAGCCTAAAAGCAATTCATTCGCCAACACTGTGAGGTGAGATGAACATCATGACCCAAAAAAACTCAACTGAACAAAAACAAACCACCCCTACAAATTTTGCCTCTCAATTACATCTGGCCATGAAACAGTGCAGGAATCTAGCAAACACAGCTCCTGAAATAGATGCACGGCTCCACAAAGATTGAAAAAATGAAGCTTGAAGAAGACTGATTCATATGTGAACATTAAAGCATGTACCAAAGCTATCAATGGTGTATGGGCAGTTCTGCTTATCCATCAGGTATTCAAACAATTACATTATTTCATAAAATGTAATGTCCCTAAACTGGGCAAAACTGCAACAAAACAACTAGAGATATTAACAGAATTTCAATTAAACAATCGAAGGCAAAAAATGAATTTAAAAAGTAAGTGCACTGGAACTGAATCAGTTCGTGCAGCGGCACAGAAGCCACAAATAAGTAATGAAAAAAGCGTTGACAGAACACTTACCAATAGGCATATTATTCATTGGCGGCTGCCCAACCGTCACTGGCTTTGCATGCTGAGTCACCCCATTCATTGAGTATATATAATCTAACACATAATAATAATAAACTAAAACTTAGATTTGAGTTAAAGACATCACAGCTCAAAGTAGTAGAACTGACCACATACACATCCTGCCCGTGGCAACATCTAGCCAAATGGCCATTGCCACTTTGCTCTGTCCTTCCAGTTGATGTGTGGTTGGCCTATCCATGTATAACTTAAACATGTATTGACAGCACATACATTAATTTTAAAAAGGTTTAAGACAGCTGAAGGTCACTCAAAGTTCCTAACTGTGCTGTTCGTCACAACACATGATTTTCAATTACCTTCTGATTATGACAATGTATATTAAGGATGGACGGGTAGTGATTTTCTGTCGGATACCAGATTCGGTTAACTGGTGCCTAATATCCAGCCGGTTCCGGATTCAAATTTCTGATGTAACTTTACCACTAGTGTATACCTGTTTTTTTTTAAAAATTACAGAAAATCGCGTCTAATGCTTTATTTTTCTGTAATCTTTAATCTGCAGTGATTGCATTGTGCTTTTACATCATCCTCCCATTTGACTGAGAAATAACTGCAAATTTTACTCGTGCGATTTTGTGCCATTAGGAACAACGCATACATGCTACTATCGAACTAATGAAATTGTCACAAATGTACTGCTAAAGCAAGTGAACCAGGACTACTGAGTTCAGTAACAATAAAACGCCCGCGCCAGCCACTTGCTGGTCATGTCATTCACATACAGATTAGTGACAGATTCCTATTTGCATATTTCTGTGAAGTATCAAGTGTCAACACAGCATGTGGCAACAGCGTCGCTTGCATCAAAGATATATAGCGCGGACATTAATTGGCAGGCAGCAGGCAGTGGGTGAGCGAGAAACCTGATCGGCGGCTGCAGTTGGCACCAGAGCACACTGATGGCGGCCGGCTACATCAATCGACAGGCTTCATCAGCAGATTTTCGCGGCTGATACCAACTGTTAATTGCGCAGTGACATTGGACTTAGTGCAAAACGGGGTACTGTAATTTGTGAAAATCTGACCCGCCGTGCCACATACAATCCGGCCGGAAGCGGATTTCACTAGTTAGTGGAAAACCGGCAGGATCCGGATGGCCGGACTGGATAACCGTCTATCCCTAATGTATATCTTGTAAATGTCCCAAGATACTACCATTTGTTTAACTATTGTGACTGTATATAACTTTGAAGAGTCCTTACACTGAATGTAAATGTCAAAATAGTAGATTATGTGTGATTTCAATCATTGTAATTAATGCAGGACATTACATATACTGCATTTTTCGAGATAATGGTCCAAAAGGCATTTCTAGTATCTGAAATGATTTTCAGACCTTCATCATAAATGTTACCATTGATAGACCACAAATACTTATTAATTTCTATTAATGTTTCATCACAGATATATCCCTATACTGTGTTCTATCATTTCCAAGATATAGTCAAATATTGCTTTTAAAAACACAAATTTTAATGCCCAAAAAAGTTGACCCCATCTGTATTTTACCGAGATGTTTCAAAAGAAAATTAGCATTATGGGATATCAGGTGCTGAAAAAAGTTTCCTACCAAATTTAGACATTTTAACAGTTATAATTGAGTGCCAACAATTGAATTACAGTAGCATATACTGTAGCTGCAAAAGTGGCGCACCTGCCTATAGTGGTTTAGCGGTTCAAAAGTTGCTGCATAGCATTTGCAAATATACAGAAATCCACACGAAACTGGTAATAAAAAGTACATACACATTACACAAGATGTCAATTTCTTGTGTGTACAAAGCACAGAATGAACTGGTTTGGCTTCCCTTAATTCAGTACTCAATTCATGGAAACCAGTACAAAAAACAATAAGTTCCATCCAGTGGGTGATTTCCGTCGTTAGCTCTAATGCCTTGAATTCCCTTCAGTAATTTGACACTGTTGTTTCTATGAAGCATCTAGACCATTAAAAAACTATCATGATTATCTCTTTTGGAGGACCTGCCCAACTTAGAGCAAGTGAATAAAAGGCTGATTACATAAAAACAAACTGTGTATGAAAAAGCATCTAAGTTACCAGTATACTAATGTAATGGACAGCAACTTATGTCTTACGTACGGCATCCTTAAAAATCGTAAGCTGTATTGTAGATGCTTCCAATTCAGCTGTGACTGCTCACACGGTAAACATTAGAAATGTTTCAGTTATTATTACATGACATCAAGCAATTCCCTGAATGACGTTTTTAAATTAGCTTACGTAGTGTGGAAATTGGAAAAACATTAAAGCATAAAAGGCCAAACATCTGATTGTGTGTTGCTTGCATAAATTACATCAATATGTGTTTACTGGTCAAATTTCACAACATGAATGCTGGCAGACAGTCTGTAAATCCGAACGTCAATAGTGGCACATGGACTGGTCTTTGCTTAGTCTGTTTAAGTGGAGATGAGTTGATTTATCTTGTGATTCTTTGTCGGTGTATGTTCTGTTTCAGTTAGCATTAACAGTGTCAGTAGTAGAATTAGGAAATTGTACAGCAGACTACATCTAACCCATACATACAAACAAAACCTAATAGATTTGATGGACATCATAACAGTAAATTACCAGCACTCGTGCATGTTTGCATGTGTGATGGATAATGCATGCCTTGCTGCTGGTAAGCCATGTCATGATAACCATCATATTGTCCATTATGTGTCGGCTGGAAACCCATCATTTCACTTCTTGATCTACATAAAGCAACACTCACATTCTACAAAATCTCAACATATTCATTTCGATAACCAATCTCTGTAACTAGAACAAACCAGGCTAACACATAACCTAGTCAAAACGGCATCAAAATCATCTACGAAAATGATTAGCTACACTGTAGGTCATATAATTACCAAAGATAACAATACTAACAACTGCAAACGAAGGACCAATAAATTGAAACTAAAATGAATCTAACTTAATCCAAGTAAAGTCTAAAATGTCCACAGCTGCTAGGTGTATATAAACAGTAAGATAACAAAAACTATAATATTACTTTTAATTTTCACCCACTACGTGAAAGTGCAGTCAAGAAAATAATAGCATGTTGTCCCATTTGAAACTACAATTTACACTTATAAAGTGACAGTTAACAAAGCAAGAACTACCCAAACCACAGACCATGCAGTTTGTAATGGAGGCTCATAGGGCCCCACAGTCAATAACAGAGACTAAGACTATCAACAAAACTACAAGACTATCCACTTCATTATCATATGTCTATTAAATGACAACGTGTTACAAACGTAGCTTTAAACCAGTGTGCTATTTCCGCATATAACATGTAATGACTAATACGAACAAAAAACACTACACAGAGTAACAAAAAATTTAATCAGGAATGGAGAACATATGGACTGTCAGAATCTTAGCTGAGCCAAACTGTCTCGTGGCCTCATACAAGGGATGGGTTCCAACGCACTGACAGCAAAGCACAGCACTGATCACCTGGTAGCAAAGTACACTAAATCTAAATGCTTATTTTGGAAAAAAAATGCATTCATAACATACTGGACAGCACCAAGATATGCAGTATCATGCTGAGATGAAGAGAAACTGCAACCTGCAAACACAGTAAAAAAATGTTACATCAACTTCTACATCTAACCTGCCACGATTGCTAGAAAACAAGTATGCAAACGATTACACAGTTATATAGGCACAACTACACACAACAATTAGCTGTTTCAAACAGTGTTTCACGCCACTTGCACAAAAGCTACCGCGGACATTTTCGTGCATTATTTCACTTATGTCTCACAGAAAATCTCAAACTCCCTTACACACTGCTAGCAGCATATTTAATTACTAGTATCAAACTTCTTCAATCTGCAGGTAGAAACTGTCTTGATTCATTCATCCTCACTTGTTAAGGGCCGATATGCATTTGTACGCCAGGAACAGTAAACAACAGCAAGAGCTGGCACATTTGGAGACAACATGTGCACTTGTTGGCTTGCTGGGTTTTGGTCAGTACCATATGAAACTGAGCAACTTTTCAAAGATGGTCATCCAGCACGGCTGATCAACTTTTGTCAGGCTGAGGGGAAGGGAGAGGCAGGTTGAAGCAGTGAGTAAGGGGGGATGGAGGAGAGAACAGGGATGAGAACGTGGACAATAAAAGTGGGAACAACAGCAGTGGACTAGGGAAGGACAGGAAGGAGCTAAAGGGAGGCAGGAAAGAAGAGCACAGAGATACTAGTTTTTATAAGCTGTAAAGGCACTCATGGACAGTGGACACACAGCATGTGGCATTCGACATTTTACACTTCTGTTTAAAACTGGTCCACAATTTAAGATGACAGCCGGTGAAAACAAAATTCAATAGTCTGGCTGTTTAGTTCTGTATGTTCTTGATGTACAGGCAATGAGATGCTATCTACAATGTGGCCTCGTAACAGGACGGCCCTAGACTATGATTAGAATAGTACAGGTTGAGCTCTCCCATCAACACAACTACACACGATGACCACCCACCAGAGTTGCCAGCTGCTGAAGCCAGATGATAGGTGGATGACTGCAGAGCTTGTGGATCATGAGCAAGAACAGTCTTCAATAACACAGGGCCATCACCATTGTCAACGATGCCTCCAGATACATCGTCATTCAGCTCACTTTAGACATAACAGTACATCACAGAATCACAGATGACTGTAAAAGACAACAACAATCAGTATTCAGCAAGTATTATTATGTGACAGAAGGTGTTTGTATGTCAGACTTCTGCCAACAAGTGAAACGATGTGAGTTTTATAACGCAAAAATGCTTGAATTCATTAGCTATAGTTTGTACAATCAAAACTGAACAAAAATAATACAAACAGCACACTGTATAAGACGCAACAAAAAGCAGACCAATGCAACTCGGCAAAAACCAAGCTGTGCAGAATTACAGCAGAACAATAAAAGCCATCAAACATCAATACAGGCCACGTAGTCTTAACAATATTACTCAACGCCCTAATTACATGACATGGCAATCAGCCAACTGAAGAACTATTGCGTTTTCACCTAATGACAACCAACCCGAAACAGCTCACAGTGACAGAACTTACATGTGGTCTGTATTTGTCTGTCGCAAGGCACTGCAAAGCTGTTGCAATAATGCTGCATTTGGTCTTGATGACAACACCCGTTGCACATCGGTTACAATTCGCGGATGATACAGCAAGCTCTTGTTGGCAACAGTCTGTGGTAATGCCGATGGCAATGGAAGTTCCAGCAACACTAGAAAAAAAACATTTGCACGATACAATAAACATTCACAACGTTTAATTCCACTCACAGCAGCATAATAGTTTGCTGATGCCAGGTCTGACAACATGCATAACACAATTAAATATTTCTACAAATGCCTACATGTATCAAGAAATAAATGTTTCCATTAAAACACACACAATTATTTAAGTCAGCCACCAAGGAGAAAGGTCTGTACAAAACACTAGTAACATACTTAAATTTGAGACTACTACACTAGAGGTGTGCACGTATGGTATGCACATGATGGATCATGATGGCAATGGACCAGATCCATTCGACATGCAGCAGTGAACCAGACATCCATAGACGCTGTGCCATGACTCCAACTGCCATACAAAGTCTCGACCGTCATCTTAACGTTTGCGTTAACTGTGCGTGTTGAAATGACTGTTTACTTACTTACTTACTTACTTTGGAGATCACGCATCACAACTCGCACCAAACTTCGTCTGTATAATGCATATATATTACCGATAATTCTTTATGGGTCGAAGTGCTGGACAGTTAATATAGCTGACGTGTTGCGAATTGATGCACTGGGCCAGTGGTGCCTCTGGCAGATCCTTAACATTCGATGACACGACTTTGTCAGAAATGATGATACCCGTCGCATGACTGAACAACCTCCACTTTCCTCCATCGTTAAGAGAAGATGTCTTTCTCTTGTTTGGACATATAGCTCTTATGGATGGGGAGGCGGCTGCTAACCGAATACTGTTTGAGCCCCTACCGGAGCTCTGGAGAAGACCTCCAGGGCGACCGCGCTCCACCTGGCTCAAAAATATCAACAGTGACCTGACCTCGTTTTATATGGAGCTGCTGGAGGCAAGAGACGCAGCTCAGAATCGACCTTTCTGGAGAATGCTGGCTTCATATAGTGCATTAGTGCTACGCACCCATAGTGGTGCATGCTAATATTGGATACTGGATATGCACATGACGAACATGGAGATAATCCCGGGCAGGAAAAGAGGGTTTGATAGAGTCCTCTATAAACTGTAAGTGTTGCTGATGCCTTGATTAGCAGCGTGAAGGTATTAGCCGCGCTGATGTGAGCCAAAGCAGATAAACATGGCAAGTCCACTGGCTGGCGCTCCATAAGCGCCAGTTGGGGCTTAGCCAGACAGTAGGCAATAGAAATAGAAATACCCAACAAGTTGTTCACTCCTATTTAACTCTCCTTCATCCTACACGTCACGAAAACACTCGCATACAACAACCAATTCCCTTTCTCTCCTGGGCTAGCGCATTGGACCTACATAAGTTCTCAGCGCTGATTTTAACTGTGTCTTCAACTGTGGAAATGTTATCTGCAGTTTAGTATTACTGCAAAAGTGTAAAAATCAACCAAGAAATGTGGGAGTTATAGTCCAAAATAAAGTGGCATGTTTTATGGATGACACTGTATAATCAAAACTATGAAATATCAGATATCTATGTGTGTGGTAGCTCCAAAAATAATTATTAGTAAGCTGCATCAAATTCAGAAGCAAGAAAATACCATTTGTAAGACTGGAAACTCCAGCAAGTGTGATGATTGGCACACTTGGTATGTCGCCATTCATCGTCGTTCCAGAAGACTGTCACACAGAAATAACACATCAAAATTCATAAGATGCTTAATTTTGAAAGTCCACTGTAATAATTCTGGGAAACTTGTTTACCACATGGCAGCTTAGGTTCTATAGTTTTCTGAGTCAGAAATTCTGAAATCAAAGATGCTGAAGATAATCCAATGCCATCATCCCTAACTACCCACCACAAATCACACCTTTTTAGTTTGCATTGCCTACACACGCCACATATCACCCCATGGGTGCAGGGGTGGGGGTTTAGGGCCCCAGAAACTAAAAATTGTACAGAACTTTGGAATATAAACACCCCACAGAAGAGTATGCCTTGGACAATTTTTAACAAAATTTCCAGGATTTCTGGATGACTTCATGCTGGTTTAGGTATTAAAATTTGGGTGCATTCATAATCATTCAAGGGATTACAAGGTTTTAATTTAGGGGGCATTTTCCTCCACATTCACACAATTACATGACTAAAACAGTTCACATAATTGTCGATGGTTAAACTGCTTATTAAACATCAGCAACAGAACAGTTTATGAGTTGTCAGAACAGACGTAGCACCGTGGTAAATGAGTTTCGAAATGGGATAGCTTTGGTTGGTAGTGTTGTTACGACCACCGAACTTTCACCGCCACCGCGGTGGTTAGCTACCACTGAACCAACACCGCCATCGCGGTGTTTTACAGTGTTCTCAGCGGTCGTTCTGGGCACCTCACTTCAGCTTCTCAGAGCAGCGATAGTCATCTAAATGCCACGTCATTTGATTGCGTGAACGCATGGTGAGTCAGTCCAGTCAGCCACACCGCCCGTCTTCACCTGCGTGTCTGCTTCCCCACTCGCAAATTATGACAGGACTGCCGGGACAGCTGGGACAGTCTAGGCACTGTACTTAGTGAGACCGTCGTAACGGTCTCACTTAGTGCACCCCCTACCATCGCGTGCTGTGAGCAATTAGCGCATTCCAGGACCACCGGAACAATCTGATCTTGAAGCGTGACATCCACCTGTTTCCAATTAACAACCCTAGCCTTGACACCGACCGATGTTCACCACCCGCACCGCGGTGCCATATCAAAAAAACACCGCCACCGACCAAGTTGCAAATTCCTGCCACCGTAGCAACACTATTGGTTGGTGCTATCACCTTGCAGTTGCGTTCACCTGCTCCATGCTGTTGCCGGAATTACTACTCAACGTTGGCACGTTTGAGCTGTTTAATGTAGGCGCACATCTCCATAGATCAGCCAGCGGGAGATTGTTGTCACAGCGAATCTGACTTAGCCACTTGTTTCTTGGGTGACCTGGGGCACATTTCAAGGTTCCATCAGGAACACGTCCAAGACAGATGTCAATTTGGCGTTGAAGAGCTTGATGTGCTGGGGTGTCCTTCCCAAGCCTGGCTATAGATAAGTTGAAGTGACGTCACAGTAAGTAATCCACGATCTCTATGTCGTAGGACATGTTAACGTATTTTGCGAAGTTAACTGGTAAAGATTTGTCATGTTATTTAAATATAATTGAATAGAGAGGTTTAAAAAAAGCTTAATGTTAGCGCCATCTTGGCGATCTTACTGTAAGTGCTGCAAAATGTTTACATTCCCCTGCCTTACATCATGGCGGCGAGAACAACTGGAACAACTCGGAAAACGATCGCCTATATGCACCAGATAGGACCTAGCACTCCAGTCAGTCCAGTGACAGTGAACACACACACCATTGAGGTCCGGGCCCACGGCGACTGCGCAAAAATATGTATACTAATTGCCATGCAGCATAATCGTTCGTTCGTTCGTTCGTTCGTTATTGCGGGCAGGGGTCCAGCCTACTCTGGACCCCAGCGCTGAGACCTTTATGTCAGTCCAATGCGCCAGCCCAGGGAGAGGAGGGGAACTGGTAGGTGTGTGCGGTGTATGTGAGAGTTGTGTAGGGTGGAGGAAGGGTTGAGTAGGCGTGAGCAGCTTGTCAGGTATTTCTAAGCGCGCCCCCTCTAGGCGTGGCTTACTGTCTGGCTAAGCCCGCCCTGACCGGCACTTCTTCAGCGCCTAGCCAGTGGGCTTAGCCACATCTATCTGCTTCGGCTCTCACGTTGGCGCGACTGATATCTTGATGCTGCTAATCAAGGCATCAGCAACGGTCACAGTTTATAGAGGATACCGTCGAACCCTCTTACCTGCCCGGGATTAACTCCCTGTTCATCATGTGCATAGGAATCATTAGAAATAATTCTTTGGTAGACGGACGCGCCAGGTAGTCGAACCCCAGCCACTGAGCGCGTCACGCTCTACTGCACATGGCGGCCGAGTGCGTTAACCACTCGGCCATGAAAGCAGGTCCATACAGCATAATACGAAAGACAAATATCATTAAGTCCCCAAGCCGCCATTAGCTTAGCTGTGGCTTATACCCTTAATGGCGACTAAGCCAACTCGCCATTAGCTTAGCGGCTGACTGCAGCTTGAAGCTTAGCGGCTGGTGGCGACGTCTCCGGGGACTACTCCCTATCCTCAAATACTATAACGATGCCACCAGACCATGAATGCATGTAATGTTGCACTGCTGTAAGCACCCATGGGGCCCACCCCACACCACTAGTCAATATCTCCATACAGCTCTCTGGTCCACAATTAACACTAATCATAGGCCAAATGCTGCATCTGGATTTAAATGTGTGGAATACTGAAATTCATTTCTCGAGATTTCTCGTGATGAAGAAAAAATTCTAAGTGAGACTCGTTACATCCCTAGACTCTGCGGGTTCCCAACCGGCAACTCTGCAATACCCGCGAATCGTCCAGTTACCAGCTGATCAGTGAACAAGTTGGTAGTCAACAAGTTAACATCAATGAAGTCCATAAATCAAATGCAGAGTGTGAATATACCACGCAAACAATATAACAATCATAAATTTATTCCTGCATCACGTAAAGAAATTAAGTTAGATAATGAGAGTATATAAAAACGCTGTGGAACCATGTGGTACATAGGCAGAAAGTGTCATGATGTAGCCTCGCTAGTCATTACTCAGTCGAAGTGTGTGGTTGAGTTTCGACACTCGGAACTCGTATTGGAGTTCCGAGAGTCGAACGCACGGTAAGTTAACTTATTTTTACGTCAGCTCTTATTTTACGGTGTTTTACTTTTAACCATAAATCTGTTATGATTACCATACGGTTAGGGTTAGTTACAGTATTAGTTATTTAGTTGTTGCTACAGAGATAAAGACATTTATTAATTACAGTTTATTTCTTAATTACAGCGGAATTGAGACAAATGGTGCCATCTAATGAACATTCACACAGTGTCGAAACTCCAAAATGAGTTCCGGTTACGGTTAGGGTTAGTTTTACTGTCACGGTAAGGGTTAGGGTTAGGTTTGAGTTCGGACACTCGGAACTCATTCTGGAGTTCTGACACTCGGATGGAGTGAGTACCTCGGGTTCCTGACGTGCAGTGAGTCAACTTACACGTCGGGTTCCAGACGCATAGACACACTCTACTCAATATATGTCAATTTATTACCCTTAAACGTGCTGTGAATGACAGGTTACTGTTTTATGACATCACTGCATTGTTTTCTGTTTTATCTATAGCATTTCACGGTGTCTTGCTGTTTTGACACGTCGCAAATTTTCACAATGTAACATAAATATCATACGTTATTTACTACTGAACGTACGGTAACTAAACGACGTTCATATGAACTTCACCTGATGCATGTCTAACCCGTCAGCCCTCCGAGACACAAGTGTGATAATACAAAGGCATTAGCCAGCGATAATCATAACACTTAATCAATCCATTTCGGGTACTAATGCGATAAAACCACGAAACAGACTAAAGGCCCACAAAAGTTTAGTAAAGAAGGTTAATGTACAACATAAAACAACTATCTCATTCCACAAATGCACGGCATTTCATATCCTAAGCGATTAACAAACATTAACATTAAACCAAAACACGTACTGCGCGGTAAAACAAGTTCCAAATAAATGCAACATACATAAATTACAACATATCTATAACTTGATGTGAAATCATTCACCGACACAGGTTATACATTATTATTATTCCTTTCATATCAATTCATGTCACTTTAATAGATTTTTAATAATAATGTCCACACCGACCAGAGCGCGTAAGGATATCCGATCCGCGTAAACAATCACGTTCGAAAATAGTACAGAAGTTGTACGCTGTCCCAAAATGGCGCTTTCGTGATATAGATTCACTGTAGCGAACAAGCGGGATTTTTGAAGTAGTATTTCCGCACTTTTCGTAACCAGCCAACTTTACTCAAGCTAAAAGAAAGGTCGAAGTTGCTTTTTTACATTTTATTTCATTTTCTTAAGTGACTCGAATGGTGGTCACCCTTTTAGCGAACGTTCGCTGGTCCGTTTCTCTGTCTGTATGTCGTCTGTCTGTAATGTTCGTGCACCCTAGTCAGCCGGTTCAAATTTTCGGCAACGTTTCTTGGCCATTTGGTACATTGGCCATCCGTTGACATCCACGGAAAATTTTACGGAGATCATCCCAGGGGAACGCCTCCGTTGGGGGTTTAAAGTGTAAACGCAAGGTAGCCAAATACAGTAGCCTATACCGTAGCAATTTTGGAGCTTTCGGGGCCTCGGAGTCGGAGGCCATATCTTAGAAACAGTGCAAGATAGGAGGTAAGTTAGTATTAATCACTATTCACTATTATAGGAAGTACGTCGTATTATGAGCTTGCGATTGGTACCAAAATCAGTGACCTTGAATGACCTTGAACGACGTAATGGCCCTTATTTTGCGTTATTTTACCGATTTTGGTAGTTTCCGTGGTGCATTGCGTAGAAGTGGTTGACAAAACCATAACTATGGACAATTTATGATTACTGTGTCTAGCAGTAAACGTCTGCAGAGGGACCGCACAACACGCACATGTGAATTCCTTGCAGATTGATAAATTCAAAACTTAATGCGCAGTACTTGCCTATTATAGCTATCGTCTTGATAGTCGTATATGAGCTTTTGATTGGTACCCAAATCGGTGACCGTGAATGACCTTGAACGGCGAAATGGCCCTTGTTCGTTATTTTACCGAATTAATTTGGTAGTTTCAATGTCAATGCCAATGTCAGTACAATTAATTTCTATAGCGCGCTGGTCGCAAGCGAATCGGGAGCGCTGCGATAGCGCTGAACCGTCCTAGGTGATGCTGACGTGAACAGATCAGTTTTAAGTCGAGATTTAAAAGTACCAAAATGTCAGCGGATCAAGTTGATGGCCGCATGTTGACAGGGAGTTGCAAACGGTAGGTGCTGATATCAAGAACGACCTGTCCGCGAACGAACTGATGAATTGAGGACGCTGCAGCTTGTTGGCGCGGTTGATGAACGCAGAGTCCTTGTTGGCTTCGTAGTCGTGAAGAAGATCGTATACCCCCACTAGACCAGAGTGCTTCGTCTTGTAAGTAATCGCAGCAATCGGCAGCCAGTGCATGTAGATCCCGTCGAAGTGCTGTTGAGTGTACTGAAAATGGATTTTGAAGCACAACTCGCGCTAATCTGTTTTGAACTCGCTATAGACGATCTAGGTTAGGCCTATAGGCCTATACGTGCTGTTTTAACCAAACAGCAGCTGCAATCCAGTCTGGCTCCAACTATGGAAGACGCGACGATCATCTTAGCTGCATCGGCAGTGATCAGCGGTCTGATGTGCCTCAGCGACCGGGTGTGGTGCGTACAAAAGCGGACAACATTGGAAACGTGCTGATCAAAAGACAGCGTTTGATCAAGTGTCAGTGTCACGCCAAGCAACTTCACGGCGTCGGAGAAATGTATACTGGAGAACCAGCAACGGTGATACCGTGAGTACCGTCAATGGTTGATAGCCGCTGCCGAGTTCCGAAGATTACTGCCTCAGTCTGGATTGAGCAGAAACGCATTCTACTGGAACCACTCCGACACAGCGTCCGAGCACTCGGTAGTCGGAAAATGAAGACAGGACGTTGAGCCTGTTCGTGGCCAGCGCAGTCGCCGCAGTGTATAACATTAAGTCGACCGCACTGATGAGGCCTACTGAATTCCACTTGAGCAAATGACGTCGTCGATCCGAGACACGTATGTAGACGGTATAGTCCCACTGTGCAAACAGGAGTGGTCCCTGAAAAGGGCCTGAATGGAGCCCTGTGGTACGCCGGATGATAGAATGGCTGTCTCAGAGCGCTCATCGCCAACGGCGATAGGCCATGCGGCCGATCTGTCACAAAAGACTGTAGCCATGCACTAAAAACCAGTCCAGTCGAGCTGTACCATTAACGCCGAATTCGGGGCGTAGTGCGTAAATGTGGTTGGACAATTTACGATTACTATGTCTTGTAGTAAACGTCCGCAGAGGGACCGCGCGACGCCCACGATATAAATAGGCCTATTCTATAACTGCAAGGTGGAAATTCTGTAGCAGATTCATAAATTCAAGATTTAATGCGCATTTTCTCGAAACTTCCTCGTCAGATTTCGGAATTTTTTCGCCCCTCTACAGGGGCCCCGTCCCCTAGGGACCCTGAAAATTTGGGCGAAATTTGACGAGCGGAACTCGAGAGATGTTCGTCCAAATTCGGTACCCCGACCGAGTACTTTCGTGCTGTCCCCGATCGGACTGCTCACGCCCGACTCCGACCACGCAAAGTGTGTGTTTGTGTGTGTGCTTTGGTATCTTGTGTTGTGATTGCATGTGTGTCTTATCTGTCTTTGTGTTTATGGACCCGTATGTGGTCTGAATCAAATATATAT
>Ga0209780_1000224_pt1 | contig 27966 bp, 22 predicted proteins | sample WorMetexBAHAMAS2_FD_187384 | JGI IMG/M metagenome (GOLD analysis project Ga0209780, IMG submission 187384) | Marine gutless worms symbiont microbial communities from Max Planck institute for Marine Microbiology, Germany - Inanidrilus exumae... | ecosystem: Host-associated > Annelida > Digestive...
TGCGACCAACACATGTTCAACCAGACATACCATTGTCACAGCCTGAATCTGAACAGACATTTGAGAAATCTGTATCACCAACTGATTCTGTAACTGTGCGCGAGAGAAACAGTGTTGACGATACTGTGAGAACTCGTAGTGGAAGAATATCCCGACCAGCTCCGAGACTAAACTTGTAACAAACTTGTAATCGAACTGCGAAAGTTAAATTGGGATCTGTTGTAACTGTTTGTGAGCACAGTTTTGCCAGTAGTTAAATTATTTACTTGTTGCTGGGTGACGGTTTCTTTACTGTTAAAGGGAAGGATGTTGCGTGAATACGTTACGTTACTTGATACGTTACGTTAGTCATAAGTAATGTTGCTCTAACAATATGGAGTTTGCAGTTTACATGTTGATCTTTTGATATTAAACTTAACAAGGTGGGTGTATAGTGCATATTGAAAAGACAGAAAAACTAAAAAATGAAGAATCTGTGAGTAAACATTGCAAGCTTATTACTAATTTATTGGTGTAATTTATAATAATAAATTACACTAATTAATTAGTAGTTAGCTTCTGATACTCTTTTACACGGTTGTTCACTGTTATTATTATTTGTGTTGTTAATTACTGGCTTGAAAATGCTTTGAGGTGTAAACGGAAGGCCATTTTGCGGTACAAACATGGCAAATAATGGAAAGCACAATAATGATATATGTCATGTCTATCTTTGAGTTTTTTATCTGCTTCGTGTTGTATATATTCCCACCATGTTCAAGTTGTAATAAAAATCATCCATAGGTTTATTTCGCAGTGTGCTTAATAACAAAATATCATTCTCCCCAGTTGTCAAGGCAAGAACTACACAACTGACAATTTAAAGAATATCAATTTGAAAGATTCCAGTAATAGAAAACAAACATGGTTGGTTGATTGGGATTCAATGGCGCTTGCAACACAACTCAGGAAAACAAACACAACAAGAATACAATTTACAATTTTCATTGAAACAGTAATCACTTTTGGAAACGGCGATAAATTTGAAAACGTTTAAACTACAGCCACAGAGTCACTTAAATATGTTCCAAAAAAGCATTAGGTAAAATAATATAACCTTATCTCAAAAACGTTAGAAAGAACAACATAGTGTAAGAAAACAGCAAGATAAATAATACACTCGTAACTATTGTTCACTCTAAGAAAATTATTAAAACCATGTGTTAATACAACAAAATATATTACATATTACACTCAAAAACCAATGCACACTGCATAGAATGGCAATTATGAACAGTTAACAGTTAACTCATTAACTGACTAACCTTAACGGATTTCTCTGTTCAAGAAAAGCTGGAATACAACTTTACTTATTCTCATGGGGACGTAAGCCAGCACTTTTTCAAAACAAAGTGTAATTTTTGAAAATTGCACATCACTGTGCACAGAGTGGTGCACATTTGTGATAAGTCTGTACTCGGCAAGTAAAAAAATGTGCGGTCGTATCGACATACACACTCACGTTGCTCCACATTCTGGCCCATCCCCATGGCAAAGGTTAAAACCCTAACCCGCGGCTTAGGGTTAGGATTTGACCTTTGACCTTTTAACTTCAGGGTCAGTGCATGCTGAGGTCCTACCATGTACTATATGTCTACCGACTTTGATGCTGCTAGCTCAAGCCGTTTTCCCTTTTGAGCTAACTGTAACCCTGGTTAGGGTTAGGGTCATGATTTGACCTTTAACCTTTTGACCTCAAGGTCAATGCATGCCGAGGTCCTACTAAGCCGTTTTTCTACAGACAGACGCGACTGAATGGCCTACCCACGCTGGCGGCTATACAGCCGGCATGGGTAATTATTAGCAGCAATTGTTTCTATGTCGTTCATGAAAGCATCATGTATCATTCAACTGAAAACAGCCATCAGAATTGAGACATTAAATATCACCTCCACATCATTGCTGAACGTTGTTGGTTGGAAAAGAACAACTTTTTATCAACCACATCATCTACTGCCCGCAATAAAATTAATGCTATTGGAATTTTGCTGCAATACTTGCTGTCAGAAAAGTAAAATGATAAGGCCGCTACACTGCAAACAAATTGATAGTACACACACATATACGTATTCTGTGTTTCAAAAAATTGAGACCCTTCTTATTTTTTATAACTCAATAAACAACTGGTCAAATAATTTTGACGAAAAACCGCATCAAAGGGGGCGGATTTTTCACAGGAGACACTGTAATGTGACATCGACCAGTTGGGAGCATTGCAGCTGGCTGCAGCAGTCGCGCTGTCATGCTGTTATTGAGGACTGAACGATCCCTTTTGCTGCATACACCGCAGCAGAGACTCCTAGTGTTTTGCAATGGTCAGACAATTCCCAAAATTGTCCCCTCCTGTGGGGGATCTCAACCCCCATCTCTTACATGGTTCCTTAAACCCATGCAACTCAGCCACCAAAATGGCAACTCGATCCAGTTCAGTGGTTTTTGCACAGCTCATCCATGTGAACAACACACAAACATAGAATATATATAAAAGCAATTAAATATTAGTCAAACTGACACATATAAGTATATTTGGCACAAGTCAACCACAACTTGATAGAAAATGACAAATAACAGTTAGTCAAAAACTGGCCACAATAGTGAGCAAAGCAATTTGTTAGTACACTAAACAAACTGTGAGCTTAACGAAAAACAACAAGATTAATTGGACGGGTTTTCCTGGCCAGCAACTAGCAGTGTAACAAAGTAATACAATACACAAACTGTAACGTTTTCACAGTCGTCATACATAATTTGAAAAATTCTGAAGTTACAACCAGGAGGTTCCTGGCCGCATTTTGTATTCCTTATATTACAACGATTTATTGCAATAATTTAGGCTGAAGCAGTTTGCACTTTTTAGGAATGATCAAACACACTGCATCTCTGATATAAGGATGGATTACATAATTGCTAGGAAATCATTCAGAATGACAAATGCAGCAGAATTCACTAGTTCACTGATCTAATGTCACGCTTGATCACTAAGTGTGCAGTCTCACATAAGACTTAAATAATATCAAAATATGTGTGACCACTGCTGAAATATAATACACAAAGCTAACTGTAACAACAAATGACAGATGGACAAACAGCACCACTATAGGGAACATCCCTTTAATACGTTCAGCTTGAGTTTCAAGAGCTGCTTGAACTTGCATCAGTGCCTTCATTCCCTTCATAATATCAATCATGTACCATAGTTTGCAGTAAATCCAACAATGTTTGGTCACTAGATACTTCATGCACAGTTTTTGTGTAACCTTTCTAAAAAGAATCATAATTATCATCATTGTTAAGAAACACTTAATGACCAGAATAAGGTTTTTTGGTTGAGGTTTAACGGCGCTTTCCACACAAATTTTTTTGAATAAGACCTACTAACAAATGAAATGTAAAAATCGAGAAAAGTGAAATGAGACAACAAGAAGATGGGCGTTTGATGCTACAGCATCGACGTGGATGTCTTTGCTGCCACATATTTAGTCCTGCTGTGACCTTGACCTTTGACCTCCAAAACTTAACCAGGTCATCAATAGGGGCCAGTGATTATTTTCTGTTAAGTTTCATCAAGTTCATGAGATACGGTGTTCACAAGATTTGACCTCAACGGCTTGCAGTGACCTTGACCTTTGCCCTGAATAATCTAATCAGGTCATCAGCACGGTGGTTAGTGAATATTCCCTGTCATTTTGATCACAATTGTTCAATGTGTTCATGAGATATCATGGTAACAATATCGGTCCAGACGAACAGATGAATGAACAAACTGACGGATGAATGAATGGGACAATGGGACAGCCAAAAATACAATGCCTTCGCTGACACATAAGTAAAATTACATGCTATACCTACTGAAAAGTGCAGATGTAATATTCAGCTTTAAAAACCCAATGTTGTTGATTTACAGCGGTAATGACATGGTGTGGCATTGGAAGCTACGTTGGCTGAATTACATGTATAGTTACACCTGTGGTCATTTTTAACAAAGAATCCTATGGGACCAACAGCAGACAGAAAGCAGTCGCTAGAACTGGATTCAAGAATGCATTACATCACCGCCAGAGTATTTGCAGTTCATCACCAAAATAACATCATATGACACCTATCTGATTACACGGCTCAACGTGACATTAGTTACTCTAAATCTCACTTCAAAATATATCGCATGTGATCAATTCTAATAGCAGGCTAACACCGCAATCATGACAGCCGCAACAGCAGCATCAGTTTACCTGTTCCTTGCCAAGTGCTTGTGAAGCTCGTCTGATCTTAAGCAGTTCAAATGTGCTGACCTAACTTATGCCAAACCATGCAAACAATCAGTACAAATCAACTGAAGAAATGTTTCGAAAGAAAGCAATTTTTTCACTGCAACAACAACAGTTAACGAACAGAAATCGCTGCAAAAACAGTTAACAGTTATGTCATTTCAAAATACGTTGCGCTCCAATTTAAAGTTTAAAAGCAGTATGTAATAAGTGTGTATGTGATGACGAGAACAAAACACAGTGCTCTGATTAACAACACGACGTTTATACAGAACTTGCTCGTACGTAGAACCCAGCTCATTATTATAAAAGGAATGCCGCAAATATCAAACAACATTTCACGTATGTTATTTTCTAGTTGTGACTGGAACCACTAACATCTGATACAAACTACTCGTTTCAACCTTGTATAAAGTATAAATAAAATGAAGATTTTACTCGAAAATACGTGCTACACTTGAATAAGAGAACTAGTACATCGTTCCGATTCTGTTATATTCTCAGCAATTTCAAAGTGTAGCTACAGTTAGTTCGGGAGTTCCCATGTGGTTTGAATTAATTCCCATCTCTATTTACCACAGCACCAATATAAATGAATGAATATAGCATGACATTATATAAATATTAATGAAATCAGCAAAATCCTTAAAAATATGTGCGATTCACGCGGTAAGAGCTGCAAAAACCGACGCAAAAAACAGCAAATTACTTCCCAGTCATTGCATCAAGAACGTTTACACACAAACTGGAAAGTATAAGTAGCCTATAATTAAAACTATCAAATCAAAGCTAAAGGATTTCTCGAGGACGCAGGCAATCACATATGCTGTAGAAGTAGTAATATCTAGAAAACAGCGAAAGAGAGAGACAATACTAAAGACCACTAATACAATGTGATATATGGCCTGTCAAATAGCACCATTCTGATGACCTTGTGAGACCTTCAAGGTCATTCAATCACTTACTGCAACTCTTTGCAAATGCCTTTTTTGTACAGTTAAGCAGCAAATACAAAATTCAACTGATAGAAAGCGTCGCGTGGTCCTTCTGCAACAGCTGAGCCTCAAGTTCATATAAATAAGAAGAGATCGCTAAGTTTGGTCAAGTCATTCAAACAGTTGTGGGAATTCGTACCTATTATCAGAATGTGTCAATAAAGCAAAGATATGCTTGCTATACTACTATCAGCTTTTGTTAGACCTGCTTTCATTTATGTAGTTATTCCAACTTAGCCAGGTCCCACAAAGACAACTTTTGTTGAATATTTGTAGCAGGTTTTTACAGGCAGATGCCCTTCACATGTCAGCCACAACAAGCGAATCATTGAGGGATGAAAGGTAACCATTATAAAGGAAAGTCCTGTTCTGCCCATATTCTGCCACAACATCAATGATCAAATCAAACACTGAAACAAATCAAGCAGACGACGTGACATGTTACTGATGGCAGGCCGTCATACGATACGATACAATATGATATATTTACGTGCACTCAAAAGCTGACAAAATGGCCAGCTTAGTCTAGCGCACGGCACAGAAACAAAAAATTAAGGAAAAACTACAAACAAAAACCGTTTTAGCTCAGAAGAAACGGTGCGGGCAAACGTCCGTGAAGGTAGTCCAGGAGTGAAGGCAGCCTTATGCATCCGAAACTCTACCTCTTTTTCCTCGGCCTGCTTTCCGCCGCCTGTCAACGACGACCGCCGCATGCTGCCGCCAGTTGCCGAAGGTATATGCTGATCTGTGTCGCTGGCTGCTGACTGTGCAACGGATGGTCGGCGCAGATTCGTACGTCGCTGTCGGAACTCCATCCGTGTCGTCGTCGCCTAGTCAGCCAGTGATGAGCACTGCCAACATGCTCCCAACTAGCAAGTCAGTAACATCAAGTCTCCAGTCCTCCTCAAAGTCAACTCTCAAGTTCAAAGCTCGGCTGACAAGTAAGCCTTTGCCTTTACGCATCACTACCGTCCCAATCTCAACGCATCCCATCTCATTTACCTACTCAATTACATTCACTGCTAACAACACATGCATGCACACACATACAACCATTTGATGGCCCAACCATTATACAGGTTCGTGGGTTGGTTGAGAGATTGACATCCCCTTTCAACACAAAAATAGGCTATATTTGGGACAACGTCTTGGATGCAGATCTAGTTCCGCTGGGTTAAGGATGGCCAACAATACAGTAACCTCCCGACCTCGTTGCCTTTTTGTTCAGCAACGACCCAAAATGGAAAAAATAGGTTAAGCTCATTTAAGTTATTTTGCTAGCGCCTACAACAGGGTGGAAACTAACCAACCACCGCATGACCTATTTATCAGTTCAATGTGATATCTTGAGTAATTGCTGTTCTTCAGTTCCTATAACATATCAGTTACTAACGACTCTCGGTATATAATATCTTTTCTGTGTTGGTCTGGCTTTGGAATGCTTCTCTTAGGTGAAACCCAAAAGGCGCACCCGGGGGACCTCCTGACTACAGTACCAGACCAGCCCCCTCCAAGGCAGGCATGGTGTATTTGCAGGTAAAACTGTGTGATCCATGTCTGACTGCTTTGAGATATACATAGTATACAAAATGGCATTATATAAATACTCTTCCTTTCCTTTCCTTCTCCTTTCCTCCAACCCCCTCCCCTCATTATACAGGTCAACTTGTGTTAAGGCTGAGACACACTGGCCATATGGGCTGACATAACGGCCCGACATGAGCCGACACGACGACCTGTTATGTCCAGCCGTCATACCTTCTTCATACTATCTCACTGCTAACGAGTGGTCAAAGTAATTCAACGACAGGCTGCATCGCGCCATGCGCACAAATTATCAATCACCTGCAGCTGGTAAGCATTTCGTTTAAACGGTTTCAGCATTAGAGTATTTGCACTTTGCGGAAATGTGTCGGCACAGCGTCGACACTTCACCAAGCTGTTGCGTGCATGTGCTTGCTATTTTTAGGCATGTGCTGCGAGCCTGCAATTGGCCGATGCAACTGGATGCATCACGCCAATATGTTGCGGTGACGATCTCTGCTTACAATGGGTAGTCACTTTTCCCATAAAAATTGCCCATACCCCCGGAGGATCTGCACCCCATCTATTACATGCCACCACCCAAGTCAGCACCCAAATGGCATCTCAATCAGTTCAGCCGTTTTTGCAAGGCTCACGAACGTGTCCAACAGAGTGAGTGAGCAAGCGACTAACCACGCTACTCCGTTTGTAGATATAGGCTGCTCACTTCACTACATGTGATGTGGCCTAATAATGCTAACTTATAACCCTTCTGTCCAAAAAATAAGTTCATACTGTAGTTACACAGCACAGACAACATGGGAAAGCAGACACCTATGGCAAAAATCTAACAGTGCCAAAACTTACACCAGTAAATTACTAATGCCACACAGAATGCATTAAACATACTTAAAATGCTCATACAATCATCAATAAATAGCAATAAATCATTTCAAAGAGCATTTAAAAATCACAATGCAAAACGGTTATAAAATTTCTACAAATATGTAACTCCATTACTCAGTATCGCGAATGTCAAAGAGTAAATAATTAACAAATTAAAAACTGGAATCGAATAACAAAAATTAGTAAACTTCAAAGTACACGAGATATTACATAATATCAATGTTACACAAATTTGTTGAACATCAAAAGACTAATTAGTTGCTTCATTATATTCAACTGATTACATAAATGTCGAAATTTCCAGTTTCCCATTGACAAACCCAGTTGCCATCAACACAGCGTTAGTGCTACCGTGCAGCCCATGATTGTTATATAAGCCAGAAATGTTAACTATGGCAACAACTACTTTTGATTTTTGTGTAATTCACTGACATATATTATCTGCTCACCATGGAGATTGCTGGATGCATTGTCTAATGCAGAACTAGCAGAGTCAGAACGAGGGAGGGTCAGAACACTGAAGACAATAACCTAGAGATGAGTTAACTCAGGCAGTTTCGACAAGATTTCGGTCTATAGGCCATACTGGTGGAAATTTGCAAACACAACAACTTTTTAAAGGTGGAAATACAAGTACAGCAAAACTGATTTGCATAATTTCTAATACAATAACGCATTTCAAAGATCAGCAGCATAAGAATGCCAACACATTATAAAATAACGTGTGTTAGCAAAAACAATGCAACATAGAAATTATTTCTGTTTTATACATCATACCGTCTTTGCAACACTCGTGGGCTCTCCACTCTGCATTTCAAAATGACATGAATGTTATGCAACGTGCATTGTCGTTTGTAAACGTTCATAAGGTTGGATTAATTATGATAACTACGTTCATATGATGGGGCAGCCTATGGCCTACCTACGACCTATGACCGTATTTTGGTCACGTGTTCATCAGCAACGTCACGTGACCACCTGCCTGATGAAGTTCGCCGTTGGCGAACAAAACGTCGTAATTAGGTATACATTTTGCGTTCGGTTGTGTAATATAAACGTAGATATCAATGTGCATTGTCAATAAACACCAAATTGTATTTAAAAAATTCAAAAAGCACTTCATTACAGATGCTGCTATGTACATTGTAAATGACTCTAAATTAACTGCGGTAATTAAAGTTTCAGCGATACTTAACACAATTCGTGCAAAGTTGACAAATAATACACAATATCATTTATAACTGTTTTACGACAGTATTAATGTGTCCTAAGCTGTTAACAGATGCACATCATGGTCTTGGTAAACAACTTATCATGCTGTTACTCCTCATCATCCACATAGCTAGCATCTCGAACCCTATTTTCTACTTTTTAGTGTTGCCTAATGTTGCGTAAACTACATTTCCATACCGTCATGCAACAGTCATCGACCTCTACCTTAGTACCAAATTTCATTAAAATCGAAGTAACCTTTTGTGGACGGCTACTTACTGCCAACTTCAGTCACGTGACACAAAAAAACTAGGACAAAACTCAAAAGACTTATTAACATGATGTGCCAAAAACTATCAAAATCCACCAGTTCATTTGCACTATAAAGTTATATAAACAGGGTCAATTTAATTTCGAGACTCTCATGCGAGTTAGACAGCATTATTTCTCAGGTGTTAATGTATTCCGAGACAGTTGGAAATTGGACATTATGAATGCGCTTACATAGTAGCCAGGAAACAAAATACTACACGCAAAATTTCACTGTAGAATATACTTAAGATTGCATCGTAGATCACTTTGGGGACACACTGTAGAAGTGATAAGCTCAGATACTTACATCCAATTAGTGGAATGCATAACTTCTCGAAGTACAGAAAAATACCATCATGGCTTTATGTTTATGATCCTAACTACTAGCAAACAATATGCAGTCTTAAAACTGTCCAACAGTTAAACAAGAATGCACGCATAATTTGAAAATGTGGTTTAGGCATACAATGTTGCCGATTGAGATTGCCACAGATGTAACTAACAATATCTGTGAAAAATCCAAGATCCATCACCCGAAATCTAACTCCTGCTTCTTGTCCTAAGGCCCTAACTCTTTCCAAAATGTTATGAAAATTCGTCCAATAATTTTTCAGTGATCCTACATACAGAACAATAGACAACCCTGGCAAACATTATCTTCTTCTCACTCTCAGAGGTAGAACACGAAAGCAAGCAGATCAAATCATAAATTCGTGTTACCGTATCTGATGTCAGATCTTCAGGAACAACGATCTTCTCTATTTTCTTCATGGCTTTTGTGGTCAGGTAGAGCGTTCTGTTGGTGGTCAACACTATGTGACAGACTGGCATTGGTAATCGGAACACCAGCAGACCAATTGCATCTGGCAGGAAATCATACGTTGGACTTGCATGCTTCGACATCGGATCTGAAAACATTTACCGGTACTGCAGTAAGTTGTCCAGACCATGCTAATACAATATCCGTTTCTTTTTCAGAAGACTTATTAGGAAGTGCAGGCCATCAAATTAACACTTATTTTTATCAGAGAAACGTATTTTTATAATAAACTGGTGGGTCTGTTATTTCAGTGTTATTGTAGTTAAGCGAGTTTGTTTTACCAATACAAATACAACAGCTATTTCTGTTGTGCCCGATACAATCTGACCAATGGCACATGTGTGTCCTGGTTATATATCATTTCGTTTGCAGTTAGCGTCAGCCGAACAAACAGCCAGAAATATTGCTGCCTGCAACATTAGTCACTACACTACACTACTCTATGCCATAGATAAGAAAAGCTTCAACACATTAACGACCTAGTCATGATATCAGTGATTGCTGGAGGTGCTACTTACTGGAGATGTCAGCTGGAAGAACAAAGTAGTGCAATTTGATGTCAGTTTCGGTGTCAGTGGCGTCTTTGCACGTAGTAGCAGCGACGTGAATGACACCAAGCTTCAGAGGCTGATGAACTGATATGCACTCGACCAAACCAGCTGCCGCTGTACACATGCATTCCACCATTATCAACACTGATACACTTACTATTACACTGGCGGATGATCTGCTGAGCAGCCAGTCAGACGCCCACATCGTTCCAGTGTTTATCCAGTCTGTTTTTGAAGGCATTCGCTGACGTTCTGTTAGTGACCAATCACTGGTGGCAATCTACTCTATTTACTGACAATGCCTGAGCTAAGGAAATCCCATCTGATTGCTGTACGGCACCTCAATTTAACAATTTCAGCTGATATCCACTGAGTCAATAAACTGCTATTTAGTCCACTTATTACAATTTGTTTCCAAAAATGTACTAGAATTAACATGTTCTTTACCAGTAACTATGGAGATGGTGTAGGAAAGCTCTATGACATTCTCATTAATCCAAATGCACCAATCACCATCAGCAAGGGCACGTGGGCAGTAAAATTTTGCTCCAAGAAAATCCTCCAGTTCTTCACTGAAGGTGGTGGCTAACAGCTTCAGCTATATAATGGATGTAAATCGGCTATGTTGTTGTCATTTACCAGTATGTATCTTGAATGTCTCAATCAGATCTCTACCAAACCTTTCTATCTCTAGCAAACAGACAACCAGTCTCTCCAATCTCATCTCATATGGAAGTTCTTTAAATCTTATAGTCATTCTTTTTTGTATGCATTATCATGCATCATAAACATGCATTACCTTTCTGCAACTGTGGTAGCCATGCCTGTATGCAATATTTGAAATAAGGTCCGACATTAGTTCTGTATATTATTCCAAAATCCTCTTTATCAATACCCTTAAAACATCTAGTTAACATTCCCAACACTGACAAATATATATCATATAGAAACTATATGCCATGCCCCGCCAACGGTCATTTTGGTACTTTCCAGTGATGCGGCAATACCAATGACCAGGCCAAATGACAGGCAGTCCATGACTTATTATTTACGTCTATCTCTCTTGTTTTTTGAGACACTGACAACATTTGTTGGCCTCAAGGACATTTTGGCCACTTCTGATGGTCATAAGCCATGCTGGCTACATTGACTGATGGGTTTGTCTTCTAGTATGGAGTTTTTAGTATGGGCTTCGCTTAATGCCTCCTATTGGTGGGGCAGCATAATAACTTACAGACATATCCGAGAAATGCAAAGTTCTTTGACGGTCTTCCGTCCATGACAAGTATTGCTCCGTCAGAAGATGCAGTAAACATCAAGTCACCATTCTGTGAAAATCTGTCAACAAATAAAAATAATACACGTATCTGCTCTTTCATTCACTGATCTGAGACACATGATTATATCCTCCTTTTCAAACCTGTCAACCTATCACGACAACTTTTCTCAGTCATGTCCTCTGACATACTCCTACTCTCAAATAACTGACCCTCAGGCACTTAAAAACACCAGCATGTGTAAGGTTACATCTTCAATAGTTCTGAATATTTCTTATGTTTAGCCGTCTTGTTACAGTGCCAGCTTGTGACAGACAGACAGACGGACGGCATATACATCATATACCGCGCTAGCATGTCAACTGCAATGAAAACTCAACGATGGGCAAATAATTTTCAAGCTGTTTGTTTCATGTTAGGTCGAACTACGAACAAAATACGTACACCACGGTGCAATGGTAACTCACATAATGTGTCTAACAGCGTCGCGATGCAGTCGTATCACACGCACAACTCTCGGCTGCTTTATGTTTGTCAAGTCCACAAAATGAACATGTCCAGAAACGACACCAATGACAGCCAATGACGACAAAGGACTGGCGCCAAGTGACGTAGCCTATAAACATTCACCGCCATAATTGGTGCAGTACGTTCACTTTTGTGCACTGATATCTGCTTTTGGAAAATAACTATGGACTGATATTGGCTTCTGATTGGCTCAGTAGCACTATTGCTTTCATGTTTCATCGGCTTCTTTTATATGTCAATAAATGTGGCAAAGTGGTTGTTTACATCAGTTGTAAAGCATTATGTACATTACATTATATCTGAAGACTCAAACAGTGTCGATATTGAACTTCTCACAAGGACATTATGCTTGTTTTCATGTTAGCAATCTACACAGTGATTAGTATTGGCAGTTCAATCTGCGCTACAAAAATTCATGTAAGATCGAAGGTGTCATTTGGTCAATTTCTCTCTGGTTCTTCTATCACTAGGATCCAAGTCATGCGGTCAACTCCTTGCACAACCCAACCCGACAATGGCTCAATTTGGGAACCACAGAAGATTTGCACTATCTAGTTGAATACAGTGTCCTACTCAGCCATGCCACAAATAACATAAGGCAATGTACAGTCTACTGAAAGTGCATAATTGTTCTTTACCAATAAATGTGCTTTAAAAAGTAATATTAGTGAGCAGACCTGTGCACCAACTGAAAACACTGACATTAGTTGTCCAGTGTCATTTCGCCAGATCTGCAGATCTCCAGTATCACGTAGAGTCTACAGAACAACATTCACTAACTCACTGAAAGCTAACACATCAACAGAACTTAAATTCTGCATATAAAAAGCAAAAAGAGACTACATATGTAAGGGAGCTGCTCCTGGTGACTACAGTGTAAAGGATTAATAATAATAATAATAATAATCATCGTTTATTTTAACTGCAGACAAACCGCGCAGTCCACACAGCACAAACATCTGCCACGCAGGGCGGGACACACAACAGCCGCCATGCAGGGCAGCACTATGAACATAAGGCTAAACTGCTGCCACAATACGGCATACAGCAATCAATCAACTGCACCGACTTAACCTCGTGAATATTCACCAAATGGCGCGACCAGTACATATCCGATAAAGTAGCTCACTACTCAATTTATCGACCCCAATAGGATGAAAGGCTGCGTTGGCCTAGTTGGCTGGCCTATAGCAGACGGCTTACCCACATAAGTGGTCACCCATCAGTAGCAGGTCGAGCATGGGAAAGGGAAAGTTCGCCCACTGTGCCACACAGCCAACCACCTTGTGGGTATTATTACTGTACACTCTTCCAGAGACTCCAATAGGAGGTGTCTTAATAGATTCGGCCTTTTACACTCCACGGAAGAGTAAAACAAGTAAATGTATCGGCTCTTGGACTAAGTAACAACAAAAATAGTGATTGTGGATATAGCTTCCATATAAGCTCACAACTTGGTCTGAGCAAAAGTGACCAATTTTGCCAAATCTGCATTTACCATATGAACAAGATGAGCACTTGTCATGAATGTGCTGTCACAACAGCACCGTAAACACTCATTATTACCGACAATTATTGTTACTCTTATTGTTGCAATCAAAAATATCATATGGCAAGACAGAAGTGAAACAAAAGCCAAACAAAAATTTGCTAAAACAAAAAGACATCTCTCCTGTCGTCTCTAAAAGTTCCAGAGATTTTGCAACCAAGATCAGTCGGAACTTGTGATTATTATTACTGTACACTCAACAAAAGGCTCCAATGTGGTTGTTGTTGTTGCTGTTGCTGTTATGATTATTGTCCACACATGCCAATAAGCAAAGTGTGAATATATCATTTACTGTTTGTTTGTTTGTACAGTTACGGATTTCTCCAGAGAGGATAAAGCTAGCGGCATAAAATTTTGCACGGTGGTTCATGGGCATCCTGGGCAGGGAATCTCCCATTTTGGGGAACTTTGCTCCCCCAGAAGCCTAAAATCGGACGAATCGGCCACCCACCCAGAAGTAAAGCTCAGAGTGGGAAGACGTACCGTAATCGCATGCCTATCGAGTTCGCACGGCGTGTGGACATAGGATCGGCATGTGTGGATATACGGCCGTCCCCGAAGATGGACGTACTTGTTAGTATTTATATTATTATAGTTTTAAAAAATTATGACAATCAGGAAGTCAGAACACACCAAAGCATATTCATTTAACGAAGCCGCAGTGCAGAGTCCAATGAATTTTCCAGTACCAATATTCAGCAGCAGTCGCACGTTGATTTCATCAGTATTCGTAGTGTCAGAAACATATATTTGCCCCTACAAAATCAATTCAATAATGTGTCGAATACAAGTAAAATTCATGGAAATCAAATCAGTGTTTCAGTGCTGTTGGTTCAGGCATCGAGCCTGTAAAAATCCACTCAAAAATTCCCAAACGTTCTCTGTTAGAAAATTCAACCTGAAATGACTCAAAAAAAAACAAATAAACAACAAAACACAAGTAGCAGTAAATCAAATATAGCAATATAGCAACTATGGCATAAATAAACAACGCACTGTTCCTGTGATTGTTATATTGGTAGTAGAGACCTGGTATTGGGTATATGACAACTTATGCTAATCTAACTTATTCATAAAATCAATATCTCTGGTACTAATATTCATGTCATTATGTGTTCATTATATAATGATTAGAAGTCAGTTATAAACTGCTGTTTCCATTCGGCTACATCGTCATTACTGTACACCAAACTGCAGCGCATGCACCCTCCAGTTGTTTAGTACATATAATAGTTGCGAGTAAACATCTTGTGCGGAGTCAAAAACTCGACATGAGAAATCTGCAGCTGACCATTGAGCAGCTAATAGCAAGCTTGTGATGAGACGGGTTGAAGCTGAGAGACGTAACTGAACAGCCAACAGTCTGCATTCCGGTGACCAGTGCATGATCACCCTTGATCACCAGCTGACTCAGGGTACCTTCTTCACCACCAGCGTACAACAACTTCTTATGTAGAGCAATGTGAGTGAACAGCCCAGATGCTGGCGTTAACAGCAGCTTACACATTTCTGTACACAAATGCCACATATTAATCCAGCACAGTATAAATTCTGTCTGTAGTCTTCACTGCATGGCACTAACAAGATTAAAAAATCGTTATCTCCATCTATATGTCCTATCATGGACAATACTGCTAAATGACAACATCTTCTCCAGTGCTATCAATTCTTATCGGACTATTTTTGAGAGGAAATACTGAAGTAGCAGTTTTCCTCAAGTGCAGCACAAACTGTTCTGTTCTTTAGCCATCGTTGATCCGAGGGTTTGCCACACCATCGACGTACTTTCTCCATTTATCTCTGTCCTAGGTCGTTCTAACTGACTCTTCCACTTCGTCTTGTCCACGTATTGATGTTGTCCATCCAGGCCGTGTGTGGTCTTCCTCGCCTGTGTGCACCTGGTATTGTGCCTTGCATTATCTCTTTCTCCAGGCAACTCCCTTGTTTCCTCATGGTGTGACCATAGTATGCTAGCTTCCTTGCTTTGACAGTGTCTAACAGTTCCCTCTTTACTCCAGCTTTGTTAAGGACCCACTCATTTGTTTTCTTTGCTGTCCACAAAACTTTCTCAGCCCTTTCATCTCAAAGGCATCAAGACGTGTTTCTTCATTCTTTCTGAGTGTCCAGCTTTAACAGCCATATGTTGCTACAGGCCATACTAGCGCTTTCATTAGTCATACCTTCGTTGAAATCGGTATGCTGTGACTTTACCATATTTTCTGCAGTGATGCCCCAATCGCCTGTCCCGTTTAACTTGGTACGAAATTCCGTCATACACTCACTATCTTCTGTACTCAGGGACCCAAGGTATGGGAATGTATCCATCTGCTCCAGTTGCTCATTGTGAATGAGTATGAGGCACGCTATGCCGTCGCTCGCCATTACCTTGGTCTTGTCGACGTTTGATGAGTAGGCTGTATTTATGGCTGACTCAGTCTAGGCGATCCATCACCTCCTGTATTTCTGCCTCCAAAGTGGCTAACAGGATGACGTCATCAGCATACCAAAGGTTCGTGACTATTCGCCCTCCAATTTGTAAAGTTTGTAAACGTTCATTAGGTTGGATTAATTACGATAACTACCACCAATTTGTAGTCCACCTCGAAATCCATCAAGGTCTCCTTCATCATCATCTCCGCTAGGATGTTGAACAAGTACAAAGAAAGGACACAACCTTGTCGGACTCCTTTCTTAACATGAAACCATTCCGATAGTGTTCCCACTACTTTGACCTTAGCGAGCTTAGCAATCAATATCCCATGTCCATCATAGTCACCCAGAGCTTATCATGACAGAACGAGTCGAATGCCTTCTTAAAGTCCACAAAGCACATATAAAGTGGTTGCTGGTGCTCGCGTGCCTTGTGCATTAGTATATTAGTATTCTGAGATTCGTGATTTGGTATCTTGTCCCCCTTCCTTGTCGGAATCCCGCCTGTTCGTCTGCAATTTCTGTTTCTGTCTTCACTCGGATCCTTTCCAGTATGATCCGAAGACGGATCTTGCTTGCATGTGAGACAAGAGCAAATGTTCCGTAATTAGCACACTGTTTAAGATCACCTTTCTTGGGAAGTGGGATGAGCGTGAAGAACGTCCATTCCTCTGGCCACTCGCCAGTTTCCCATATTGCAACACATATTCTGCGCATTATGTCCAGTACTGTCTCTCCTCCTGCTTTGAACAGTTCTGCTCGGACCTCATCAGGACCTGTGGCTTTGTGACTTGCTGTCTGACGTATGGCACGAGCAACCTCTGAACGAAGTGGTGGAGGCTCTTACTCCCAATAATCTTCTTCAATTCCCTTCCCTACATCATCATGATACAAGTCTTCACAATACCCTTTCCATCTGTCTACGATTTGTGCAGCTTCAGTCAAATTTTCACAAGTCACTGACTGGATACATTGCTGACGTGGCTGGAACTTTCGACTTATTGATTTGACTATCTGGAAGAGCTGCCTGGAATTTCCTTTTAAGTTTGCTGCTTCCAATTCCACGCACATGCCTTCCAGATGCAGCACAAACTAAGGCTGTAGATTGCCTTAACGGTCTTTCAACCACAAAATGTTCTTTCATATTGAAAATTTGAGCTTGCTAAGTACAGATGTGCCATCACACTTCTTACAAAACCAAGCCTAGGAAAATATCTGTGAACAGTTTGACAATGTTTACCATGTGCAACATTATGCTGGTGTGATATGTCACAACAATTTCATCAGCCCATCTCTAATACAATGTTAACAGATTAAACATATGGTCAAACTTCTTTCATTACCTGGTAGCCCCATCATGGTTTACTCACAGTACATAATGTACCAAAATTAAATGGTAATAAAAAAATAAAGATGAAGCACAAAAGATTCATGATTTGCCACCAAATGCTATGACTACAAAGTGACATAAGACACAGACATAGTTTAGTATTGCTGACAAACGTTAGTTAGTAACCTTTAATAGTAATTTCATCTACTGGAAACCTCTTCAGGCCCAGCCTTATCTCAAAAATACTGCATGCATCGTTTGTTCATCCGTTCTTTGTGGGCAGGGGTCCAGCCTACCCTGGACGCACCCGGACTGAGGTGCAAACCTCAGCCACTGAGTGCGTCACGCTCTACTGCACATGGCAGCCGAGTGCGCTGACCACTCGGCCACATGGGCAGGTTTACTGCATGTATCACTCACAATACATTTTTTTTCCTAACGATGCATTCAAACTAAAGCAGCAAGAATAAAAACAAATTACAAGCATCAGCATTTTATGATCAATGCTTCAGCCACAAGCAGAAATCCACACCGAGACCCGTGATCACTGTTTGCTATTGTGATGAACCTAAAGACCACTTTTCGCTCCAATTATAACTCAAATCGAGACAATAACAAACAGATACTGACTTGTGCAATGTTCTGACACATCTGTATCATGCGTGTCCTTTGTGGCAACGGGGCGAGTCTTGGCAGAACTAATGGGACGTGGATTTGAAGGTGACTGAATCTGCATGCCAGCTGAGCTTCGTGGATCTTGAATAATTCCAGGCCGTGGAGTGGCCATCGCGGAGCTTTTTGCCGACGACGGCTGCGAAAACTGTGCACTGCGAGCTGAAACCTGGCGCTTCATAGCATCTGCCATGTGGAGTTCATCTTCAGTTGCAAGCCGATGGCATACCAGCTTCACAATCTCATCAGCTTCCATATCCACCTAATTAAGAACACACTGTAATGTACACAATCTGAATACCTCACTGTCGGCGCTGCCACCGCATCACACTATACGCATCTATGGGTAAATATAGATGTCATCCATAAGACACTTCACGTGTATTCATTGTCCACTCAGTTGTCCAGTGTGATCAATAGATGATTACCATGCTCCATTCTACTAGTGAGCAATTTCCTGAGTGGAGAAATGCTTAAATGCCATGAAAGGTCTCTGTAAAATATTTTAGCATTATTACTGACCCGCCTAATAGGCCAGTATTGTTTTGCTGGCTGTCGTCGTCTGTAGTCGTCGTCTGTAACGCTGCCAGCTGGACGCACTGGGCGCATGGACGGTCGGCGCGCCGGCGGCCGGGCGCATGGGCGGTCGGGCAGCCGACACTACACGGCGGGCCAGTCGTGTTAAGTCCCGTTAGGGCGACACCTTGTTTTATCATAATCACGGTCACTTTGTCAGCTCTGAAGCGTCTCTTGTGAACAAAAAATTTGGACAAAATTAAAATGTGGTATTCTCATCTCCATATCATCAGCAACTGAGCACGTAGGAAGGCATAGAAGTGAGTCTGTAATATGCGACCAGTATGAGTGATGTCAAACCTACAGTTATCTCTGTGCTAAAGCATCACTTTGGCCAGTATGAAATTATACCGATTGACGACAGAGGCTCCCACGTGTGACTTGTCCATTACATGACAGCAGAAGATCAATAGTTAAATTCCATACTGTGTTGTGATTATTATTAGTGTTACCTTCAGGAGTTCAGGTACAGGTGTTGGAGAGCCGACAAAAAGGAAGCAATGCCCCTTCCACCAGGACTCCAGTAATAGATGAAAAAATGATGCCAGTCCACGGACTGTGCTCAGTGCTTTGTGTTCCTTCAGTATCTGGACACTGTTACTCACCAGCGCACGCAGATGTGACCAGATCACACCACTGTTGCGCCAGTTACACTGGCTGCCAGTTCAGAGACGACTGGAGTTTAAGATTGCGTGTCTTGTACACCAGTCGCTAGCTTCACTTGCACCGACCTACCTGACTACTGACATTCATCTTGTCTCCGAGTATGGTCGTCGCCCTCTGCACTCATCTACTGATAGGACACTAACAGTTCCAAGAACACAATAGATTTGGTGATAGAAGCTTTGCTGTTGCAGGGCCTCGTTTGTGGAACAGTTTGCCAATTAGTCTGCGGCAGGTCTCTAGCTTCGGACAGTTTAGGCGATATCTTAAAAATCATTTATTTGGGATTTGAGAAATCACAGCGCAGTGTGATGCATGATTTTCTGTGCTATATAAATATTCTTACTTACTTACTTACTTACTGTTGGATGGATGACAAGCAGAATGTCTGGCCTGTAAAAACTCGTTCCCGTTATCCCAAAAACTTTCTCTTCAGAAAAAAGTGGAGGAAAATGCGAGGGGGCAGGCTGGAAAACGGTCATCAAAATTTAGGTTACCTTGAGGAGTTCACCAGTGCTGCAGCCAATAAGAACTTCGCCGGCCGGAGTCCAGCAATGGGTAGTCGGACAAGCATGTTCACAGTTGTCCAAATATTCTTCAAACTTTTCAGCGTCTGTACCCTGGAGTCCAGTGACTGCAGACACAGGAAGTTCAAGACTGGCCTTGTTTGTCACGGCATACTCATCTTGCTCTTTAGCAACTTTACACGCCTTGCTAGCCTGCCGTGGCATCTTGTACTTTCTGTTGCACGACAACACAGCACAAATATTACCACAAATATTGAAAGCATATATCAAAAACAACCATAACTGCTTTGTGGCATTAAACAGGTCAATCTGTGTTAGCTAGTACTCCTGCTAAGAACAAAAATTTTGTTGCAGTAATCTTTTACTGCCAGCGTTCCCTTGCTGATAGCAACCAGCACATGTCAGATTAGCAAATAGTCTCCTCAGCTGTGTTACATGCATCGTTCTTGTAGTATCACATCTCTATACTGTGATAGCATTTTTGTCAGAAAAAAGACATCAATCCTACATTTCACAATAGTAAAAATGTAATATAAATTAGCCCCGTACGGGACTGACAGTAGACCCTTCACAACTGACGTTTCTGCCAAGATCAAAGTCACACGCCACAAAAAACTAGGATAAATATCAAACATCCGGCCTGATTAAATTTAGATATTGTGCCATAGTTTAAGAATCGGTGGTCAGTTGTCAGCTCCCATTGTAAATGGCGGAGATAGCTTTTGAAAATGGAAGTATTTCCAACTTTCAAGGGCTCATGACCTTGACCTTGGATCGGGTCACAGTACATACTGTCGTGCATGACCCATCGACCCATCGACCTCTACCTACACGCTAAATTTCACTGAAATCGAAGAAACTTTTTGTGGAAAGATGGACGGACAAACAGACATTTGAGACTCACTTTATTAGATCGACTCAAAAGAGTCGACCCAAAAACCACAACTGTACTGGTGTTGGTGAGATGGCATAACAGAAGCACTGACCCTTCTGTCAAGAGTCTGTTGGACAATGAAGAAAAGACAAGGCCAAGCTCACCAGTGGGTCTGGGTCAGTACTCTATGTACACTGTCAGTTGGGTGAAAGGAAGGACGTACAGCCGTGCCACTTATTCCCAAAGGTTTGCTTCTGGAATAAGTGGACAAAGAAAGCCGAGGGAAAAACGACTGACACAGGGTCACCCTGGAAAACAACTGTTTAAACACAGATCGGGAATGAAAACCATAGTTATATTGTATGTATATTGCCATACAAACAAACTCTTAAGAGACAACTAATGGAATTCTGCACGTCATCAGAACAAGTACAGGAACAACAAACCGCTTGGTAACATAGTAGAGGTCATTGCTCTGCTCTACATTCCACAAAGTCAGCTCTTTTTCGGTGCTGATTGCCAGATGGCGCCAGTTGCCCGGATTGAAAGCGACCCACGCTGGCACAATATGTGGCAGTTCCTGCACCACAAGCTGGTGGCCTTCTGTATATTTCCTGCAAACATTTCTACACAGTATTAATAAGCACCTGCACATTTTAAGGCATGAAAGTCAAGCTTGACAAACATTCACAGCAACTGTTTGTTCTTTATGCGTGTCAGTAGTACTAGTTTTGCACATAAGTAAACATCTAAACATAAACATACATTATTAACAGAGATTATATGCAGTCTTTCAGTAGCTTTGTGGCAAAACCTAAAACATGTGTTTGGTTAGCTAAGATAAAAAAACTGATTATGTAAAAAACTGACTTATGTTAACATATGGCACTAGTGCAAAATCAACGCACTTATAGAGATAAATAAATGTTTGTGGCTAACAGTTGCTATAGCCTACATGTGTAGAAAATTTGACAACTCTAGCTCCAGCCATTCCAAAAAATTTACATGGGTCACATAACCTAACAACGACCCTTTCTGGGGTGGTTTATCACCTCAGAGCTAGGACATGCTACGATCAACCTACATATCAAATTATTAGTTTCTATCTTCACCCATTACAAATGTCACAAAGATATGAAAGGCGATACAAAATGTAAAAATTGGGTGACGTGGGTAGTTGTGGTCATTCAAGGTCACTGGAAATAGCACCATTTAAGAAAACACATAGCCTTCCACGGTACTTATGTCCCTATTTTGTACCGTTTCTGAGACATACTAAGATATGGATGGAAAATTGCATATTTTAACATACCCACCCGTATTCGAAGTCCTACTGGAGGTGATCCTATTCGAATTTCGCTAAGATCTTTGGCAACAGAAAGCTAGAGCATCTGCCTGGGCTATAGTCTGACAATGTTTCTGTGATCCAATGTTTAGCCATTTTGATACAATACTGGCTTGTGAAGGAGAAACATGACCACAGCATATACTGTGCTAGCACAGCACTGTTCTGAAAATCATTCAAACGTAATTCACAAATCGAATTTAATGAATTCCTTTTCTTTCAAAATGTTACCTTTGTGACCTTTCTGCAAACTTCAAATAAAAAAATTAATAGTAACATCTGCATTGTCAATGTGTCAATGTCATATACCTAAGCCGGTTGCATGCTATTGACAAGTTGCAGAAAGGTCACAAAGGTAACATTTTGAAAGAAAAGGAATTCATTAAATTGCACATTTTCTACACAACATCTGAACCTTCTGCCAGCCAACTAATGCTGCGTTTGAAGGTTTACGTTTTGCAAAATACCACAGTGATGTCACGTATTGTGACAAGTAAAACTTCCATGGTCTAGTGCAATCGCTGGACGTGCAGTAGTTTACGATTTAACAGCACAGTAAACACATCAGTCAATCAACCAGATAACATACCAGATTATCAGTTTGTACTCTGGAACACCAGAGATGCTCGCTAAAAATTCACTTGAAGAGAATGCAAGAGCACAGTATTCCAGTTCAGCACCGCCTGTTTAAATCAGCAAAATATCTTATGACAAACAGGAAAGCTCAATAAGATTCAGTTCAGTGAAATGCTACGAGTGAAATGTTCTGCATACTGTGCCACGAATCTGTTCTAGTACAAATAAGTGATCGCTGTCAGTAAACTGCTAATTTTAATAAGTTAATTTTCAGTGCAAATAAACTAATCAAATAACTGAATCTGTGTCAAAAAATGAGTCTTATCGTATTTAGGCCTACCTACAACTAACAGTCATGTCAAAACGTACCTAATAGACGTAGACGTAGTGGATGTACTGGCGCAGGCTGAACGCCCCTATGTCAGCTTCTCAAGTTACTATTAATTGACGTAAGTTTTTAAGTTGAACTAAATTTAATCTCAAAACCTTACTACAGCTTCCAGTTCCTTCATTGTGGGCTCAAAAAATCGTATATAATATCTTGAAGTTGCCAACGCTGATCAAGTCTTTGTTTAAATGCATTAGCATTAATTGCAGATACAACCCAATTAGGCAAAGTTCCCCAAAATGGGAGATTCCCTGCCTTGGATGCCGATGAACCGCCGTTAGCTTTATCCTCGGCAGAGAAATCCGTAACCAATAACAATACAAACACACACGTACACACAAACAAACAAAAACAGTAACTGATATATCCATACCTTGCCTATCAACATGTGTGGATAATAATACAATTCAGCCAAAGTACTATAACTTCAACCTTTATGTTAAGTAGTCAAGTACCAAAATGGTAATTCAAATCTGCCCAAAAATCAGCCAGCAACAAACCATCGAGTGCTGCAAGTTTCAGAAATGACGGATATTTTATAACGTGGATCTGTGGTTTAACGACGTGTGATGTGTAGGCAAAAAGACTGTCAGTGCCATGTACAGCCAACAAAGCAATGCCACCATCTCCAGGCGCCATGTAAGCACTTTCTTGACCATCGTCATTGATAAATTTTACACAATTGCCGCACTTGTAGCAGATAACGTCTTCTGATATATACTCAGTCCTGACATTGCTGTAGCCCTTTATCCAACTGCAATTTTAAAATAAATGACAGTCCATGAGCAATAGTACATAAACACGTATACACATTATGAACATAACTAATGTTGCTAATCTGTGTACCAGAGATGACATTGTCACTGATGTGCCTAAATGTGATTCTTTCGAAAACGTTCCTGTGTAAACAGTCCAATTTCGAAATTTCATCGTTTTCGACACTCACTTTCGCAAAATAAAACGTGTTCTATTTTTTCAAAAGTGACTTTCGAAAGCAATAAACTTTCAAAAGTAGACCGTTGACACAGGAAAGTTTTCTTTCGAAAGTAACTTTCCAACGTGAATGTGCTCACTTTCGAAAGTTGATGTTCGAAAGCGACTTTCGAAAGAAACTTTCCAGTGTGAAAGGGACCTAACCATGCAATCAAATCAAGCCAGCGCTGTTTGAACTTCACTGACTGCCACCAGTCCACCTCAGGATTAAATACAAGCTCTGTCTGTTGATGCACTCTGCTACTGCTCACCACGATCCAAGTCACATAAGTGACACTGTCCGTACAACTGCCACATCATCTCGCCGTAAAGGTCTATGCTCGTCCACCTACAGTACACTTCCTCCAATACAGCCTCATCGACTTTTACAAAGTTGGGAGAACAAGCGTTCTCAGTCACTGGTCCAACTGCATGGAACTCACTAGTCACTATCATCCGGCATTCGTCACATATCAGAAACTAGAATACATAGGCAGTCGTATCAACATGCAGACCCACGCCGGCAGCAGCAGCACACGGCCGTAGCAGCACACGTCACTATCAAGTTCAACTGTGTGACCGTGGCGGTTTTCGTAACCGTGTGATCTTGACCTTTCACCTTTTGACCTCTAGGTCAATGCCTGCCGAGCGACTGCTATACAGTATATGTGTACAAAGTTTGGTATCGATAGCTCAAGCCGTTTTCCTTTTAGAGTGTGGACAAACAGACAGACGAACAGATCAAGACCACTACAAAGTTTCTATCTAATGGTCCATAGATGGATTGTGGGCGACGTCCCCATCTATCTAAAATTTGCACTCAAAGTGACACACCCCTTCAGAAAACGCCGATTTCGACAGATTTCGCTTAATAGTGCCGCAGCCGTGAGAGCTAGCGAGAAAAATTCAATTATCACTAATAGGAAGTCGACAATGCACTTTCCATCGAGCCATAGATGAATCCTGTGCGTTACCCCTAAGTCCTCAAAGGTTGGATTAAAACGAGAATTTTTACATTTGGCGTTGCCTTTCATATTTTCGTTGCAGGAACCACCTCTACTCTAGGCTCTACCTACATGCCAAATTTCATTGAAATCGAACAGACGGACATACGTACATACGGACGGACAAATGAACATTGGAGACCCACATTATTAAGTCGACTCAGAAGAGTTGACCTAATAATAGGCACTGTATTCCCAAGATATGTGAGAGAAAAAGGTTTCAAACAGCAAAAGTGATCTACAAGGTCACTTAAGGTCATTGGTAATGGTGCCATTCGATAGGCCACATATAATTTCGTATTAGTCTTCAACTGCAACTGTGTGTCTATCTTACACTGTTTCCGAGATATTGACTTATTTCCCAAATTTCGAAGAGGTCATGTGACCCTGAACTGATTCGAAAGATATGATTGGGGCGGGGCAAAATGTAAACTTCGACGGTGTCCTCTATAAACGGTGACCGTTGCTAACATCTTGATTAGCAGCTTCAAGCTTGTTAGCCATGCCAGCGTGAGCTGAAGCAAGTAGACATGGCTGGCCACTGGCTGGTGCAACACACAGCGCCAGACAGTAGGCCACGTCTAGAGAGGCTGCGCTAGAAACATCTCCTACTAACTCACCCTTCCCGGCACACATGCACACACAGCTACCAATTCCCCTCCTCCCACTGGGCTAGCGCACTGGACCGTTACACGTTCTCAGCAATGAGGTCCAGAAGTAGGCTGGACCTCTGCCCACAATGAAGAAAGAAAGAAGAAGGCTAACACTTGATATATTCTAGCTGTGTACAAAATTTGGCGACTCACACTTCAGCCATTCCAGAGATATGATTGCAGGCGTCAAAATTGAAATGTGACACGTAACCCTGACCATCCACCTTTCAGGGGTTGTTTGCCATCCAAAACCTACGACTTCATATAGTCTACTTGTACGCAAAATTTGACGGCACTAGCTTCAGCCAATTCAAAGATATCATTAGGAGCCTTTCCAGAGATATGGTTGTTACCTGACCATGTCCCTTTCAGGGATGATTTGTCATCTGTGGGCTAGGACTTGCTACCAAATTTGAAGTCTCTACGTCCATTGACTACGAAGATATGAAAAGGGATACAAAATGTGCAAAATGGGGTGGTTTGGGGTAGTTATGGGTCAACCAAGGTCACTGAAAATAGCGCCATTCGATAGAGCACATAGGACTTAGCCTTCCATAGTACCAGGTAACTATGTCCCTACCTTGGACCGTGTCTCAGATATAGCGAGATGTTGGTCGAAAATTGCCGCTTTTAATCTACCCCACCTCTATTTGGCGCCCCCGTTGGGGAGAAATAACCCAATTGGAATTTCGCCCATATCTTTGGCATCGGCAAATTAGTGAATCCCTGGGCTATCATATGGCGGTGTTTGCATGATCCTAGGTTTAGCCATTTTAGTAGAACTCCTAACTGTGACAGACAGACAGATGGACACATGATGACAGCAAGTACCGCATTAGCATAACGTCATATGAGCTAATGTGACAGAATATTTCACCACTAATACATTCCACACATCTAGTGATAACTGATTAGCACAAGGTAACCAACTTCAAACAAATAAAATTTGGATGGGACTAAAGCTAGTAGGGTTATAGTCAGGATTACTGGTTATTGTTAGGGTTAGTGGAATTAGCAATAGGATCAGGGTGAGTGTTAGCAGCCGTGTATGAAAAGGCTGTGGATATTGTTGTTACAAATGATGTATCCTTATAGTCACAACTGTCATTGTTCAGCCACAGTGCCAAAGTCCAACACTAATAACTGTGCCATCTGTCCCATCACAGTGAATACCGCCACTGTGGTAAGATAGATGGCACAGTTGGCCAAAGGAACTAGACCGGTATTCTGCATACTGGCATGTTAAGTTCAACCGTCATCCATAGATGAGCTTGGCTATAGTTTCACCAGCATATTCATCAGCATTACAAATTGTTATGCCAAAGTGTATGAGCGTAAAAGAGGTAAATTAAGAATTGAGCGGCACACGTTGGAGCAAAGTAAATTATTGTTAATTGCAGTAAGTTTGCTTCTGATTGAAGTTGTAAATTGCTATATAGGCCTCATCTGCATTGACTGCATTTTCAGTTATTTTAATCAGGCCTACTTATTTGATTTGGCAACATAATTATTAACTTTTACACTCAGTTAAATAATAATTGAAATCAAAAGTCAAAAATCAGTCACATCATGGAACCCAATTTGCCACCTATTCATTGTACAGTCACTCCCACAGATATCTTACTTTACGTAACTCGGTGACACTATAGACATTACCATTCCCTCCCCGTCGCTGCGCCCGACTGAATAGCACTACCAGTATATAATTAACCCTGTACCGCATGAGAAGTTATAGAGCGGCCAAAAAAAATTTTTTACTGGATTAATCATCTACACCGTGTTTCAGAAAAAAACACCCACTCATATTATTGGCTATAAGTTGAGGCGTAGTTGTCTGATTTTAATAATTTTTGGCATCAAAATTCCTCACATAATTTCACATCGCATGACAGCTTAGTTGTCCACCTCACCTAACTAATGTGTCTACACTACCTTGTAAAACTTATCGCACGAGTTTTGTCGCCATACATTACAAACA
>Ga0209780_1000225_pt1 | contig 27863 bp, 10 predicted proteins | sample WorMetexBAHAMAS2_FD_187384 | JGI IMG/M metagenome (GOLD analysis project Ga0209780, IMG submission 187384) | Marine gutless worms symbiont microbial communities from Max Planck institute for Marine Microbiology, Germany - Inanidrilus exumae... | ecosystem: Host-associated > Annelida > Digestive...
ATATTATTGTGAGTAATATTTTGTTCTTAAAGGACTCCCTATATTTATTCTGTAATATTTTGAACTTTATCTTTTCTGTTTATTAAATATTTTCATATATATAGACAAGGATTGTGTTCGAGTTTGGTTGTGCTATTTAGATACTATACGTTACACAAATTTTAAGGACGCGGGCTGGGATAGATTCCCACAACATAGCAGGGACCCCTAGAAATAAAGAGGTAGCTACGCGACTTTACATTTACATGCAACAATAATCTTCCGAGCTAATTGTTTCAATGTAATCAAAACTGAGTAAAGTCGATGCCATACTGAACTGGGATCACTAGCACATAAACACCGTTCTCAAAGCTCTTATTTTGTGGGTTGAGTGGCACAGCGGTAGAACGTCGGTCTTTGGCCGGCAAACTTTCCTTGTCCTGCGCTCGACCTGTAGCTGATGGGTGACCACTGCACTTGTGGGTAAACCATCCGCTATAGGTCAACCAACCAGGCCAACTCAGCCTTTCATCCCTTCGGGGTCGATAGATGAGCAGTATGCTGCAACTGGATGTCTTCTAACTGAGTTAGAGGTGGCGCCATCTGGTGAACGCTTACGAAAAAGCAGGCAGCAAAGGAATTTGCAGTTAAAACTGTGTGATCCATGCCGGAGCGCTTTGAGATATACATAGTATATGAAACGGCGCTATATGCTCTTCCTTTCCTTTTAAAAAATATAGCATATTCTGTTCATCAAAATACAGATGACCATTTGGACTGTGCTAGGGGGCGCCACAATACCAAATCACAAATCTCAGAATACTGATGCACAAGGCATGCGAGCACCAGCATCCACTCTATATGTGCTTTGTGTACTTCAAGAAGGCATTAGATTCAATCTCCCATGATAAGCTCTGAGTGACTATGATGGATACGGGATATCCTCTGCACTTGATTGACTTGCTGGCCAAACTGTACAGGAAACAGCTCACTAAGGTCAAGTAGCGGTTAAACAGGGGGGCAAGCGATCAGGGCATCACTGCAGAAAATGTGGAAAAGTCACAGCATACCAATTTCAACGAAGATACGACTAATGAAAGCGCTAGTGTGGCCTGTAGCAATGTACGGCTGTGAAAGCTGGACACTCAGAAAGAATGAAGAAACACGTTTTGACGTCTTTGAGATGAAAGGGTTGAGAAAGATTCTGCGGGTTTTGTGGACAGCAAAGTAAACCAATGAGTGGGTTCTTAACAAAGCTGGAGTATAGTGGACACTGTTAGACACTGTCAAAGCAAGGAAAATAGCATACTATAGTAACACCATGAGGAAACAAGGTAGTTGCCTGGAGAAAGAGATAATGCAAGGAACAATGCCATGGGCACGCAGGCGAGGAAGACCACGCACGGCCTTGATGGACAACATCAAAGATGTTGTGGCTAGAAAGGCGTCGCCTTTGTAGCCACAACATCTTTGCTGTTGTGAATTTTATACTAAGTAAAAATAAAACCATATATTGCAACTGGTGACAGAGGATACGGAATTCTGTCTTCTTCATCAAGCATTAATAACTCTGTTTCAGCATCTTCCAAGTTCTGAAGATCTTTCTGAATGCAGCAAAGCAACAAAATTCATGTTAACGACTCTCTGAATAAATATCATCACAACTTTCAATCGTAACCAGACTTGTTATGAAGACCTTACTCGAGTTCAACTGCAAGACCTTAATGTCTGATCTCAAGATCAAAACCAAGACCATGCACCGATGTCTACAGATCAAGGTCAAAAGTTAACGGTCAACACCTTCAGGAAGAATGGTAAATGTAAGATAAAATAAAACACGGTGTCGCTCTAATGGGATGTAACCATACTGGCCCGCCGTGGAGTGTCGGCCACCCGACCGCCGATGCACCTGGCGGTTGGCGCACCGACGGCTCACGCGCCAGACGACAGACACCAGCGTGCAAAACAATACTGGCCCATTAGGCGGGCCCGTAGTAATCAGTAAACTGTTAAATTCACTGAAGGAAACTTTGACAAAAGCCAGCATTAGTGATAACATAGATTCATCACATTGTGTCACCAACATGCTTGAGGTATGCACTGCTGATGTACCAGCCCCATTATGATTTAATCTAAGTTTGCAGTTTTTTTGCTACTGACTGAACCGAACAACATAAAGCTACACAGATGCAGATTTATGAACAACAACCATTGTCATATCAGAATTAGCAGGCATCCAATCCATGTGCAGCCAGCTTTGCATGGATGAACTGAATACTGCACATGTCAAGCAGTGCACATTCTGCTTTTGAATATAGCAATATATGTATGTTTTCCATAACCTCGCTGCTGAATCAGGTCTTGGTCTTGATCTCAAGGTCTTGGTCTCGAGGCAAAGGTCACGACCTTTGCCTCGAGACCATGACCTTGACATCTGGGTCTCGAAACCAAGATAAAAAACCTTTAGAAACTGGACTCGAGTGCTTCTGAGACGCCAGACCTTGATGTCGAGATCATAAGATTGATATTAACATGAAATATGATCAGTATCTGTTAAAAGGTTCAATGTGTAACATTTATAGTACAACAACCATAATACAAAAGCTAAGTAACTCGACGATTTTACATATTTTTGCATACACCCGTTTGTTGTTTTAACCTGGACAACGATAACGAAGTGAATACAGCGTTAAAATAAGATATTAGCGCATACTACATGCTTGGAGACTAGGCATACTTTCTTCCAAATAACGAATTTTTAAAACTTGGAACAAAACGAACTGCTAGAAAGAAACACAAACTCTTTGAAACACGCAGACCAGGAAGTTTATTTATCACGTCAATGCAGTAACGAAACATGCCTTCTTGGAGTCCAGCTCCTCCTTCATATCCTGCAGGCGAGCATTTGTACGAGCAAATAAATTTATCTTCTGCTGGTCTTCATAAGTCACATGTACATCACTGTCCTGCATACATATAAACATAATCATATAAATCTTTGCACGATATTATGTAAAAAAAATAACAAAAAGATGTGCTCACAAACAACAGACTTCGCTCACGGTGCCACCACCTGGAGAACTGGACAAAATATATGCATCATCTTTGATTTGGGCCTATACCCTCCATTTTTTGGAAACATGACGACATCCACAAAACCAGAAGTACATAACGTATCGTACTGCTGTTAGAGGAGGACCAAGCCACAGGTAACATGCACAGAAAATTTGGTAAAATTTGGACGTGTGGTTTTCAGATATGCAAGCAAACAGAAAAACAGACAGACATACAGAAGTGATGATTACAATACTTCACACTCCTGCTGGGAACTAAGTAATAATTAAATATCGCAAAGGCCTGCTTAGCAGATAAAATACCCAAACACAGGTCATGCTGAGACTCAACAGTTACCCGCATGGCCAAGCGTTCAGTGTCAAGGATGGTTAGAGTCAGTTTTATTAGCGTGTATGCTCTGAGATTAATTTCTCAAGTAATCAAGAAGACTTGCTGACGTCCTCCATAATCTGTGGCCAATGATTGAATTTAAATGCAATTCAAGCTGGGCCTCGGCAAAAACTGAAGACAGCAATGAAGCCGTAATTACTCTCGGCAGAATGCATTCTGATTGGAGCTCGGCAGGCCAATGTAACTTGACAACCAGCCAGGCCCGGTAGGTATGCCTGGACACTTGCTCAGACGGACTAGGTCTGCACAGCTCTGTACAGCAGACTGAAGACCTCGGTTTTTGTTTTTAGTTTTTCCTTTTTTTCATTTCTGTGCCGTGTGCTAGATTAGGCTGGCCATCTCGTCAGCTTTTGAGCGCATGTAAATATAATGTATCGTATCGTATCACCACGTGTATTATAAAAATCTACTGATGTTTAATAACTGTAAAAGACAGTTACGATCCTGTTATATGAAGCAATCAGTGTTTAATGTGACCTCGGGTTTCTATTTTTCATTTCCAGTTTAACGTATAGTGCTGATATGTGTACAATAGTCAAAGCAGTATTGTAAAATTTTCTAACAATGATTTTAGCTAAAACTGTTGTTGGCAAAAAACAGAAATATTTGGGTGGAATTACATCAACTACAATAAACAGACAGTGAATCAAAATGCTATACTGTTGACGCTCAAACTGGAAAGGAGGATGGTACTTTACTCGCCAAAGTTAATTCAAGTATTCTCTGTCACATCAAAAATTCTTTTATTTAATTAGTATAAATTTTCAGCTGTCCATAAGGTTTTGATAAGGTTTTACCACTGCATGTGGCAATCAATTTGTGACACGTGTACAGTGTTGTTGAAGATAAAGCAGGGTTTCAATTCTTAAACAATATTACTTACAATTTCAGTTCTTAACTGCATAGTAGTTTTACTTAAATTCAATAAATCCATTGTCGCACGCAGTGATAAACCACACAGTATACAAACAACTGAACAATAATACCTATTAAAAAAGGTGTCGCGCTAATGGGACGTAACACTACTGGCCCGCTATGCAGCTGCGGAGCTATAATTAGACTGGAGGCTGCATGACGTCATCATCTGGCCTGTGCGGGTAAAGCCACATGCAAACCAGCTGTGCAGTGTTACAGATGACAACGACAGACTACAGCGAGTTTTACTATCCTGGTCCCCTACATTATGTGTAGGTGAGCCAGTAATAAAAGAAGCTCAGCTGTCACACTTGTTTCACTTTTCCTTACATTCACCATGACTATTAGCTTGTAATTTTCTCGGTGTGCCGCAGCGATAGTCAAAAATTGCATAGCTGTTAACTTGTAATAGCGGCTCGTGTGACCTGCTAACGACAACAAAAACATAGTCTCATTGATATTACGGTCAGCTTTAACAGTGGCTTAGTCTATCAGTGAGATCTGAGATAGCGTTTAATTGTCACCGTTAAACTGTTTGTCTCCAGTGCCTTGGTAGAGACTTCCAGAGTAAGGATTACATCAAACGCTATGCGGCTGAGTGGTCTAACATCACATCACATGGAGAAAATGGAAGCAGGCCTTAAAGGCCTCTGTATCCGAGAAATAGTGACTGAATAACAATATTACTGACTCACAAAATATTATACGATAGTACTACCGTTTACCATGCTATGGAGATCTGCATTACGGTAATCCTGCATTTTAGGTGCGTAAATTATTTCCCACCGACTGTGTCGGTTACGGTTAGAGTCAGTTTAGTTTGACCTGTTATTACCGCTAACAAGTCAAACTATTTACTGACCCTAACCGTAAACTAACCCTAACCGACGCAGTAACACTAACCAGTCGGTTGGAAATAATTTTCCCACCTAAACTGCAGAATAACACTGTCCTGTCGGGGAAACGTCTTGTCGGGGACACATGCAGTAATCGAATTATCGTGGGCATAGCACTGGTCTTGTAATAATGGCACTACGGGTACAATAATTTAACACAATAATTGCTGTAAAAGAAAATCTGGATGCGGTGAAATAATTTCATTGATTCACCTTCGACGCCACTTTCGTCGACATTTCAGAAATTTATCTTACAAGTTACAATTAAAATTAAAATTTGTTCGCTGTTGACTTACGATTACAAAGAATATTAAACAACATTATCGAAATACATTAGTGTAATTCAACGTAACGTAAGTTACGTAACGGTTTTAGAAATGCCCCTAACCTCATTCATATTTAGACGGTCTTAGATAGTAATACTAAATAGCAAAGTTTTGGGCATTCCTTTAGGCGTACAGATGCTTCAAAGCTTTCAGCTTCAGGGGTCTCGTCCCCTGACCAGGGGCCCTGTTCGGGCCTGGACCCCTTGGGGATCTGCGCCCCCATATAATTCATAGTTACATGGGCACACCTGCTGAGTCCTCATCCAAAATTGCATTTCGATCGGTTCAGCCGTTTTTGCACAGTTCACAGTAGAGTGTCCCATTACTTTACAATCAGCCGCTAAGTCCCCCCGAAAATGCCCCTTCCGGCCCTTGGTGCCCCATCTAACACATGGTATATATGGCCCACACGAGTCATCATCCAAAACGGCATCTTGGTCGAAGAAAACCCCAAAATTGCAATGTAACACTAATAGGAAATCTATGTGGCCTATCGAATGACACCACTGTCAATGCCTTTGAAGGTCACTTTTGCTGTTTGAAACCTTTCTAGCCTAACTCCCACACCTCGTGAAACATAGCACGAATTTGCTAACATGGCGCGTCGCGTGGTCCCTCTGCGGTAGCTGAGCCTCTCGTTTGTTATCCATCAATAAAACATGAAGCAGCAGTGCAGCATGCAGAAATACCACTACCCAGTCCGCTGCACTATGCCACTGACCTCCAGCACTCACAAGGTTAATTACTTCTCGTTTCCCTTGATGCTGACAAGGGATATGAGCAGTAATTTACCTTGAGCATGCTGAAAGCATAATGGGATAAACTTTGAGTATCTGAGTTAAGGTTTTAGTTTTACGTCCCACCCGACACAAAATAGGTCATTTCAGAGACGTTCTTCGCAGCCAATCTCTTGACTTAGTATTGCAAAAACTAAATCTAATGCAACAAAAGTAAACATGCATCTGTCACGAAATGTAGGCCTACTACAAGACAAAATAAATACAAAAACTAAAGCCGGGTTTGGTCGCCTCTTGTCCTCTTTGTGACCACCGGCCTGGAAACGGAACGGGCCTATTCTTAGGAAAGTAAGTTAAGAAGTAAACGATTTATATACCACCGGAACTAACAAATGTACCAGGGCGCGTTGTGTTCCCAGAGCCCGCACGAGACATGAGGTTGACGAAAAGACACAGGGACTTGATTCCAGAGACAAGGTGAAGTACTGAAAGCAGCAATCAGTTACTCTTATGGAGGAGGATGTTGGAGGACAAGCAAGAGTGATAACAGATGAAGAACGAGTGCTGCAAGGACGTTGAGAAGAGAGATGTTATGGAGATACGGAGGTTGGGAGGACTTCATAAGTACAGGACCTTGTATTCAATGTGAACAGTGATTTTCAGCCAGTGGAGAGAGCGTAGGATGGGAGTGGTATGATCGCACTTGGGAGCTTTAACATTAGCACGAGCACGAGAGTTCTTAATCTGCTGGAGTGGAAACGGGTTATTTGAAGTTGAAGTAAGGGAGCTTCAGAGAAGTGAATTACAGTAATCAAGTTTTAACAGTTCCCGTGACATTTCTTGCCTGAAAGTCAGTTGCTGCCATACAACGTAACCTCAAAACCATCCATTTTGGGTGGAAGTAATATAACTTCAATTACAATTACATACAAAAGGCATGCATTTTACATGGTAGTGTGGTGACATTTTTCAGGTATAGTGAACAAGTTCATAATCACGTATAAATGTCAAATTGCGTCATGATTCTCTGTACCAAAATTATTAAAATAGTTCACTTTTGATGCATTCAAAAAATCAAAAAGGTCTCACTACTTGAAACATAATGTATATATCCCTCAAATTCGTCAACATACAGGTGATATGATCGGACTTGGGAGCATGAGCAAGAGAGTTTCGAATCTGCTGGAGACGGGTTATTTGAACGTAAGGAACTTGTAGTAAAGAGAATTACAGTAATCAAGCTTTAACAGTTCCATAGATGGTGGCGCAATACACTGGGCAACTATCAATCAACAAAGGTGCCACAATAAGATTAACAAACGCCGATGGATTTTCAAAATTCTTTCAACATGTTTTGGCAGAAAATTTGTAACAGTCATTATTAAAGATCCCAATAAACCTGTTAAGTATATGGCACCTTCTTCAATCAAAGTTGCCCGTTTTTTGTAGCATCGTGTACACATCAATCAGCCGTCCATAACAAATGCATAACACACAGCTAGCTTAGCTACAAGCCTGAACCTACCATTGCACATTACAAACAATAAACATTGCTGACATTGTCTGTAATTAATCAGTCTTCCTGGCATGTGACAAAACAGTCTCTTAAAATATGGTACCACCCGAGTTAATGCGCCATCAAAATCGACGGAAAGAAAGACTATGGACAAGAAACAGAAAGGCTATCGGTTCAAGCTATAAACAGTCAAAACACTGTAAAACGGTCAAGTGACGGCAATGATTTCAGAACATTCTCTTATAGACAATTCATCAGTCAACTCAAAATGTTTCGACACTATCCGGTATTTCTGCGGAAGACTTTAGTTTCTTTGACCGTTTGCCAGGTCGGATGTCGATCAGTTTACGTTTCTTAGCCTCCCGCTTCTTCAGGTTTTTCTTCATCCTCTTACGACTGTTCAACTCGGGCTGTGTCACCGCCTGGAACACCACAACACAAACTCAACATCAACTAGAAGCCCTCACTCGAGGTCGCACCAACCACTTCAACATTTTTAGCCGACTGAGCTATTAGTTTGTTTCTACTAATTCCTATACACATGATAAACCGGGAGTTAATCCCGGGTAGGTAAAAGGGTTCGGCGGTGTCCTCTATAAACTGTGACCGTTGCTGATGCCTTGATTAGCAGCGTCAGAGTGTCAGCCGCGCTGACGTGAGAGCCGAAGCAGACAGATGTGGCTAAGTCCCCTGGATAGGCGCTGAAGAAGTGCGGGTCAGGGCTGGCACTAAATAAGTGCCAGTCCGGGTTTAGCAACACAGTAAGCCACGCCTAGAGGGGGCGCAATTGGAGCAACCTAACAACCTGCTCACGCCTACTGTTCCTTCTTCCGCCCTACACAACGTGCACTTACACCGCACACACCTACCAATTCCCCTCCTCTCCCTGGGCTTGTGCATTGGACCGACATAAAGGTTTCAGCGCTGGGGTTAAGAGTAGGCTGGACCCCTGCCCGCAAAGAACGAATGAACAAACGCTATTAGTTTGGCTTATGAAATGGATTCAGCTTGCTGTTACTTATTTACAGTTTCCAATTCAGGTTTGCTTTTCAGCCATGGTCGGCCTGGCCAGAAGTTTGCTGAGCTTGTATTCTTTCTATGAATGTGAATTTTGCGCTATGACCTTTACACATATAGTATGAAAGTGTCAGTGAACCAGTATGCCAAAGGTCAATGGCCATTTAATTCAAAAGTTATTGTCTAGGCACACACACACACACACAATGGACTGACCGCTCGACCTAGACCACTAAAGTCGTCGGTAAATCTAATTCTTCTATATTATGTTCCAAAAACTGATCCCCTTTATTTTTAAAATAACGCTGGTATATTGTGCACTGACATGAATGATTTTTTAAAGAGCTATAACTGCTAAAAAATTTCTATAGAGTAAACGAGAGTGACGAGTACTAAACCTTCCACTTAACAAAATAGGTCATTTCAAAAAGAAGACAAAATGCACTATACTGAGTGAGAATAAAACGCACCACGATCAACAAACTTAAAGTACAGAAAGACAAAATCAAAGAACTAATCTAAGACATGCCAACTGGCCATCGTTCAGAACAAGGTAATCACAGACATCAGACTTTGCCACCGGTGCCACCAACTGACGAACTCAACCAAACACAGCACTGCACCATTGGCGCCATCATTCACAAAAAATACATAAAGTAATACACTGTGGTAACAGTTACATGTACAGAAAATTTAATAAAGTTTGGATGTCTGGTTTTTACCACGCGACGCTGTGCTAGCGCGGTATATGCTGTCGTCATGTGTCCATGTGGGGTAGGTTAAAGTTGACGATTTTCAACCAATATCTTGCTATCTCAGAAACGGTGCAAGATAAAAACATAGTTACTATGAAATGCTAATAGGACACCTGTATGCACTGTATAGAATGGTGCTATTTCCACTGACCTTGAATGACCCCTAAATACCCCAAACAGGCCTATTTCCGACATTTTGTATCGCCTTTCATATTGTCATAGTAAGTGGACTGGAGAGAGACTTCAAATTTGGTAGATAGGCTGATGGCAAATGGTAGCCCAAGCGCATGGATGGCAAACCATCGGTGAAAGGGGCATGGTTAGGTCATGCTAATCACTTAAATTTTGGTGGACACCAACCATATCTCTGCAATGGCCAAAGCTAGATTTGTCAAATTTTGTAAAAAGGTAGGCTATGTCAAGTCCCACTATACGGATGACAAAGAGCTGTGGTCAGGGTCATATGACCCATTTTAGATTTTGGGAGCCCCAGTCATATCTCTGGAACGGCTGATGCAAGAGTCGCCAAATTTTGTACATGTAGGGAGAAAAGCCTATATCAAGAGTACTGCGTTAGCCTTGGGATGACAAACTACCCCCTAATGGGTGTGGTCTGGGTCACATGCCCCTTTTTGTAAATTTTGGCCCCCCAGTAATCTTTCAAATCGGTGAAGCTAAGCATTTCAATTTCAAATGTCGTGTGCTGATTGATACAGAAGAATACTAGTGCATACATGACAGATTACCCCCAAAAGGGATGTGTTCTGGGTCATGTGACCCCTTTAAATTTTGGGAAATGTGTTAATATTACGAAATGGTGCAAGATGAAGACTGTTGCAATGGAAGACTACTAAAAAATTGTATGTGGTCTATCAAATAGCACCATTAGCAGTGACCTTTAGTGACCTGGAAGGTCACTTTGTTGTTTGAAACCTTTCTATCTCACATACCTCTTGGAAAACAGTGTGCATTATCTACGATCTATAATCTCGTAAATGGTGCCAGATAGAGTCGTTGTTACTACAAACCACTAATAGGAAGCACTATACAGCCAATTGAATAGAGGCAATTGGATGACCTTCAGTCACCTTTAAGGTCATTCCCTACTGGAAGTCTTTTAAATGTAATTTTTGGTACTGCTGTGCAGCAGTTGACAAGATTTTAACTGACACAGCACGTCGCGCGTTTCCTCTCCAGTAGCAGAGATTTTTGTTGAGACATGCGAGCCAACAGACAAAGACAGACAGACACGCTAATCACACACTTCACACCCCTACCAGCGGCAAAGTAAAAACTGCAAAAACTGGCAAATAACGAAACCTAAACAAACAGTCAAGCACTGCTCATATACGTGGTATAAGTAAAGCACAGAACAATTTCATTAATTTTCTCTCTCATCCTCCAGATAATCATCATTGTTCAGACTTTGTCTATTGGAGGGAAGGGAAAATTTTTCACATGAGTCCTGTAAATAATCCACTGCCTAAGCTTAATAAGACCAGTACAACACACTACGGTACCTACAGGAATAATTGCACTAGAAATATCAACGTCACCATCACAACACCATCACAATTAACAAAGTAGGATTACAATTCAATATTTGTAACTATGCACATAATTAAACATTAACATAATTAGACGGGTTGCAGTGTATCTGGAGACATATTGCAATATAGGCTTGAAGACAGTGTTTCCCAGCAGCATACTCCACTGGTGATACAACTGTTTACTTATTTACTTACGCACAACCTGTTTAGTTCCTGCATTCGATGATACCTAGTTTCACGTGCCTGTGACTGAGTGATGCCAGCGTTATCTGCCGTGTTGCTTATTTTCAGTTGGCAATTCAGTCTGCTTTTCTTCAATATATCATTCGATAGGCCGCACAAGCACTGCAGCGTACTATTGGTTTTAATACACAATATCGGACAACGAACGCTGCCGAAAATTTGGGTAGGTACCCCTGGTACCTTTCTTGTGTGGAATGTACAGCTCAGGGGATAGAGTTTGAATTGATTCTAACAGTAAAAGTGGAAACTAGATATCCTACAGAGGGTCAGTTTGGAAGTGAATTTCCGGCAATCTGTAATCATTGCGGAGTTATGATGCCCGAAGTCGTGAAACCTGAAAAATGTGCGTACAATATTTAGTTTTACGTAATTTTGGAAAAACGACCCCTTATGGTAAAATTTTGAAAATTCTGTTCCAAACGTTTTTACCGCCTCACAGCTCGATATTGTTGTGTTCAAATGTCGTAAAATTTGTCGGACGGGAAATCGGAAAAATCATGCGGGCAAAAAAAATTTTGGCTGCCTCTCAAACTGTCGCTACTGCGCTGATCGCGCCCAAAAATATGCCGGTCCAGCCCCAACAGTTGGCTCAAACTGTTCCAGATTTCATCCAAATCGGTTCACTCTCGGTAGAGTTATGACCGAATGCGTGAAGGCCTATAATGATCATGATGATAACAAACAGTAAAATTAGTAAGAACCTCTTATATGAAATGCAGACATCACATACCTGCCAAAACACACAACTTAGTGACTTAATACTAATATGCTACTTATATGACTCTGGTGACGTTTACAACAGCTAATAGCCTGCGCTGCATAGAGATTCAGTCCATACCTGTATGTGCCGATCAATCTTGCGCTGTTGTCGCCACGTTCCAACAGCCTGCTGGACCGCTGCATATTCACGACTGAATGCATCACTGCCAGCAATATCTTTAATCCCCGCCACTGTTTCCTGACAGATCATTTTCAACTCGGAGTCCACATTTGGAGAACGACTTGTCATCTCACGAACCAGAGGTTGCAGTATTGGCTTAAGATAGGTCAGTATGTTATCTGGCCCGAGAATTTTCCCAAGTCCATGAAGCCATCGATATATGGCTTTCCTCTTGACGGTGGATTTGTCGACGCCGGATGTTTCTTTTCGGATTTCACGAGTGAGACGACGTAACAGCCAAGTTAATGAGGCACGTTTATTATCTTCAACATCATCATTGGCTGAAGACAGTTGCTGTGGTAGCTCCTTTATCATACGAGCTACATGAAGGAGGCTGCACACAATCTCATTTGCCAGCTGCTCTGAGACGTTGGCAGACGACATCTGTGAACAAAAAGATCCACTAAGAACATGCAACTTCCTTGGAAGATCAACCATCAGGTATGCGCTACTTTCGGACAAGGTGTTCGATGTCACTGAAGCGTTACTCTGAAAGCTTGACTTGCTGATCTCCAAATACTGTGCAACTGTTTGGTCTGGCGGACAAGCTATGAACATCTCATTAAAGAGCTGGACAGACACCATTTGAACCCAACTATGCGGATGCCGCAGATGAACTTCAACCGCATTCCAAACTTCACATAAGGACTCGGACCACGGCTGACCATACCACATGACACACAGCTCCTCATCGCTACAGTTCCGCACTATCTTCAGCAGCAGACCCAAAAAGTCAAACAGCATTAGGTCATTCTGACGCATTTCGGAATCCAACTGGAATTCACCGTCATCATTTCTCACAGACAAATGTTTCTTCATCAGTGGCAAAACCGTCAGCAGATGACGTCTGAACTTGCAGGACATAACTTCAACAAACAACCCAGCAACTTTAGCCGACATTCGAAGCACTGCTGGTTTCGCACTGTTGCTCATCCATTTGACGCAAATACTAAACAAATTATCCTTCCTCTGTTCATCAAACTTTGTCAACAACAGTTTTATCGCAGCAGCTGCCATCTGTCTACAAACCGAAGAGTCATCGTTGATCAGTCTTGATGCCAGAGCTGGAAAGAATAGGTTGGAATTTCGGATCAACACTCCCATAGGAAATGTGCTGAAAACAGTGGAGAGCATTTCAAGCGCCGACATGCGGCCACTCTCGTGTTCGAAGTTCAGCTGTTGGACATAGAACTCCAGATACTGGTTGTCCAGTTTATTGTCGTTCAGTGGATAGTCAAGCATGAACTGCCAAGCAATCTGTCTGCACTGCTGTCGAACATTCGCCGCATCCGAGACGATGGACATCTGCCGAACTTCACGGATGATGCTCTCCAGCTCTGGATCCACAAGTTTCCGAGAAATAACGGCCTTCAGAATTGAGAAAGCTACTGCCTGACGAGTGAAGTCGTTGAGATCCTGCTTAACATAGACAAGTAGTACATGCAGTTGCTTCTCAGTGACACTGTGGTACATTACGTCTCTGATAAGAACGGTCAACGCTTTGAAGCTCATCACCACCAACTCAAAATTGTCACCTTTTCCAGCTCCTGCTCCAGCATAGTTTTGTAACAACACAAAAACATGACCAGCAATTGAATTAATGTGTGTCTTTAGTGAAGGTAGCGGCAGTCTCAGAAACGTTTGGAGACAGCGTAGCGCTGACGACGTCACTTTTACATGCTTGCTGGTTAAACAGTCATTTAGCAAAGAAACAAAAGGATCCAGCAATGTGTTGTGCACCTGTGATTTGCCCGAAGTTAGGCCCAAACGTTTCAGCAGCAAATACAACAAGTGAAGACCAAATTCTGCTAACACATGCAAGTTGGTGCTGCCATGTGTCTTCGCTTTGCTGCCCGTTCTTGGAAGCTGCGGCTTTAACAGCAGAGCATGAGGAGGTCTCCGGCTTGCAGCTGTCTTCACCTTTTCATCTGAGGCACCTGCACCATCTGAGCCATCCATGCATTCAAGCATTAGTTCATAGACAAATGTAAACACATAGTTGATCTCAATGCCTCCATTACTGATAAGACCTGAGGCGATCAACTTCAAAACGTTGGCGATTTTCTTTGTCGTTTTGCTGCTACGAGTTTTTGTCAGCTCCGTCTTAAGTGGCAGAATCAACTTTGGAAGTGTATACTTGCTCACAACCTTTGCCAGAATGCCATATGAATCCAAGCTCTTTGTCGTCCTCGCCTCAAACAACTTTGAAACAATTCCTTCCACTTCCTTTTCTTCACCAACTTCTCCAAACAGTTCCTCATTAAATATTTCAGTTAGAGTAGGAACGGATGAATCCAGGTCACCTGAATGCAAAAGTGGCACAATGCTTTTCAAAATGTCCCACAGTGAATAGCAGAGAACGTGTAACTGATAACCTCGTTTAAGTGCTGACCGCATCTCTGTGACAACATAGCCAAAGTACGCAGGACCAAGTGACTGAATAATCTTTGTCAGTGTGTTTCGTGCTGTTACACGGACGTCTTTTGCCCGAGAAGCAAGAAATCGACAGACTTTGAGCAAAATTCCTGGCAGGTTATGATCAATGGTATTACCAGGCAATTGCTGCAATAATTTAACCATTGCCAGGGCAAGAGGTACTCGAAGAACCTCTTCATCCTCAGCATACTTTCCACTAGCAGCAAACTTGTGCTCACCGTCTGCTCTGGCCTCTTTTGTCAGACACTTATGAAGCTGTGGTAGGACGCTCAAGACAATTGTTCGGTGAACTCGTGTAGCCAGGGCAACCGAGCATGCATCACAACTGGAAATCTGTTCATCTGTATTAGACGCTAAAGTCTCAGATACTTCCATGACTTCTTCTTCCACACACTCATCATGTGTTGCGTTATTTTCATTTCCCGACTCCATACTATCACTGACAGTGGATGTGGGCTGGCTGCTGCAGTAAGGTGTTGCAAGTGTAAATGAAGAGTGTCTCAAATCAAAATGGAAACTGTCAAGAACAGACACCAAGACTTTCACTGTCAGTTTCTGATTTTCAATGGATTTCAGAATTTCACCAAGGTAATATCGCAGAACAATCAGATACCGTGGCCAAGGCAGTTGACGGCAGACAGTACCAAGTGTCTCGATGGCAACATCAACACGATCGGAGTTCTTAATGAATGTCTGGTCTCTCAGCATGGAGGTAACAATTGGCAAAACATAGTTGACAAGTGTCTCCGTCTTCACGTGTGAATCAGTAATGTGTCGACTCAGTCTCCGTAGAGCTTTCATTCTGCGATGAAGCTGCACATGAACAATATTCTTGAAGAAATCCACCTCCACGTCAGTGGCGTCCCGCAGACCAGAGAGATCTGCAAAATGAGCAGAGGTCGAAAAATGTTTCACCAGATTTTCCAGAACGTTGACAAATGCATGCCGTGTAATGTCAGACTTCAGTTTCAACTTAGCCTTAACTTGCGACAGAATGTGCTGAACTATCACAGTGCAGAACAAATCACAATAATAGTCACTGTTAATTTTACGAGCCACACTCTCAACTAGGATCTGCAAACATTCAGATGATTGATCTCTCATAGCAAAATCATCATCAGAGGAAGCTAACACAAAGCAGCAGTTGTGAACCAGCACTAACAAAAGTGGCATATCCAGTATTCCTCTTCGCAACAAATCTTTGGCCTGACTAAAGCCTTCGATTCTTTGTTCAACATCCGGCTCTTCAATGAAGCGCGAGTTATACGAGTTCAGCTTCGATGATATTACAGCTACCGGCTTCAGAGATGGCTCCAGATCGGCAACTGCTAAAAAGATTTCACACAGTACCTTCCGAGGCTGATTCGAGGAAAGTAACGAGAACTGTTCGGCCAGAAGTGGAACAAACTGCTGAGGTTGTAGGCAGCGGCCAATCAGATTTCTAACTGATGTCAGAATATCAACCTCCAGCTCAGTTCGACGTCTAAATCGACCATCAAGGAACGGTAACAAAAGACTGACCATCTCAGTACACTGTTCACGACTGTCCACGTGAGGACTGAGTTTGGACAAAATATGCAGTTCACGTGTTGGAAGAGTCTTGTTCTTTGAACGCTTAGAGAAGATGGCTGAAGAGCCCAGTTTGGCTACGACTCCGTGCAGATAATCGAGCAACAATGGCAAATGTGGCATCAACAGTGTCACTCCAACAGGCGCTGCGTTTTGTGAATCATCTGCCAAATCAAGTGGTAAATTCTGGCTGTGAGTCTCTTCTTCGTCTGCTTCAAGCAAATTGTCTGCTATACTTAACACCACCTCAGTCACTGATGCTGCACAGCGTGCTGAGCCAAGCAATGCCAAGGCACTACTGAGTGGTGTCAGACTCGGATATGACTGACAAGGTTTTGCCAGGAGACACTGGTGTGTTTTATTACTGGACCAACAGTTGAACAGTTTCAGCAAAGGTGTAGGACTATAGACACCTTCCGATGGTAACTTGTCAAGCTGAGGCCAAACCATGGCCAGGAACACTGCTTCTGTCTCACTCACTGAAAATACGTATTTATCAAACATGGAAAAGAACTCGACAATTTGTGACTGTGCCGCATGACGAATTGACTTAAGTGAACCAATGTGCTGCGGTGCAATATCTGATCGCTTCTGCAGTAATGCTGAACTATACGCCGCCACATAAACAAGCATATGAAACAAACGTGACAGATAGGCACCAGCAAGTATGCCACACTTCCGCAAAACAAGTCTGATGGTGCTCAATAAGTTGTTCAGACGTCTTAATGGAATAACTTCTGCAAGATCAACGTTAGTCATAATTGCATGGACGTTTGCTTCAACGGTATTGACATTCTGATGCTGAAGGCCAGAAAGGTAGTGCTGAAATGGTTCAAAAATCAAATCAAAGAAAATTCTGATCTCCTCTTCGTGCGAGCTTGCAACAAATGCCAGAATCGACGTTTTAACCACTTCACCATGCTTTCTACGAGAAACGTCGCGACCTTGTTTCATTTTTCCAAACAGAATTCTCATAAGCACTGGCATTAGGTCAGTACGGTGCTCATCCTGTATCACCGAATTTGTGTCATCAATGCTGAATAAAACCAGTTCATTGCGAAATGACTTCTCATTGATAAGTAACTCCAGGTGGTCTCTGTAGGAAACAAGAAAACTGTCTTTATATGTCAAAAGGCATCTGAAAGCTTCTAGCTGGATTTTAGCAGACTTACTCTTCAGCATGTCTAGATATAATGCTCGCAGGTCATGATGTCGATGGAGTGACTTTGGATCATGAAACTTTGCAAATAAGCCAAGAAAAAAGACGAGAGTCCCTTTCAGCTGCCTGGCATCCTCCTTCTCCACTGACCTTTTGTTTCCACTTGAACTACGCAATACAGTATTCTCTCCTTCTGCAATATCACTCAAACCCTCCAATCCATTATCACCATCCGTGACTGAAACGTCACTGGCATCAGTAGCTCTATCACCATTTGTCAGGTGCATGTCTTCAGCAGGTCTCAGATCCTGTTTCGGAGTAAAATTCACGTCATTCGGAAAATATTCATTTTCAATAAAATGAAGAAACAGTGGTACAATCAGTCGTGACCTTGGCTCACATACCTGTGAAAACTGCTGCATAGCTAGTAACAGTTGCTGTCTCATATTAACGTAATCAGGTTTGTTCACATTGCCACTTTTCATCTGTCGTACCTGAGAGAACAATACACTTCTTTCATCATGAATGGTTAAATTTTCATCAGCAACTGACTTATTATTCTGAATGTGTTCACTGACAGACTGCAACTCTGCACCAAAGATATTCCAAAATTGCTGCAGACTCACACCACAAGCATATGTCTTGATCAAGTTTCTCAGCGGCTGCCACAGTGGCCTAAAATTAACAAACAACTGACCAATAAGAAACTGAAGTGGTACCTGAGCATCCACACCAACATGCAGCTGATAATGAACATATTCATGGTTAAGTTTCGCATAGTGACGTATTCGTTCACGGCATGTGGAAACAGACAGATCTGTCGCTTCAGCATCAAAACAGATCTGAAACACACCTGGCTGGTCCACCGTCACATCATCATTAAGAGGTGGTAATTGTAATTTAAACTGACAGAGAATGTGAAGTGTCTGTAGTCTCACAACTGACACTGGCGATGACAGATTGCATTTCAGGCGAGAAAAAATATCACCAAACAATTCAGCAATCCATGCATCGTTGTTTTTATCACAGGCAGCACATGACAAAATCATATCTGTGATACGAAGAACTGGAATACTGTCTGGATACAAGCTGAGCCAATCACAGAGAAATCTGGCTGGTACATGAGTATGGAGGTCATTAGCACCAACCATTAAACCAAGCGCAACGACAGTTTCCTCAGCAATGTATAGTAGCTCAGTAACTTGCTTATTATTCCTTGTAATCGAAATTGCATGAAGTTCTGCCAACAGGTCACTCAACACACATACTGCTCTTTGCTTGTCCATTGGTACTACATGCGGAAGACAGAACAACATCATCCAGAATGTTGACAATGTAGTAGCATCTGCTTGGTGGGTTTTGAAAAGAGAAAAATTATCGAGTAACCACACAGGAAATGTCTTTCCTGACAATGGGTTCTTGCTGATGGAAGACCTGAAGTCAAGCACATAATGCTTAAACCATGTCTTGCAGTCAACAGCACCACTACAAGGAGCAGCCTTATTTAGCAGCAGTGTCACCAACATCACCAGAATATCATCTCCAGCACTATCAGAGTCTGCCATCAACTGATGACAATAGTGTAACAGTGAAGGCAGCACATCAATTTCAAATAATGCAATGTCAAGTAATCGTCGTGTAAAGTCAAACACTTCTGACACAGTAAATCCGCATGCATAAACAGTACTGATGAGCTCTGATCGATTGCACGTTTCCAGTTTACAGTTACGTGACAGCAGAAGTCCAGAAATTACTGACAACAGATTTTCTCGGCCAGATGCTGTGAGCATATGATCACTCATCAAATGAACCAACACATTCACAAGTTGCTCTTGCTGCATGATCAATATACCACCACTGTGTTCAGTCCAAACACCAACCAAGTCTAGAAAATACGTAAAACATTCTTCAAATTCACTAAACGTACCACAAGCTTCGCTCGACTGTTTTCGCATCCATTGTTGACGTAAGTCCATTAGCTTTGTCTCCAGTGATGCCATAACAAAGATAGACTGCTCTGAAAATGAATTTTCTATCTTTGATACAGATGTCAAATGAACTGCCATCAACTTCAGCAACTGCTTCAAAACTTGCAAAACAGGACCCGGTTCATGGTGATCACAAAGTATATTCAAAAGCATCGGAATTACCTGTTTGTAGCAGCCAAAGAACTGTCGATGTGGCATCTTTATCATTTCAAACAAAAGTTTGCCTATACCAAGAACTCGGTCATCAAATCTCTTCAAATCAGTGAATAGAAAAGAAAATATATCACCTTTATTTTTAGCCTTTCTCAGCAGGTATGACAAGCTTTCTGCTGCAAAGGTGTTGATATATTCCCTGTATTGAGAAGAACTCAGCAACGGACTGCAGAGTTGAAAAACCATCTGTATATCTTTGATCAAAAACTTGCGCAGAAACCAGAACTGTTTGGCCAGACATGTGAATATCCACTCCAGCACGTCCGCATCATGGTGGTGAACATTCAGCAACGATACAAGAATATCAAAGAAATTCGTAAAGTATGGCATGAAATCATCCTGAAGATCTCTTGTGAACTGCACCAGGAGATCGAGAACTGGCTGCAGGGCCAAACTGTCCTGATCTTTTAAATGTAGCTGCAAAACACCAGTGATCTCGTGTCTGTAATATAACAGTTGCGGATGACTTTGAACCTTGTCAGCTACGGCACGGTGAAATTCGACGAACCGCTGTGTACAGTTTAGCTCCGCCCAGTGCGACAGAGCCTGAGAAAAGTGCGTGTCGGCAGTATGGGGTTCCGAAGCACTCCGACCCAATTTGATACTAATCAGTTCAATACGCTCGTTGAACGACTGAAATCTGAACGTGTTCGCTTTAGTACGTTTAGCCATACTCGTCAAAAATCTACAAATACTTAAGTTACATTACTATTCAGAAAAAAAAACTACACCGTAGTCACCCAACACGTGTAAACAAACAACTTGGGAAATTCCCACCATAGATAAAAACAATAGATAAAACAGATGCAATTAACGTTACGTTAACTTTGCTAGCTACGTGAGAAAGAAGAAAGTAACTGAAACAAACAGCCAAAACATGTAGTTCAGACGGGGAAAGAAGGTGATAAAAAGCTTATTAAAATCTCATTTTAGCTTCGCCTACACTGGATGGATAAAATATTACGATCAGCGTGTCTGAATGTCTGTCTATCTGTATGTCGCGAGACTCTGCGCTCGCATATCTCAACAAGAAGCTCAGCTATCGCAGATGGACTGCGCGGCGCACTATGTCTATTTAAATATTGTCAACTGCTACACAATTGTAGGTAAAATCACATTTGGAAAAACTTACACTACGTGAATGACCTTGAAGGTCACTCATGATCCGAATTGCCGCTATTCGTCTATTTGATAGGCCATTATTATACCACTTCCTATTAGTGGTTAGGTTTGCTATACGTCTGTAGTAACAGCACCTCTGTCTTGCACTGTTTCCGAGACACTATCACACTTAGAGTGTATAAGTGAATAGAGTTTAAGTCAATGCCTGTGTATGCATGCATAGGCCTACGGTATTGCATAATAGATTATTTTATCAAGACGTGTTTCTTCATTCTTTCTGAGTGTCCAGCTTTCACAGCCGTACATTGCCACAGGCCACACTATAAGCGCTTTCATTAGTCGTGTCTTCGTTGAAATCGGTATGCTGTGACTTTTCCATATTTTCTGCAGTGATGCCACGATCGCCTGCCACCTGTTTAACCTGGTACGGAATTCCGTCGTACACTCACCATATTCTGCAATCAGGGACCCAAGGTATGGGAACGTATCCACCTGCTCCAGTTGCTCATTCTGAATGAGTATGCGGCACGCTATGCCGTTTATCGCCATTACCTTGGTCTTGTCAACGTGGATTAGTAGGCTGTATTTTCGGCTGAATCGGTCTAGGAGATCCACCAACCCCAGTGGCCAATAGGATGATGTCATCAGCGTAGCGAAGGTTCGTGAGAACTGCGTCTAACTGCTATTTCGCTATCCTAATTTAGGAAGACGACTATTCGGTGGGTTCGGATGCTTCGGCGATTCGCTATTAACGAAAGGGATACCGAAGTAGGCTGATCGTAGCTAGCTAAGAGTTCACCAGCTGCCCAGACGCTTCGGTCTTATCCTAACGAAGAACTAACCGGGAGTTCGTACGAAGTTTAATGGGAAGGTCAACCAACGTGCTTCTACACTAATTTGCAGTCCTACTCGTACGGGTGCTTCGCTATCGTTCGGATTAGTTCGGCTTTATCCGGTTTCGCTTGCTTTCGGAGAGCGAAGCAAACGAAGACAGACGTTCGCTCAAAATTTTGTGTTTTCGGTAGGTCTCTTCGTTTAACTGCCGTTCCGAACACTCGTTTCGTTTCCAACAAGCCATGTTACAAACCTTTGGAACAGAATTTTGAAAATTTTACCATAAGGGGTCGTTTTTCCAAAAAAACGCAAAAAAATTGCTCAAATATTTCCAGGTCTTGCGACTTCAGGCCGTCATAACTCCGCAGTGATTACAAATGCCGAAAACTCACGGTCAAATGGTCCCCCTACGTGATGTCGGATCTGGCCCTGGCCGATTTTTGGTTCGATGCCCGCAGTAGCGACAGCTAGAGAACCAGGCGAAATTTTGTTTTGTTTTTGTCAGGTAAGCAACGAACTACTTCACCGATTTTCCGTCAGCCAAATTTCACGAAATTTGAACACAACACGTCGATCGGTGTCACGATAAAAACGTTTAGAACAGAATTTTAAAAATTTTACCGTAAGGGATTGTTTTTCTAAATAACGCAATAAGTTGTAAATTTCTAAATATTCTAAATTTCTATGCGTCTTCTAACGTCTTGCGACATCAGGCCGCCATAACTCCGCAATGATTACAGATGGCCGGTAATTCAAAACCAAAATAACCCACTACGGGATGTCTAGTTTTCATTTTTACCGTTCGAATCAAATCAAAGTCATTCTCCTGACCTGTACACTCCGTACAAGAAACATCCCCAAATATTTCGGCGACATCCGATGTCCGATATTGGGTAAATCAAGTACGCCTCCTGGTTGACCGGTGTGGAACAAAAGCAGGCTCGATTTGGAAATTGTAAATAAGTAACACGGCAGATAACGCTGACATCACTCAGTCGCAGCCATGTGACACTAGGCATCGTCGAATTCATGAAGTAAACAGCTTGTGCACAGATAGCGAAGCCCTTCGAGCTGAATACTGTATTGTTGGCAGTCCACACAATACAGCTCTAGTTCAAAACGTAACTGGTAATATTTAAAATTCTATAATTATCGGCAGTCGACGGGCTCAAAAATATGGCATTGCTGGATTTGGAGACAGGCGACAGCCTCGAGATCTCAGCGAGAACGCCCCAAGCCTTTTCGGTGCGTTATAAATACGCCCTTTAAAGTCTTCAACTCAACTCAACTTTATTGTGACATACTTGCTGCTGAGCAGCTGAACAGCTGGATTGCTAAATATATACAAGAGCCTAAGCCTAAACATGTGCGATAATCAATCACAACAAAACGTACAGTGATATAATAAAATACAAATAAAAGTAAAAATGCAATGAATAATGCAATACAATAGAAACATGGTGCCATATAGGCAATTGTTATTGTTACAGTGTGATGTGTGGAGTAGTAGGGATGGTGGACACTTCAGTCGTTGTATGCCATGATTAACTATGGTTAACGAAGATTTCTGTAGCGATCTAGAAGGCGGGTGAAGCGAACAGCAGTGTTCAAGTGGTGGCAGTACCGCGCCGAAAGTCAATCAACAAGTGCGCGATCTGTTTAGGCTGGTCGATCGCGATGGCGTGACCACACTTCTCAACGATGTCCACACGCCTGCAGCCGGGAACCAGCTTCCGCAACATCTCCGCACCAGAGCTGTCGATCATCTGACGCAAACGCATACAGATAGAATTGCTTACTTTGACTCGATTAATGATAAATAATATGACTGCGTTACTACGATAAACTGTTATAGAGCGTTCAGCTATTGCACTGGGACCGCGTTACGTGCTATATTCATCAGTTGAAATCTTTTGACACTGCTGCGCAGATTTACAAAAATTCCATCTGAAAGAGATGCAATAGCTGAATGACATTGAAGGTCACTCAAGGTCATCTGAATTGCCGCTGTTCGATATGCCATATACTACCTCCTGTGAGTCCTGTTAGTCTGTAGTAACAACGTCTCTATCTTGCACAGTGTACGTGACTGCCGGTGACCTTGAGATGTAATTCAGTTTCGGCAAGGCAATAAGCCATACGATAGCCCATGGACTCTCGTTTTCTGACGCCAAAGATCTCGGCGAAATTCCAACGGCGTCACATTCAACTGGGGCGTCAAATAGAGGTAGGGTAGGTTCAAATCGGCGATTTAATAAACTGGTGACTGTCGTCGGTCACCAGTTTATCACACTGACCGTCGACATCTGTGTACAACACGGTGGGTGTGAGACACCGCGTCGCGCGGGTCTGTCAGCGGCAGCGGAGACTTGTTTAAATTTTGCCCCAATCATATCTTTGTAATTTGTGAAGCTAGACAATTCAAATTTCATGTGCTGATTGATACACAAGAGTACTGGTGCATGCATGATATATTACTCCCAAAGCAGGTGTGTTCAGAGTCACGTGACCTCTTTAAATTTTGGCAAATAAATGATGACATTTACGAAACGGTGCAAGATAGAGACATAGTTGCAATGAAAGACTAATAAGAAATAATACGTGACCTATCGAATGCCGCCATTGCCAATGCCCTTGAATGACATTGAAAGTCACTTTCGTAATTTGAAACCTTTTTAACTTCCGTACCTCGTAAAACACAGCACGAATTTACGAACAGCGCGTCGCGCGGTCCCTCTGCGGTAGCTGAGCTTCTTGTAGGATTAGGTTGAGACAAGACGAGACTGCGGCACGATAAAAATATTCGAGACTGAGACACACGTGCCAAGACATACAGTCATTGAGTATGAATGTCTATTACACTTGGCCAGCATTAACTGACACGGCCAATTTTTCCTAAATCGTGCTCGATCTAGGCGATCACAATCCGCTCTGACTGAACGCATGTCCACCAGAAGCACAGAGTAAGGACTCTGCTAGACTAACAGCTATGCAATCGTGAGACCGAGTCAAGACGGGAGATGAAAAACCATCACAAGACAAGATAGATGTCTCGATACTCGATCGGTCGCTGGCATCTATAACCAGTTTCGCTATTTAAATACACGGTCTGTTTCCGTCTTGTGGGTTTGCGGCTGAAGCTAAGCTATAACAGCGAATAGCTGAAATGAAACGAAAAATGAACGACAAGTGATAGAAGTCACAATGCAGGCATTTTGCAGCCACGGGGAGGACAGAGGCAGGTCTATCAGACGTGAGTATTGAGAACGCCGACGTGATGTCTTGAGACAGAATGTTCCTAATACGAACAACATTGTGTCGATTTTAATGTGGCACGGCGGAGGTATGCGCTATGCCGAGTGCCCTTTTTTTCTTACTGAAATATTGAACTAGAAGATGGACTTCGTTGACATAAATGCCTCCGTCATCAGGTACTTAGGCCTGCTGTGACCTTGACCTTCGACCTTTGACCTCCAAAATTTAGTCAGGTCATCATCAGTAGGGGCCAGTGAATATTCCCTGTTAGCAAACGAATGAACGAACGAACGAACGAACGAACGAACAGACGGACGAACGGACGAACGGGACAACGGGACACATTGAAAACATAACGCTTACGTCGAAAATGTCGGGCGGCGAAATCATAAAAATGTTTTAAGGCAGTTGCACATTGGGAGACGTCCGTAAATTCGTTAACGTCAAAGTGGGTCGTAATTGGGAGCGCCCGCGGTTACCTGGTCATTTGCTCCCCAGATGACCTGCGTTGGACAATCCACAGATGACAGGCACTCGGCTACTTCCTCCTTGTACGCTTTGCCCGACGCCAGGTAGAAAACTACGGCAGCAGAAAACAAACACACCAGCTAACACTAGATGGATGTATTGTGTGGAATGCCCACAATACGGTATTCGGCTCGAAGAGCTCGGCTATCTGTGCACAAGCTGTTTACTTCCTGCATTCGAATGAGTGATGTCAGCGTTATCTGCCGTTTTGTCAACCCGCGTTGGACGTCGCATAAAATTTGGTGAGGTTTCTAGTACGGAGTGTACAGTCCAGGTGAATGATTTTGAATTGATTCCAACGGTGGCAATAGAAACTAGAAGTCCTGTATGGGTTATTTTGGTATCGAATTTCCGGCGATCTGTAATCGCCGGGAAGTTATGGCGGCCTGAAGTCGCAAGGCGTTCCAAATTTTAAAGAAATTTTTCTCCTTTTTTGGAAAACGACCCCTTACGGTAAAATTTTCTAAATTCTGTTCCGAAAGTTTTTATCGTGACACCGACCGACGTGTTGTGTTCAAATTTCTTGAAATTTGTCCAACGGGAAATCGGTGAAATCGTGCATTGCTTACCCGACAAAAACACAATTTCGCCTGGCTCTCCAGCTGTCGCTACTGCGCGGATCGCGCTCAAAATCTGCCAGGGCCAGCCCCCGACAATGCCCTCAGAGTGCTTCAGATTTCATTTCAATCGGTTCACTTTCGGTGGAGTTATAGCCGAACGCGTGAACACCGCCAAAATCGCGCCATAAAGTGAATCCAATATTCGACTATGTTCGAGCCAAACAATGCTAAGACAAGTACGAGTATGTCGGTCCTCCTTATTGTTAGGCCGAAATGTACGTTGGCCGCGTCGCATGCTGCCCCCTGGTGTGTCACGTTGAATTTTCTTCGGTACCGGTGGTGTGTGTCTGTCTGTCTGTGTGTCTGTTTGACTGTCTGTAGGTCTCAGATAGTGGCTTATAATAAATAAGCAAACCAGGCACACTGGGGCTGGGCTCGACCACCCGCAATTTTAACTAAGCTAGGCCTAATACCGGATATGTCTTTTTGCCAGAGCTACTTCAATACACATAGGCCTAGTAAACACCACAAAAATTATGATACCGCTGTTATCACTCACGTTAGGCCCATACTGACACATATGCGTGAGCAAATCACTTACGTTTTTCATTGAAATCAGCAGATGGCGCTCGAAGCTGGATTATTCCTCGTAGTAGCTACAATATATATCACCACATAAATGTTTTTTGCATGACAGCTGCGTCCCCTACCGGCGTTTTCTTCACAATTTTACGCAAGGACGTCATACGATATACTATACGATACGAGATTGTATATTTACGTGGGCTCAAAAAAGCTGACGAAATGTAGCACACGGCACACTAAATGGAAAAAATAAAGAAGAAACTAAAACCAAAAACAGGGTAGCTCAGGAGAAACGGTCCGGGTGATAGCCGTAAAGGCAGTCCGGGGGAATGTTTGTGAAACAGGTAGGCTGTGAAAGAGTGAGGGAGTTATGATATGGATAAGCAGAGGGTGAGTCAAAAATACGTGATAGATGTATAGATGCAGAAATTGGTGAGTCAGAAATAGATTTACCGGAATGAGGTTGACGAAGATACTGGTGCATAAACAATTGATTCCAAAGACCCACAAGGCGAATCGTAACAAACGGAGAGATCAGTTATTTCAGCGAGGACAGTGTTGATAGCCGAGCAAGGCTAACAACAGATGAAGAGCGAGTAAAGTAAAGAGTAAAGTATACGTCGATTTGTATAGCGCATCGTCGCATGCTGCGAGGACGTTGAACAGAGATGAGGTTATGAAGATATGAAGGTTGGTTGGTTGTGATGACTTTGGACGTAAGTGAGAGGAGCTTGTACTCGAGGCGTTCAGTGATTTGCCGGAATGAGGTTGACGAAGATACATAAAGGGTTGATTCCAAAGACAAGGCGAATTGTAACGAAAGGAGCGATCAGTTATTTTAGCGAGGACGCAAGGCTAACAACAGATGAAGAGCGAGCGCTGCGAGGACGTTGAACAGAGATGAGGTTATGAAGGTATGGAGGTTCGGTGGTTGTAAGGACTTTGTAGGTAAGCGAGAGAAGCTTGTATTGGAGGCATACAATGATTTGGAGCGAGTGGAGAGAACACAGGACGGAAGTGATATAACAGTTAAACCTGACGATTTCGCGGAATTCTGTTGGTAAAGTGGACGGCGATAGAGAAGAGCTGGTAGAGTTCTTCCTCGGTGGTCGGCAGTAGTCGGTTGTTTCCCTGCCGGTACTCGCGTACGAACTTTGACGGTCGCGGAGTCGCCACTGCAAACAGCTGCGTTTTCAGTCATGATCGACCAACATTACCGACGTGACGCAGTGACGCAAATATGGCTGTAATTTTGGGAAACGCACGGGCGAATCC
>Ga0209780_1000226_pt1 | contig 27829 bp, 21 predicted proteins | sample WorMetexBAHAMAS2_FD_187384 | JGI IMG/M metagenome (GOLD analysis project Ga0209780, IMG submission 187384) | Marine gutless worms symbiont microbial communities from Max Planck institute for Marine Microbiology, Germany - Inanidrilus exumae... | ecosystem: Host-associated > Annelida > Digestive...
TTTGGCAAATCCTTTCCACCGTAGGCCTTTTCCTTACCTATCGGACTGACTCCACGGACTACCTGACCATTTCCGGCTTTACTTCGCTCAACGGCTTGATTTGTTTACATAGTGTATTAGACAAAGCCGGCTCTCAGTCGGTTTTCAAACGCACTTAAAATCCTCGCATTTTCATTCATTCATTCATCTGGTATTCCTACTGCTGTGTACCTGCATGCAACCAGTACCTACTTGCACCACAAGATTTGAAACAAAGTACATGCAGATCCAGTGCAACACAATAACTATACAGTCAATCGTTGAACGTTATTTCCTCACACAATCAGCCTGCTGAGCACTCTACCCGTCGTTGTGTGCCAACTCCAACCGTCACCTGACAGCTTCAAGGCTCGTCTGAGCTCCATCCTATTCATCTAGTTGTCTCCGGCCGTGTTTTCATCATATTGCACAAGCACTGCATGTTTGGGTTTTATCTGGTTCCATTTCATCTTGTTATTACTATGGCAAGCGGAATTAACATTTATTCCGAATTGCTAATATCAAGAATTCGAATTCTTGATCATCAGCAATTCGGAATAAATGTTAATTTCGCTTGCCATATATTGCTGCACTGTTCAACTTTCATGGCACGCATGCAACTGTTTTCTGCTTGCGGTGCAATATCGCTCAGTATTGAGTTGGCACCTTATCTGGAAGACGAAGACGATGCTCGCAGTAAGTAAATAAATATATCGTAGATAATACGTGATATATTTCCTAAAGTATAAGAGTTAAAAAGGTTTCAAACAGAAAAGTGACCTTCAAACTCACTTAAGGTCATATCTCTTCGACGCTTTGAAATTGCATATTATCTTGATCTTCACTATAAAAAAACAAATATATATCTGTGGTCTATACCCAACCTGCATGTTGCGGCAAAAACGGCACAACATGCCGTACGGCGCCGGTGGCACTGCTAGCATCAAATCCCCCGGTGTGAATGCAGCTTAATACCACGGTAATACCCGTGGTAATACTGTAACTATGCATAGCTTATGCAGATTCATACAATGGGCGTGTTCTGAAATACGCTCCAGAGTGCTTCGAAGTGCTTCGAAGTGCTACTGTGCCGTTCTTTTTATCATAAAAGATAGGCACAGTAGCACTTCGAAGCACCCTGGAGCGTATTTCAGAACACGCCTGGTGAGTTACCGTATAAAATACACTTATTTACGCTGTTAGGTATTCTTTGCTACTGGTTTTGATTGTTCTGGAAATTATAAGTAATAATCACATTTGTCTATAAATAGGTTGACTGGTGCCCACATTATATCTGTACACATCTTTGATTTTTGTGTTCAGTTTGCCCGATATATTGAGTGATACAGTCAACTGTTTGTTTGATTTGTGTGTGTCTCACTGTGCAGAACTGTGGACCACACCGCACTGTCGTTCAAACACTCGTCATTTTTCAAGCTGGAAGGTGTCACTGCCAGGCCTCCTGGTTGAGTTTACTGCTTTGAACTCCCTTCAGTCCTTTTATACTGTTGGATTAGAGACAGCAGTCATCTGTAAAAACCTGTGCCGGATGTCCCGAAAAGGTTCTCTTTCACAGTAAATGGATGCAGAAAATTGGGGGAAACTGGCTCACTGAGGTTCACCTTGAAAGTAGTTACTAAAGTGGTATATTTGGGTCGGGCATATTTGTGTATATGATGTAAATTTGTTGTGGATGCGTGTGATATAGCTTGAAATGGATCTGTATGGTGCTACGAAGACAAAATATGATGTTCCACTTAATCATCTTGATTTCAGCTACATCAATTCTTGCCAGAATAAGAAAGAGCTCGAAAAAATAGTGAAAATACTTCGGTATGTTGAGGTTACGTCTCCATTAAATTGTTCCATGTTAGGTCTATTTATTATATTTTGTGTTTTGTATTATAATGTTTGATGTGTGAATGAATGGTCAGTACCGAATTAGTGTTGTTACGGTGGCAGGAATTTGCAACTCGATTGGTGTCTGTGTTTTTTGACACACCACCGCGGTGCCGGTGGCGAATATTGGTCTGTGTCAAGGCTAGGGTTGTTAATTGGAAACAGGTGGATGTCACGGCTTTAAGATCATTCTGGTTGCCCTGGGATGCGCTAATTGATCACTGCACGCGACAGTGGGGTGCACTAAGTGAGACCGTTGCAACGGTCTCACTAAGTACAGTGCAGAGACTGTTCTTGCTGTCCCGGCGGACGTGTGGGGGAGGGCAGGCGGTGTCGCGGACTGATCTTCCATGCGTTCATGCAGGGCTCAAATTATGCTGTGGAAGTGAGGGCAGTTTTCAGGAAACAGCACCCAGAATGACTGCCAAGAACACTGTAAAACACCGCGATGGCGGTGTTGGTTTGATGGTAGCTAACCACCGCGGTGGCAGTGAAAGTTTGGTGGTCGTAACAGCACTAATTTGAATGTTCTTGAATGATTGCTTGACAATGTAAATTGGAATGACTTGCAAAATATGTGTAAGAATTACTAATTGGGTAGCTGATTAAACTATATTGATGCTACTTGATATTACTGCAAAATGCAAATACTGGCCATAATTAATAGCAGTAAGCTACAAAGCCCTCACTTAGGGTTGCATTGACCACTTTAACACAACTCGACAGGCAACCAAAAATATGTAACATCATAATGTGCATGCATACATAATTGTAACGTGCATCCATAGCCATATAAGGAACATTTTTCAACCTGTGAATGTGACTGATTACGTTTGACCTTCAAACTTTGCATATATAGGGTTAAGTTGAACTAACATGCCAAATATGAACATCTAGGTCAGAGGTCATTAATTCATAAGTTATTGTCGAGGCACAAAGATGGAATTGATGGATGCACACATACTGGACCAGTTGCTGTGTCTGAACCACTTGTATAAAATGTACAGTAACTGAAGAACACAAAGTGAGGTACTAACGTTTAATCAGTTTGATGAATCGTTTGCCAAGCTACCAAGTGTAACTTGACAGGTGCTGAAAGAATGTGTTAACAGTTGATTCTGAATTGCAAAGTAGTTGATGATTATTTTTACAGCATTGTCACTGATTGCTAATGGGGGTGGAGGGCAGCAGGTCTGGTAACATGGGCAGGAGGTCTCCCGGGTCATTCTTTTGAGTTTTGCCTAAAAGAATCACCCGGGAGACCACGGAACTTTCACCGCCACTGCGGTGGTTAGCTACTATCAAACCAACACCGCCATCGCGGTGTTTTACAGTGTTCTTGGCAGTCTTTCTGAGCGCTGTTTCCTGAAAACTGCCCCTCACTTCCACAGCATAATTTGAGCCCTGCATGAACGCATGGAAGATCAGTCCGTGACACCGCCTGCCCTCCCCCGCACGTCCGCCGGGACAGCAAGAACAGTCTCGGCACTGTACTTAGTGAGACCGTCGCAATGGTCTCACTTAGTGCACCCCACTGTCGCGTGCAGTGATCAATTAGCGCATTCCAGGACAACCGGAATGATCTTAAAGCCGCGACATCCACCTGTTTCCAATTAACAAAGCCAGACCCACGCAGAAAAGATATTATACAACGAGAGTTGTTAGGCACAGACATGTTATAGGAACTGATAAACAGCAATTACACAAGATATCACATTGAACTGATAAATAGGTTATGCGGTGGTTGGTTAGTTTTCACCCTGTTGTAGGCACTAGCATAATAACTTAAATGAGCCTCTCCTGTTCTTTCACATTTTGGGTCATCGCTGAACGAAAAGGCAACGAGGTCTGGAGGTTACTGTATCGTTGGCCATCCTTAACTTGGTGGAACTAAATCTCCACCCAAAACCTTGTCCTGGATGTGCTGAAAGGGCACATTACTCTTTAGCCAACTAGCCAACCGATTGCTAATCTTAAATATTATGACATTTAAAAAATTAATATAAGTTACATTTGTTATATAGTGAAACAAAATAATGTATTACTGACATTTTCCCTATCCACTTTAGTGGTCCGGGTGGAGCAGCCAGAGTGTGACATGTGTCTGTGTATGCGGCAATGACAATAAACAACCTTTGACCTAGATATTTGTGTGCTGGTTCCCATCAACCCTATCTAAGTGATGTTGCAAGTCAACGTCCTAGGCCACTAGTTCACCGTCACGGAGTGAATAATAGTCGTTTTGTGGCTATGGACACATGCTGTGACATGACAGATATTTGACAGTTTGTTGAGTTCTTTGTGTTGAAGTGGTCAGTGTAACCTTAAATGAGGGCTCTCTAGTGTTTGTACGGTGTATTTGCTGCACTAGATGTAATATTATTTGCATCCCCATGTCTGTATTCAGACAGTGGCATATGATTAGGTTGTAATTTCTCGAAATTGTGAATGTGATATTGTTGGTGATATTGTGACAGTTTGGGGGAAGAAGGCACTTATCCGGACCTGGAAGCTTGTGCAGAGAAACAACTGGCTTCACTAGATCCTGGAAAGTGTGTCTGCTTGTGTTAATAAATATAGTTGAGTTGTCTTGTATTCGTTAACAACGGCGCATTATTATTATTTTTTAAAATTTGTGTTCAAGGTGTATATAACCCAAGGGCTAGAAACAGAAGGTAAAACAAAAATGTCGGATGACTGTTGGTCCGAAGTGTCAGCTGTCGCGTTGTCATACAGAAGCACCGAGTTAAAGCATGGGATCACAACAGAAATGAATTAGAATAAGAATAAAAGACTTCTGCAAACTCAATGCAAATCCAGTGGCCCAGTTCTATGAGAAAGTCCAGTGCTTACGAACGATGCCAGTATATAGTTATTGTATTATGTTGTCTGTAATTGTATGCTTAGCATCAGTCATATAGTAGATAATAACTTCTGCAGTGATTTGATACGTGTTTTGAGAGACAGGTCAAGTTATTGACGTTTACTGCAAGGCAGCAAAGGTCATATTTATAGTATTCTCATATTTGAATGTTAAATCTTGAACACCTAATTGCTATATAAATTAACAGTTGATTGGTTTGTTTCTGAATATATATATTTTGTGCATTGCCTGATGACATTTGAATAATGCTGTAATCTGTAGTAAGTTATTGCGGAAGCCTGAAGCTTTGAAGACAGTGCATGATATTGACAAAGAAGAGTGGAAACAGATTGATGAAGAGCTAAAGGTAACTGTTGCTGAAATGCAGCTGCCAGTTTCATTTTGTTATTTTGGTAATGAATATCATCTCAGTTATACACCATATGCCACTTTGGTTACAATTTACAATGAAGCATTGCAAGTTGTACAGGAGCTAGTGTTTCTCCCCGTGTGTTTGAACTATAACATAATCTACCTAATTTCAATTCACCTATTTATTTAAATCTGCTATTATTGCTACATATATATTTTTTTTCTTTTTCCAATTATCTTTCCTCAAGAATTAATACTCATTAAATGTTAATATTTCTAATATAATCTTCTCTTAAAGGCGCGATATGACCTACATTGTGTTGAAAGCGCCGTTAAACTCCAATTAACCTACCATGTGTTTAAACTGAAGCAATCGACGCTGTTTGTGAGTGGTAAATTGCATTACAGTGGTAAATTAAATTAAATTACAGCATTACACGCAGGAATAATGGTATGGAGATTTGAACACCAGAAATCAGACATGAATGTAAAGACGTAAAAAATGTCATCACCCAGGAACTGCCTGTATCCTTGGTAATGCAGTAATTAATTATATGCTGCCCATTACATGCATGTGCATGCTCACTGTCACTGTGGCTGACATGAAGGTCATACTGGATGCTTGCATCAATTGTCCGGCCCATTGCTATGGCTGTACAAAGTTGAAGTCACCACCGTTGCTCCTTCAGAGTTACAAATGCTCCACGAGGTTGTGAATGCTGCATTGCTGTAAACATCCACTCCAATCACCATGTCATGCCCCGCTGAGATCATCTCCTGTACTCGTCTGCTCATTGTGCATAGTTCCCAACAGACGGTAATGGCAGTGGTGAGGCATGTTTATAAATCATTTTGGCCGACTGCACAATACACGCACTGAAAGTGTTGGCCCTGTCAGTGGTTGGCGGAAGATGGTAATTGATATGCTGATGAGAAATTGTTTAGTGTTACGAATGATTATGTGACCGACAACAGATTATGAGGGCAATGTTGATGGGCACGATGAGAGTAAAACCAAGTAGTTTTTACTTTGATAAAAAATCGTTTATTAGGTTATGCAAAATTCCGATTCTGTTTCTATTCGATTTCAATGTCATTCTAAGAATTACCACAGCACTGTACTAGAACAGGCAGCCGTAAATATGGTATAGCCAACAACACAATCAATGCAACAGGCAAGTACAGAAATGTTTTCTGACAAGTTTAAATGGTTACTGAAAATGTGGTCGATTAAGTCGTTTTAAATAATTAACACACCTGAAAATAAACAATTACGTGGTATACAAAATTTGCAACAGATTTGCCTTGCTCGTGCAGGTAGTGAAAATGTTCGGAGTTGTGTCATTTGCAGTATTTAGAATGCATTGCTGAGTTGTTCCACATTGTTTTTTTGCAGCCAAATGATGAACATACCAAGTGTGTTTTCCTCAACACAGTATAGTGAAAATAGTATTTTCTGTCATGTTTGTTAGACTTGGATGGCGGATGTGAAATCAAGTGAACGTAATCTAGAATCCAAGCATTGTGCAGATATTGCAGATGAGAATGACAGCTTGCCTCCTGTACGCTCTGCGTCTCAACAGAATCATACTTATAAGGTTAACCATTCTCATTAATTTGAATTTGCTGTGTTATTTTGAAATGAGATGATGTCATTGGCACTTTTTTAATACTTTTTACAGGGTTGTGGTTGTCACCATTTCCTTTTTGCATCTTGTTGAATAAGCATTTGTGTCAGTTTAAGAGCGTCTCTTTCTATATAACATAAAACTTGGCATTAGAGAGCCGGTATAAAAGGAACAATGCCCTTTCCTTCAGGAGTCCAACAGTAGATCAAGAAAGGACGAGGCCACTGGGTGATCTTCCCTTGTTGGGGTTGGTACGTTGAGTTTCATTTAGTGTCAGCGTCAGTGGCAATACAAATTTCTGTAGCGCCCTAGTCGCAAGCGAATCGAGAGCGCTGCAATAGTGCTGAACCGTCCTAGGTGATATATATGCTGACGTGAACAGATCAGTTTTAAGTCAAGATTTAAAAGTACCAATAGTGTCAGCGGATCTAGTTGTTGGCGACAGAGAGTTCAAATGGTAGGTGCTGCAATCGAGAAAGACCTGTCAGCGAACGAACTGATGAGTGGAGGACGCTGCAGCTTGTTGACGGTTGATGAACGCAGAGTCCTTGTTGGCTGGTAGTCATGAAGAAGATCATGTAAGTAGACCGGTAGACCAGAGTGCCTTATAAGTAATCGCAGCAATTTTGTACTCAATGCGCTGCCTAATCAGCAGCCAGTGTAGCTCCCGTCGAAGTACTGTTGAGTGTGCTGAAAACGGCTTTTGAAGCACAACTCGCGCTAATGCGTTATAAACTCGCTGTAGACAATCTAGGTTATGTGCTGTTGTACCAAACAGCAGACTGTTGCAGTAATCCAGTCTAGGAAGGGAACTGGCTATCCCGGGTTTACCTGAAAGTAAATGTTAAATTGAAAGAGGTGGAGGAGGAGTTTCTTGTTGCGGTGAATATGTACCAGTTTATATATTATTACAGGCTTGATATCAGAATTGTGATCTTGTGCTCTGTACTGTGGTTTAATTTCTCTTGTCAATACATTTCAGAAGCAGTCGCAAGACAGCATCAAGACAGGTGCAGAATCCAAGCGTACGAAGCCGCGAGAATACAGAGAATGGGATAAGTAAGTAGTCACTGAATACAGCCATCGTTCGCTTTCTGTTGCATGAAACAAGACTGTATTTGTTGCAGCCAGATTATAGTGATTGTTTCTGAGACTAAATAAAGTTCTGATTCTGCCTCTTGAAATTATTTAACATCAGTGCACATTTAGATACAAGGTTGGATGAAAATTAGATGAATTGGTTGAATGAATCTTTAAAACAAAAAAAACATGTTTTGAACATTTTTTCAACTACTCTTTCTAAAATTTTTTGTAGTCAGAAATCCTAATGTCGCTTGGACTTTCGCTGTAGTATCAAGATGTGATTGTTTGTGTGTTCGACTGTGTGGTCATGACTTCAGCTGTTACTAGATAAACTGTACTTTTCCTGTCCTGTAAGAGGCATTATAACAACATATTGATGTGTTCTTTGGTGAAAATTGATATGTAGTGTTTAGAGAAGTATCAAGTAACAACAAGGATAATTAAGGTCGCAGTTGCAACTGTAGACAGCAACTTTGCCTTTTTTACTGTGACCTGGCAAACTCGACAAAAAAAGATTGCCCTTGATTTTGGCCCATTGGCTCCATTATTTGTAAATATAATGTCGCCCACAAAGCTGGAAGTACATAATGTATAGCATTGGCATAGGGAAGGAAAGACACACTGCCACAAGGTAACATGCACAAGAAATTCAGTGAAATTTGGACATGTTTGCTGTGTACAGATATACAGACAAACACAGGCATACACAGACATACACAGATACAGATACCCTGATCACAATAATCTGTACCCAATTCGGGGATAAGGTAACAACTTTGCTAGGTGACGACTCGCGAGAATTGTTTACACTAGTTATGAAGTATGTAAGTCCTAAGAAACGGGATTGACTTAGTGTGGATGATAACAGCAGGTGAGTCTTTGTGGAAGTTATTCATAATATAACTGTGTTAGGGTTAGTATCGGTATCGGTAGCACCGTGGCCGATAGCATCGGGTATCGGGTGCTAGCACGGTATTGGTCTAACCCTAAACTGTGTTGTTTAATATACTTGTGTAGATCTATAGATACGGGCATAAGTGCGATGCCTGCACTGACAGTACTAATAAGATAGGGTATGATGCAATGAGCCTATGAGATTGCTTAGAAGTACAAGATGCAGTCAGAGATGGCAGACTTTGCCCTTGGTACCGCCACCTGGCGACCTTGACGAGACCTACATGTCATTTATAATTCTGGCCTATTACCTTCATTATATGAAAAAGTGATGTTCTCCACAAACCCAAAGTATAAAACATATTGCACTGCCATCAGAGGAGGACTGAGCCACGGCCACAGGTATCATGTACAGAAAATTTGGTGAAATTTGGATTTGTGATTTTTGATAAGTGTGAACAGACAGACATACAGGCATGCTAATTGAAATAATTCGTACTCCATCCAATAAAGTGATAGCAAATCAGCAAAGTAATAACATTATGCCATAGTAATTCTTATACATTGGTGATTTAGGTTGGATGTGGATGCTGAACTGAACAAAATCGATGTCGAGCCGGCAGCTAAAACTGCAGATACTCAAGAGAAAAAGTCTTCAAAATCAGCTGTATCTGACACAGTGGAGACTGCAGGTTCTTTGTATGATAGTTTTATAAGTTGGCATTTATCATGAAATGCTTTTCCTAATTTAATCAGATCGTTTGAACAGATTTGCTGTAGTGATAGTTTAAAGTAGTAAATGAACTGCAGTAGAAGTCGAGTGGAATTCGACTAATTTAGCGGGTGATACGTGTTGTGTTGTGCAAGATACAGTCTTCAAGATAGAAGATAGCATGTTACCTTGTATCTTCATAATACTTTTGAAACTATTTTAAAGATGCTTTTCTTCTGAGATACTTTTCGCTCAAATAATTTAGTCATGCTACAGTTAAATGTAAACCATTTCTGGAGTCTTCTCAATTTTTATGCAGCTGCTGAGCCTTCATTACCAGAAACTAATGAAATGGTCGAAAAGCCGCATTATGATACCATAATATAATGATGGTAACGGCTCTGGTGCTGTACAGCAGGTAACTACTATGTGCTGCTGAGGTTGTTACACTGTGATTTGTGGTCTTAAAATGCCATAGTGACTACTGTTAACAAATCTTGCCATACTTAGCTGTAATGTTAGCTATGACAGGTGACAATGACGAGCTACAAGCTGCCATTCGCAGTGTGATACTAATGAAACCAGTTCTTAATGAATTGCTTAGCAACTATGATGAAAACAGGAAGCCACTGATTTTGAGTAACTATAGATATCTATTGTAATATTAACGATCCTTGTTCTGTTATGAGCAAACACATTGCAGTTAGCAGATAAAAATATCTGATTATGTAAATGGCTAATTATAATACTACAGTGTAAAATGCACAAACATACAAATGAGCAAATTATCTTTCAGAAAGTATCTTGAAGATATTATCTTCAAGATACCTTTTAAAAGTATCTCACACAACACTTGATCACCGCTACCACTTCCGTTTTAATAACCTTAAACCAGGTGATCATGGTTTAGCTGTTTTTTATGTTCAACCTATTCCAGAAGAGAACTTGTAGGTATAAATAGCATGGCCGTTTACAGGCTGGGTTCCCTTCTGGTCACCCAGCCCTCGGTGTCAAGGCACTAATGTATGCAGTGTAGTATATTGTGAATGTATTAACATAGACATATAGTATGGAGTGTTACTTTCTGAATGCAAATTAAACCAGCAATATTGTGTTACATTATTTTCAGTTGGGTTATTCAGACTTGTGATGTTGTTATTTTGTTATTTTGATGGTTGATTCCAATGAATCGTATTGCTTAATTTCCAGTTAAGTGTCATAAATGGCATCTGGCCAATATTCAGCCATCGAATCAGGAAATGTTAAATGGCAAAAGGTGGCTTTTTGTGAAAGATTTGCTTGCATACTGTATTACTGCTTGTCAGGACTGAGTGATGAACTGAAAGAGATGAAAGCCGAGAGAGAGAAGAACAAAGGCAATGAAGCATTCCGTGCGAGTGACTTTGATGAAGCGTTAGTCTATTACAGTCGCAGTTTGTCATTGCTCAAGACTGTGGCTGCTCATAACAACCGTGCCCAAACATGTATGTGCTGTGCTTGAAAATATCTAGTCAGACTATTCTGTGCTGTTGTTTTAAGGAGTTTCATAGCTTTGGTAGTCGTTTGTGTGTGAATTTGGTGACATTTTAAAGGTGATGGCATAATTGTTGTTCCTTAGCATCACTGTAACAAATGTTCATGTGGCGGCGTGGCGTAGTGGTAGCGACATTGGTCTCGATCAACCAGGTTAACCTACGCTGAGCCTGGTTAGTACTGGGATGGGTGACTGTGTCCGAGTTCGTGTGATCCATGTCTGAACACATTAGAGGTAGTGACGACGATGCGCTATACAAACCGACGTATACTTTACTTTACTTATTTTATGAGTAACATTAGTGTATCCTTCACACAGATACATTTGGAATCACATAAACAAATTGACAAGTAATGGTGGACAGAAATGTAACGCTGATAATACGAGAAAAAGACTTTTTAGACGTAGTTCATTGCCACAACAGTTTTGTTATAGTGGTTTGTACTGATTCGTTATGTCTGAGAACTTAGGCAGAGTGTGTTATTTTGTTTTTGTTATGCATCTTCAGTCAGTTTTGAAACTGTGTGATCTTAACCACAACATCAACTGTCTAGTGGTCCTTTATCTGGGACAACCCGGGTGAGCCAGTCCCAGAAAGTAGGTTGCTGGAACACATCTCAGGCACCTCACGGACAAGCTGCAGGTGAGAGCCAGTGGCACGGAGGTCACACGACTGCCGGATCCCGGCATGCCAAGCACTAACTGGTGCCTGGAATGACCTGGGCCTCTGGCAGTAGTTGGAATCCTACCATATTTCTGGTTTACTTTGGAGCAAGTGAGGCTAATAGAGGAGGCATCTCCACTGACTGCACAACTGAATTCCACAAAACACTCATTTGGGTCACGTGTGACTCCAGTTTCATCATCCTTATCCTCATCCCCTCTGGTTTTTTTTACATCCTATGTCCTTCCTGCCCAAACCTTTCAATTCATCCTGGCCATGGACAAGCACTGAGTTAAGCTGGATTGCATACCCCGTGGCTTGGCTCACTATATGATCTTCAATTTAGTGATGATAAGCAAAGATGTGTGAACAGATTGTTGACATGTGTGACTGTCTGCATGGCTGACGTGCAGACCTGTCAGAATTCGAAGTTGTTAGTTGATGCCTTAAAGCTTTGTTTCACTCTGCCATGCAACTGCTGTCATGCTTGAGGATTGTGTTTTCATAACTGAAATGTGTGTGTGTAGATTTGAAGTTGAAACAGTGGAGTAAGGCGCTTGATGACTGTGAAGCTGTATTGACCATTGAACCAGCAAATCTTAAAGGTCCATTGCTGTAACATTTCATGTCTAACTAATTTGTTTGTGAAATGTGGCCATGTTATGATGGCTTAATTTATAAGTCTAGCCAACTAAATGTTCCCATTTGTTAAGATCCCCAAAGTTATCAATCTAATAATAGTGTAAGCTGAATACTCATTTATGTAGTCTTATAGGTATTTTTGAAGATATTAACTAGTTTATAACAGTAAATTTGTTAAATTTTGCTCTAGCAGTTGTTGCTTTTTAAGTAAAAGGGTAAATAAAAATACATGTCTATTTTTAGTGACTAATAATACATAGCTTAAAAAATGTTTGTTTCACATTTATCTTTGAACAGAGACATTGGTCCTAACAATGTCGCTATTTTTGCTTACTGCTAGACAGATTATAATTGCCCACAGTGTGTGTGATTTACTGCTAAAGAATGAAAAATACTTATTTGATAAAAGAAATGGCAAAATTTTGCCATGACTAAACTCCGTAATTGTGTCCATTTTCTGACTTTTCTATAACTTGATGAGTTGAAGTTGCAAGTAATATGTGAATCATTTCTGTTGCATAAAGACAGTAAACAATAGTTTGGTATACTGTCGTAGATTTTCAGTAGACTTATGTTGGAATGCTAAATATTTTTTTACTGATTATTGTTTTTTTTCTTGAATTACTTGGTTCTGTGTGCAGCACGGATGAGGCGAGCAGTTGCCAACAAAGGTTTGACGAGGTATGTGCAAGCAAAGCAAGACTTGGAGATGGTGTTGGAAAAGGAACCAAACAATAAACAAGCTTTGGTTGGTATTTTTATCGTTGACGAGTGCCATTCATAGCAGTGTAGTTGAGTGAAATTATCTCAGTCTGTGTGCTTTAATGGCGATAATCATAGTGATATTTAAGTTACCTACTTCTGGAAGCCTGTGGCCTGTGTGGCTTAATGGTAGAGCATTTGCTTGCGATCCTAAAGGTCCCGGGTTCGAATCTCGGCCAGTCCACTTCCAGGTAACAGCCTTGGGCAAGCTGCTCACACGCATGTGTGTCTGTCACCAAGCAGTATAATTTTATACCGGCCGATGGGCGGTGACACTCTTTGGCTGGGAAGGTAACCGCAGGCCTGGCGGAAAGTAATGGCAGCCTGCAGCCGGGTGGATGGCTTCAAGTCACCTATGGGCTGACTGCCTGTACACCGGGATCAGCTCCGGGCCCAATGCTTGGTAACGAGTATGGGAGAACTTTACCTTTTTACTTCTGGAAGGCTTTTGCTGCTGCCCAAAAGGTTTATTCCAGAAATCATAGCTTCCCAATCTTGATGCTATGACATCAGAGTTGATGTGAGCATTGATGAAGGATGCCACGACTGGATGTTAAAAGTCTTTTTAAGTGACATCTGTACTGCTGCATTGTTTTGTCATTAATACACCTTCACAGATTTAGAATATACTAGTAATAAACAAGACTAACTAGAAAATAAACAGTTAGTGTTTAGAGTGGACTTAAGTGATAGTAATCTAGTAGTAAGTATGCTGCCAGTTGAAAGTTTTTTTAGAAGGTTACCTTGGTTAAAAAAGGTTGGGAGGCACTGATAGAAATGTTTGATAGAATATAGTGGCTCAGTGCAAATCAGGTTTGATGCCAGATGTCTGACTATGAAACCGTAGGAGATCACTGAGGGTGAACGACTACTTCTGGAAGGCTTTTGCTGCTGCCAATAAGGTTTATTCCAGAAATCAGTGCTCCCCAATCTGGATACTATGACACCACAAGTGATGTGAGCATAGATTAAGTATGCCACGACTGGATGTTGTGCTTTTGCATGCAGGATGCTTTGCTGGTGCCCAGTCAACAATGTCAAGGCACTGAAGAACAAATGTTACTTTGTAAGTAAGTAAGTAAGTAAGTAAGAATATTTATATAGCGCAGAAAATCATACGTCACATTGTGCTGTGATTTCTCAAATACCAAATAAATGATTTTTAAGATATCGCTAAACTGTCCGAAGCTAGAGATCTGGCGCAGACTTGTCGGCAAACTGTTCCACAAACGAGGTCCTGCAACAGCAAAGCTTCTATCACCAAATCTGTTGTGGGTTCGTGGAACTGTTAGTGTCCTATTAGTAGATGAGCGCAGAGGGCGACGACCATGGGAGACGAGGTTTGTAGTCCATATTTGTAGTCCAAGTATGAGTATTGTCATCATAATGGATTGATACCGTAGCATGAAGCTGTGTTCACTGAAGTCATTCTGCTGTCACAGTGACATTTGTGTATGTAATATTCGTGTATGCTTGTACAACTAGGCTGTGATGAAAGATGTGACTAAGGCACTTGCGGACCAGAAAGTTTCCGGTCGTCGGATGGTAATAGAGGAAGTGGAAGGCTCTGAAGATGAAGATCCAGCATCCGCTGCTGGTGCTGGACAAGAGTTATCAAGTAACATGGAATCAACAGACATCGACGCCCAGGACCCAGGGAATAACACTGATGCTAACCTACTACAAGAACGTCTGGCTGATGAAACAAAGGATTCGCAGGTGTTACATCATGGTGTTTGTGGAGGTGGTGATGCGGACACTGGTGGTACGGAGGCTGGTAGTCAGCCACGGCCTGTTACTGCTGACGGTGATACGGTGTCACTTGATGACAACATGCCACCTGCCGTGCTGGCTTTGAAAGATGCTGGCAATGAATTGTTTCGTAAAGGGCAATACGGTGATGCTCTGGACAAGTACAATGCTGCTATACAGTTACTAGGCTAGTACTGTGGTTTTTTGCATTCTGTAGATGAAATCTTGTTAATTTTGTTTATGTCATATATATGACCTGCCATGGCTGAAGATGATCAGATGTCACTGAAGCCCATCCTATTCTGAGTTCACTGAGGCTTCGTGATGTCAGGCAGGACACATAGTCTTAATTACTTTGAGACTCCAGAAAAATTCCACGTTTCAGTATGTCTGAGCCATAGATTTTGAAAGTGCACATTAAAGTGTGTCTTTCCTGTAAGTCATTGTACACTAGATGTTGTTTGTAAGACCACTGCCATGAAACTGCTATGAGTTTTGGAGATGATCTTTAGAAAGACCGCATTGACATGTGTGTTGGCAGTACTGTATATATTCTGATTTCACTGCACTGTTTATCGGTTGCAACGTTTTATCGAGTTTTCAGTGTATAGCCCAAATATACCTTTTCCAATGTTGACAGTGTTGTTACGCATCAGTCACGTGCAAAACAATTGAAGGTGGTGGGATAAATGAACGAGGAAGTAAGTGGTTGTATAGTCCCAAAGTTGAATTAGAAAGTTTTACACTCAATTATGATACAGTGGTGGCACAGTTTGGCTCTGTGGTAGCATATTGGTCTGGATCAACGAAGTTAATCTACATCGAGCTGAGTTAGTACTGGGATGGGTGACCATCTTTCAATGGGCGAATCATCTCAGTGTGTAGCCAGCCACTCCGGGACAACTCAGCCTGGCCATCCCTGCGTGGGTAGGCAGAATGAGTACCAGTGAAAACTGGGGTATAAATTGGACACCATGTGATGCACTTAGAGCTGCGTATACGTGGTCTTGCTGTGTAAGCTAACGTCCGGCTGTTGGCTACAGAAGCAGAAATCAGCGCCATCACGTGGATCCCTGTGGCTCGTGATGCAGCACGTCGCGCAAATGCATGTCATCAGTTTGTGTCATATTTTGTAATAGTAGATATTTGTTTGTGTAGATGGCTCCAGCAATACCACTGGTCTTTCGGTGCTGTACAGCAACAGAGCGGCTTGCCTTATGAAGCTGGGTGACTGTCAGGGCTGTGTTGCTGACTGTGATAATGCACTGGCTCTTTGCCCTAATGCAGCAAAACCACTGCTGAGACGTGCAATGGCATTTGAGGCTCTTGAAAAGTGAGTGTATAACTACACCATAAAACCTTTGCATCTGTCATTGAGGTTGGAAATGACCCCATATAATCCAATCCAGTTCTGTGTTTTGAGCTGATATTGGAAAGTATGATATATTAGACACAACTGTGTATTTGGTTCTATTGGTTACAATCATATGCTTATTCTAGTAACATGTACACTGTGAATTGACTGATTGAAGTAAAGATATAAAATATCCCAATATTGGCTACTATGTTGCTGATAAATTTGTAGTGCAGTGATTGAAAGATGCTTGTTTGCACTATTTAATTTATAGGTCATTACATTTTAAGTTTGTTTTATTTAAGGTTGTAAAATTTTATTGACTTTATGCATCTTGTTTGTTGTTGAATGACAGGTATCGCAAAGCATTTGTTGATTATCGACTGGTGCTGAGTTTGAGTAGCAGTAGCGACGTTGCTCAACAAGGTTCAGATAGGTATGTGTGTAAATGTTCATGCTGCACCACTGCATTAATGTACAGCACTACTGTAACTGCCGTTTTAATAGCGTTGCAGATTACAAGATAGTTAACAAGAGCCCAGCAGCTGCTGGGATAGCCAACAATGGCGTGGTGAGAGCTGAACATTTTGTAGGACTGGCACCACACTTCCGGGGCTGGCCTTTTTTGTGGGCAGATCCAAACCCATCCGATACAGAGCAGCTGTTCTCGGTTATGGTGACTCTCACACCAAAAATGAACTCTAACCATTTAGGCATTTAGCCAAAATGCACCAATATTGTAGACACACAACCATAGGATAGGCCAAGCCATTACCACAGTTAGCTAAAGTTTGAGTTTATAACACTAAATCCAACATTTATGATAACATTAAAGTGTGGATTGGCAACAATCAAGTTGTTTTTACAGTCCATATTTGAGTACAACCCTAGTCAGCTGATACCAGATCATCTGATGAAGTAATGCACCAAAACATATAGTAATAGAACACATGTGAATACTGAAACTTGATATATCATGCTAACATCATAGATTCAGTATCAGTCTAGGTCGCACTGACCACTAGCACAGTATACTGTGTAAATGTTGGATGCACATTTGATGTTGCCCGCTCTTGTGATTTGGAATATTTAACATGCTGAAAGATGTAGCCAAAAAAGGAATGCTTTTCATTTTGTGATCTTGAGCTATGATCCATGACCTTATCCGTAAAACTTGACCTAGATAAAGGTCAAGATGAACCACCATGCCAAATATCTAGGTCAAAGGTCATTCAATTACAAAGTTGTCATGACATACAGACGCAGACTGACTGGACCAGTTGCCTGACATGAACAACTAAAGTGGTCAGTACTTGATAGCATTACTGCAGTTGACTTGGTTCAACACTGTCGTACATTCAGCCACTCTAGATGTCATCTGCTTGTAAACTCCGAAGTGCAGCCAGCGTGACGACCGTACACACAGGCCAGGCCATTACTGTCTGTAGGCCGTTGTTGCTCGGATGACAGCAACGAAGAAGAGTCGGAGCTCCACAGACTTTCACCAGATTTTAGACGTGCAGAGCATCCAAAACCTTTATTGCGTTAGATGTTTTATTACATATTTTAGTTTGCGTCACGTTACCTTTGTGATGAGGTTATTGTGAACTGTCACAAGTCTGGGAGACATTTTGGTCCATTGCCTCGTCATGGATTGTCGTTTGTATACTGTCGTTGGTGGAACATGGCATTCGTTGCGTCCGTGCTGTGTGTTTCAGATGTAGTGCAATGCTTCAGCAGCTGGATGGACCTCGGTGGAGAGAGAAGCTGCCATCCATCCCTTCATCATCCAGTTTGTCATCGTTAACTGCTGTGTCGTCAACCAGTGACCTTGCTGGATCCACTGAGACGACATTTGAGACATGCAGAACTGAAGGAAATGCTCTCTTCTCTAAAGTGAGTCGTATTTGCTTACTATGAAGTAAGATGTAAGTCTTTCCATTGTAATTTAGTGCTTTTATCAATTCTGTAAAGGTCATAATTATGCTAAACAAGAGTTAGTGTCTCGGAAATGGTGCAAATTGGACATGTCTACTGCTGCTGCTGTGTGGCCTATCAGATTGCCATTGACCTTGAATGTCCTTCAAGGTTATTTTTTGGCTCTTCTGTGTCCAGAAACAAGGGCATTTTCTAGTCTTATCTTTAAGAGGACTTTTGTCTTTATTGCACTTGTGTCACACAAAAGGTGTTGTCATTTAAATGCAACCACCACAGATTGTTGAAAACAATGAATATGACTTTATTTGCAGCATTTCACTGTCACTGACTCTTAACTGTTTAAAGAATTTCAGATTATCATTAATTATTCGTCATTGTAGGCAGAAGCTGTTTTGCGAAAATCAAACATATCTCAGCATTTTAAAGTAGAACATGCCACGGAACTGTTTTATGGGGGTGCTGCGTTCGAAACTGCACCATGGCCTTTCCAATTTCTGAACACAGTTATTATGTCTTTATGATCTTTAAACTGGATTCTGTGTCATGACGAAAAACCTTGCTAACAGTGCATTTCTGTGACAAATTGCTAGTTCATTGCAATAAATCCTAGTGAATTTGGCCGCCATGTCTGTTTTTGGCATTTTTAGGGATAAAACAAAAAATGGAAAGGCTATGGGGCAGATTTGAATGCAATACCCGAATTGTCCTAAAACAATTCCATGACGTATTCTACTCTGAAATGCTAAGCACATTTTACAGGAGCTGTTCTCAGAAAATTGGCTTCTGACTTTATAGCCCAGAATGAACTTAGTGCAGGGGCAACTTTCAAATGCTGAACTGTGGTTGACATCTCCAGTTTGCATGTTGCAGGGTGAATTTACAAAAGCAATTGAGTTGTTTACAAAGTGCGTTGAGCTGTTTCCAGACCGTGTGGTGCCTTACACAAATCGTGCTTTGTGTTACTTGCGCATCAGTGAGGTACATACTACCAGTTAGCATCGTTACGTATCAACAGTGTGCTAATGTACTTAGTTATAAGTGGATATATGTTGACTATTTTGTATGATGTGGATATGCTAGAATATTATTGAATATTCAGAGTGTATATTATTTTTAGCGGTTTAAATAGAAATTAAAATGTTTAAGCTTTCAAGATTGATTATATGAGTAGGAGTGCAAAGTATTGCAATCAGAGTGTCTGTATGTTTGTCTGTTTGCTGCCATATGTCTAAGACCTCATGACCAGATTTCACAATATTTTCTCAACGTGTTTCTTGTAACTGTGGCTCAGTTCTTCTCTGATGACAGTGGGACACGTTACGCACTTCCAGTTGTGTGGATGACGTCAGGTTTTTATATAATGGAGGGAATAGGCCAGAATCAACACGAATCAGAATGCTTCGTCAAGTTCGCCAGGTGGCAGCACCGGTCAGTCGAGTGCACTGTGTGGTAGCACTGGGAACAAAGTCTGCCATCTTTGACTGCATTTTGTTAGTAACTGTAAAAAGTTCCACTCTAGCAGTCTGCAAAGTTTTTCTTGGAGAATGACCAGGTAGCACAGGTAACGATGAGAAATGATCATTAAAGCAGTTACTTACTTACGTGTGTAGTGATTTCTAAAACATGTACCACACTGTATTGTTGGCTTGGGCTTGTGTTGTATGTTACAGTACGAGTCTGTACTGAATGATTGCAACCAGGCTTTGTCACTCGAGTTTCATAATGTCAAAGCATTGTTCCGACGAGCTCAGGCTTATAAGGTCCAGTTGCTATCAGTATTGTTGCTGCTGGAAACAGCTGTTTGGTTTGTCACTGTATTTTTAGGTCGACGCTTTGACAGAGTTGACCTAATATAGCCGGTCTCAAATGTCCATCCGTGTGTACACACATAAGTGCGTACGTCCATCCGTCCACAAAACGTTTATTTGATTTCAATGAAATTTCGCATTTAGGTAGAGGTCAGGTAGAGGTCAATGAGTGATGCTCGACGGTATGCAGTGTGACTCGATCCAAGGTCCAGGTCACGAGCCCTTCAAAGTTGGAAATCTGGCCATTTTCAAAAGCCTCTGTCATTTTCAATGGGAGCTGGCAACTGACCACTGATTCTCAAACTAGGGCACAATATCTAATTTTGCTCAGGCCGGATTTTTGATATTTGGCCTAGTTTTTGTGTCACGTGACTTCGAAGGTGGCACGGTCCATCCATTGCGAAGAGTCGACCGTCAGTCCCGTATGTGGCTAATTTATACTCTCTGTGTCAACTGTTGAATACTGCATGGTATCTATATGTAGCTTGGTGATGCAGTAGGTAAGACTGTTGAAGGCAGTTAGCTAGTGATCTAGAGCTCTCAGGTTCAATCCCAGCAATTCTGCTGTTACGCAATGACCCTAGGGAAGTCATTCATGCACATTAGCCTCTGTTTGCCAAGCAGTATAAATGGCGATGACACTTTAAGGCTGGGAAGGTAACTATTGGTCTGACAGGAAGTCATGGCAGCCTACCGCTGAGTTTAAGACTAACATCATCTGTGGGCTGTCTACCACTGCCTTAGCAAATGGAAATCACCACCAGCCCCTACAATCCTTAGTACTATGGTTATGCCTTTATTATCCACATTTGCCAATAGGCAAGGTGTGGATATATCGGTTCCTGTTTGTAATTTTGTTTGTTTGGTTGTTTTTTTTGTATGGTTGCGGATTTCTCCGCCGAGGATAAAGCTAGCAGCGTCAAATTTTGCACTGTGGTTCATCGGCGTCCAAGGCAGGGAATCTCCCATTTGTGTGAACTTTGCTCCTCAGAAGGCCAGAATCGGCGAGCGCACAGGCCACGCACACCGTTGCAATATATCGTGTGAAGTAGGATTGGCATGTGTGGATAGAGGTCAGTCCCCACTGATGTACTTGTCTGTAGATAGTTGGCTTTTTATTAATGTAAGTTACTTAATGACGTATCAAGAATGGGATCTGCTGCATAAGAAGTGTATGCCACTTGTCTCCAAATCATCATCTTGTGACTTGTCCAATGGTGGACGTTGTTGATTCTTGTCCCCAAATGCACGATGTAAACCAAGGGGAGCACAGAGATGCCTGAAGGTTAGTTAGTTGGAGTTTAACGTCCCTTTTCGGCACAAATATGGCTATATCAGAGATGAAAAGTCAGGGGTGGAGAGCTATCCCTACCCAGTGAAGGAAGAAGGCCAGCAATATATTAACCTGAACCCTGGCCGCCTGAAAGATGTCAGTTAAAATGGAGGAGGCTGTGGAGATGGATTGGTATGCAGCACCAGATTGGAAGTTCAGTCTCGTAAAGGTAAGATGTTGGTAAGATGCAGTTAGAGCACATAAATCAAATACTGTTTGTGGTGTATGGTTTGCCGTGTGTATTTTGACCGGTACAGATGCTGCAGCGGTACGAAGAAAGCATGGTGGACTTGGAGACGCTGTTGAAAATTGATCCTAACAATTCCGCTGCCAAGAAGGAGTTACAGCTCGTGCTGAAGAGCAAAGAAGATGAGGTATGCATGCTATATTGTAATTTTTTGTAGTATATTTGTAGTGTCTGTGATGTGTCTTGGTGTTCTGTTGGAAATAATGCCGTCTGTTGTTTCGTAATGATGTAGTGCTTGAGTCCAGTGACAGACAGAGGTCGGACCTGAGTTCATACTTTTTGAACTCAGACTGGGTAAGTATCATGCTACATATTTAGACTAAAAACTATGGCAAGTATGGCTGTCCACTTTAATTTTCTTGACACTGAACTGTAAATGAACTATTACTTTCGTGTTGTTTGTAATAAACAGAGTGCAGTAAAGCGGTGTGAACTGATTATGCCTATATGCTTATTGCATTAACAGTGTAACGGTGACCATTGATTTTGAGCTGGACTAACGCTTGAAATCCGTGGACTTGGACTCGGACTAGTATTCAGGCTGGGTGGACTCAACTACATTGCTGCGGTTCTTTCAGCAAGGCAACGGATCAGCTTAATTCTGATGCTGGTCTCAGTAGTGTGCTACATGTCACTGTAGCCACAAAATGATCGTTACAGCGTCATGAGGAATATGTGTGTCTAGTGACAGTTTAGCTTAGTTCGGTGTCTGTGGAATGAATGGCATTATCAGTCCATACTGCTTTTGTAGCATGGAAATGTGCATTGATTTGAATATTACGGTTTGCATTGATCATGTTGACATCATTATATGTATTTATACGTCTCAGAAAATTGTGGGAGGTGTACAAAAGTCAAGTTGTCAACTCCTGTAATGCTGCAAATGTTACGATTTCCAGCATTATAACTTAATTTCTGCTGATTTCATCGCATTACCCCGGTATTGTCTTTTTCATGAAAAATTATGTGCTTGTCATCTGTTTGCAGCAAATGTGCAGTAATAAACTAACTTTTATTTCTTAAAATTTTATTTTACCTTCTTCCTATAAGTATTTTTGCATAATTTGATGGCTTGATTTTATTGCATTTATTACATGTAGTGAAAATTCCCCAAATTTGTTTTTACTACTTAAGTTGCTATTTTAAAAAGTCAGTCTACATTTTATTCATTTTAAACACCACTGATGTGAATAGATTATGGCATTGTGTTGCATGTGTTCTTGGGATGGAGGAGGCAGGTCTGGCACCATGGGTGGGAGGTTCCCGGGGTGCTTTTTTAGGTTTTACCTAAGAGAAGCATTCGAAAGCCAGAACCACGCAGAAAAAATACACAGCAAGAGTCGTTAGGCACTGATGTGTTATAGGAACTGAAGAACAGCAATTACACAAGATAGCACATTGAACTGACGAATGGGTCTTCTGGTTGTTGTTTAGTTTCCACCCTGTTGTAGGCACTATTGTAATAACCTAAATGAGACTCCCCTATCCTTTCCCATTTTGGGTCATCGCTTAACAAAAAGGGAACCAGGTCTGGAGGTTACTGCATCGTTGGCCATTTTTAACCTGGCGGAACTAAATCTCCACCTAAGACCTTGTCCCCGATATAGCCTATTTTTATGCTAAAAGGGGACGTTGATCTCCCGACCAACCAACCATTACATGTATTCTGCATTTCTCTTTTTTATAGTAATAACAGTTGCTTCTATGACTTTCTATTTGAACATCATAATCCTATAGTTCTCATGACTCATGTACCATGGAAAGGTTGCTATTATGATGTAAATATTTCAGCGCGAGAAACGCTTACAAGCATGTCTGCGCAAGCACCGACATCGTGTGCACATTGAAGAAGTGGATAACTCGTCTGACGAGGAAGACTCAAAGGAAAACGCGGTGCCGTGTAACAAGAAAGTGTCACTTGGTCATTCATCAGGTGAGCGTAAAACTACATTTATACGCATTGTCACTTCAGGTACCTTGAAACTGTTGAGAATATTTTGTATGTCAAAGTTTGTATGTATGAGTTTGAGTTTGTATGAGTGCCTCTGTGTCTTCTTTGTACTAGGTGCTAAATGTAAAAAAAAATTTTGATTACATCCTCTTCTTCACCTTTTAGTGTGCTGAGCCTGTGGGATTGGCCCTTGACCTGGAAGACTATCATCCTTCAGTGCTATTACACTGTTGGTTGGGTGATCTAACCTGTAAAATCGTCTCCGAAATGACCTATAATGTGTCGAGTGGGACGTTAAACCCTACAGTACAATATGAGTTTATTTCTTAAGCATTGTGATGAGACAGGTGCATGTTTGCATACAATTTACATTGTTTGAATTGCCTACGTGTGTTTTAACGCCAGTTTATCAGTTGAACCCGAGCTTGACAGTTCTCAACGGTTTCTTCCTTCACTTCTTCCGGAAGAGAACCTGTGGGAGGTAAGTGGCACAGGTTTTTATGTCCTTCCGGTCACCCGACCAACAGCATCAAAGCACTGAAGGACACTCGGAGCCCTGACCACAACTGACCACATCCTTTTCTCATCCACCATTGCAACATCATTGGCTCTTGCCAATCAACTGCCACTTCTGAGATTGTAAAGTGCGTCTGATCTAGTTATTTACCGTGTAAGTAGTGCTATATAAGAATCTGACCTTTACCTTTCGCCAATGGACTCCTGCTGGCTGTCCATTGCCATTTACATTATTATAGGCCCACCTAATTGTTTTGCTCGCTGGCGTCTGTCGTCGTCGTCTGTAATGCTGCCGGCGGGCCGGGCGCGTGGGCGCTCAGGCGGCCGACACTGCATGGCGGGCCAGTACGGTGACATTCCCATTAGGGCGACACCTTGTTTAAATTACTGTAATCATAATTCACTTTGTGTTATAGTCAAGTAAATTTGTACTGTAACTGGTGATTGAAAATGCAGCTAAGGCAAATGAATCAGCTGCAGCGTCTGTGGAACGTGTTACTACATCGTCATCAAGAGCTGATGACACATCAGTAGCATCGGCCAGTGCATCAACGACCGCTTTGTCCTCATCAATATTCACAGCTGCTCCTCCGCAGCTCAGTAAAGTTACAGCATTCCAGTTCATGCAGGCATGGAATGGCCTGAAAGGAACAACCGACATTGAACATTATGTCAGCATCTTAGACCAGATTCAGCCAGCCGACATACCAAAAGGTGATTTGACGAGTTGATTTAACTTTCATTTTTTCTTCATGCATCCCTGCAGAGTGTCGCCTATGCTAGCAGTATTTCAGTTGTCGATCAGGTTTTAAACATACTTGATGCAGATTGGATTTTATGTCTTCGACACCCGACAGTGTGAGCTAACGCATTATGTTTTTCTGCTGACTGTCCATACCTTTGTTTGTTCATTTGTTTATTTGTCTGGACATATCTTGTTACCACAATATCTGATGAATGGCATAAGCATCCGGACAACCACCGGCACTCCAGCTTTCAAGACGAAACTTTAAAACTTTCTTATTTACGAAATTTTATAACATTTTAGATTATTAGCCTTTCACTGTTTTTCTATTTTATTTTATCGCATACTTGTTATCGGGCTGGTCAGCTGCTGCTGTAAGCTTTTTTGTCTGGTATTATTATTATTATTATTAAGCAGTCTCAATGAACTTACAGGGAATACTCACTAACCCCTGCTGATTACCTGATTAGATTGTAGAGTTCAAAGGTCAAAATCACGGCAGTCTGTTGAGGTGCCATGTAGCATTGACGTCCATTTTTTAGTTTTAGTTTCTAAATGTAGCTTATTTTATGTTACAATAAACTCAAGTTTTGTATTCCCTTTCCACCTTAATTTCTGAATAACACCGGCACTGTTACGTGCTCAGACTAAAATTAACGTGGAATGTTTATTGTTAATTCAGTATACTGTTATTGTAACTGTTTGTCATTGCTATTTTGCTGGCCAAATGTTATGATTTCTTTTTGAGAGATGTAAAAGAATGCAAAATTTGGGGTTTGGTTCAGTTCCAATTTTTAAGAGTGATGTTCACTTCAGTTCGGTTTCTGATAATTGTAACAATGAAATTTCTGGCTACTGATTTACGGTAGTTCAGCAAAGAGTTTGGTTCTCTGCTATTTCTTTAAAGCCACAATTCAGGTTTAGTTTAGATTTTTGTTAGTAGAGTGAGATAGCTGTGTTGGCAGTTGATTTATACAGTTAATAAGCCTGTTAACACAGTATTACTGCTCACACATTCTATTATAGCATTATATTTACAACATGTAGCATTCGCTGTCATATAGTCAGGCGTGAAAATGATAAAAAGTAGCAGTTTCGAGGTTAGTGGGTTTAATTAAAGAAGAGTTACATTATAAGTGACGATATGAGTTTGCGTCTGTTCGTCTATATCACACCTCAGACCATATGATTTGCAGTCATAGTTCCTGGCCTTACTGACGTTTGACAGAGTTGACCTAATAAAGCCGGTCTCAAATGTCCATCCGTACGTACATGTGCATACATGTGTACATACGTCCGTCCGTCCATCCACAAAAAGTTTCTTCGATTCAGTGAAATTTGGAATGTAGGTTGAGGTTGAAAAGTGATGCAAAACGGTATGCAGTATGACCCGATGCAAGGTCAAGGTCACGAGCTCTTCAAAGTTTGAAATCCAGCCGTTTTCAAAAGCTATCTCCTTTGCCATTTATAATGGCAGCTGGCAACTGACCACGGATTCTTATAGGGCACAATATCTAAATTTGATCGGGCCAGATATTATATATTTTTAGTCCTAATTTTTGTGTCACGTGACTTTGAAGTTGGCAGAAACGTCAGTTGTGAAGAGTTGATTGTCTGTCCCCATCCGGGGCTAAGTTATTGCTGAATTTGCACGGTCAAATGGTGGGTACAGGAGCAACCCGATAATTACAAAATTGGCCAATTTTGCGGTTTTCACTCAACGGGGGTGATTGTGTATACTGATCAGGGTGTAATTGGGCATGGTACAACACACCATGTGTCCACTCTCTCACGACCAATTTTGCCATGGCCAGGGTTTAAAAACAATTTAGGTGATTTTTTAGCTCTTCACCTACAGGACATTTATTGCATTTATTGTTCTACACCAGCTAACATTTATTATGAAAAAGACATCTTGTACATTTCATTGCCGATGATATACTGTAATTGTGAACACGATGAGGTGACATTTGATGAAGTTGACTGTTGAAGTTGTCTGTACTTGTTGCAGTGATCAGCAACAAGCTGGAAGGTGATCTCCTTATTTTGCTTGTACGCTGCTGTAATCACCTTGTTATGAGAGGCAAGTCTACATCGTTAACTCATTATTGTTACTAATTTGTAAAATCACTCCCTTAGTACCCCTCCCCTCCAATATACACCATCTCAGCTGTGGTACTTGCCTGGAGGATAAGAGGGAAGATGATCAGAACTGCTCTGTGCTGTGTTCTGGACGACAGTTGTGCTCAATGATACACACATGTGAGCAGTTCTTACATTTTTGCATGTTAGGTTTACATTTTTTTTCTGTGTTGATTTCGGTTTTAACTTTTGTGTTCTTTCGTATTAGCTTAGGTCATGTTGTTCTTGTATTGCTTGTTTTTGTTGTTTAGTTTCTTTAGCCAAGAGATTGGCTGTGAAGAACATCTCCAGGATGACCTATTCGGTGTCAAGTGAGACTTAAAACATTAACTCAGTCAGTCATTCCCTTAGTACTTTGACGTGACTGATTGGTCATTGGACATACAGTAATCTCCTAATTTAGCTCGTAAACTGTGTGTCATCCCAAGTTAACCTGTGGTATTACCGTTTATGGAAGATAGGTTGTTTGAACAGAGTATTAATAATTCCAATGACTAGAAGGCTGGATTTTGTGGAGTTACACAATACAGAATTCGCCCTCAATTTTAAAAAGATGTCATCAAATGCAAACAATTGGATGTCTGTACTAACGAAGAAATTATTGCAGCACTTCATGACCAACATGTTATTGATTGCCATAGATTGCATTTGATGGGGCGCCGCAATCTGCGCTCCGCCACTCTAGGTCTACTACATTTCCCTCGGTACAACATGACAAGCTACGGCCGACAAGCATTTTTGTACGCCGGCCCTCATGCCTGGAACTCGTTCGTTCGTTCGTTATTGTGGGCAGGGGTCCAGCCTACTCTGGACCCCAGCGCTGAGACCTTTATGTCAGTCCAATGTGCCAGCCCAGGGAGAGGAGGGGAATTGGTAGGTGTGTGCGGTGTATGTGCGAGTTGTGTAGGGTGGAGGAAGGGTTAAGTAGGCGTGAGCAGCTTGTCAGGTATTTCTAAGCGCGCCCCCTCTAGG
>Ga0209780_1000227_pt1 | contig 27768 bp, 16 predicted proteins | sample WorMetexBAHAMAS2_FD_187384 | JGI IMG/M metagenome (GOLD analysis project Ga0209780, IMG submission 187384) | Marine gutless worms symbiont microbial communities from Max Planck institute for Marine Microbiology, Germany - Inanidrilus exumae... | ecosystem: Host-associated > Annelida > Digestive...
AGCCACAAAAAAGCAAAAGATGAAAAAGTTTATTGAGCACATCAGCTGGCCGTAGTTTGAACATGATACGGTGTCAACAGATTTGCGTGTTATCGCTAACATGCCGAGCCTGGATAATCGGCAGATCGCAGCAAATGGTCAGTTTACGACTGACTCCCCGCAGCGTAGTGCGCCTCTAATGACTTTATCACAGACATCTGGTCGAGTCACCGTACCCCGAGTCAGAGTCGGGATTACCGTTTTCTGCATCGTAGCTCTACCCCGAGACAGACTCGGGATTACCGCCAGGGAGGTTAATTCAATCAACCAGTGTGATACGTATATTGTTTGTTTTCGTCCAATTAAGCCAATAATCCAAACTAGTTTTGCACCATGCCGTCTAATAACAAAATGTGCATTTGTTGCCGGGTTGCTGTTCAGCTGTTTATAGCACTGTCGTCCGGTTGTATCAACAATCTTGTGACTCTGGACGTTTCCCGCTGCGTTTACTCGTACAAGAAAGCGTCACGTGATGTCGTCGTGCCAATGCAGTGGAAAGATTTCTTCACAAGAGCTGTTGCTCTGCAGTCGGTCAACTTTGCTGGCTGCCGGCTGCCAAATGAAGCTGTCAAGTATGTGTGCTTTGAGTGATTTGCCTTAATAATTTAATAATATAATAATAATAATAATTTCTCAAGCAATTTATTCGATATGTAATTTATAATTCAGCGAATCTGTTTGTCAGTCCAGCACTTTGATTCAGTTCTATTCCATGAAACTTTTCCAGAGATTGACACGTGGCCATTCCACTGGTTTTTATTATCCCCGCGAAAGCGAGGGAATATGTTTTCACCGGCGTTGGTTTGTGTGTCTCTATGTGTGTGTCTGTCTGTGACCACGATAACTAAAACGATTTTACCAAATTTTATGGGAAGGTTCCTAGGGGGAAAGGGAAGACCAAGTTCGTGTTTCGTTACGATCGGTAGAGGGATGTGGAAGTAACGGTCAAAAATATCGGCGATTGCTTTCACGGGGATTTGTGCTCTCTCAGAGTACTTTTCATCTAGTTTTTTTGTTTTTGAAAACCCTAGTATGTTTACTGTCAGAGATATTGAAAAACACCATAAGGTGATTTGTTTGTGCATTGTTGATGTTACTTCTTATACATACATTTTATGGCTATCACGCAGGTCAAGGTTGGGTGGCTCGGTAGTCTAGTGGTTATGGCAACTCAATGGTCGTGAGTTTGATCCCCGGCTGCTGCATTATCGACTGGTTGTTACTGGGATGAGTGATTATTTAAGGCGGGTATATGACCTCGTTGTGTACCCAGCCACCCAGGCCAACTTAGCTTCCTATCCTCTGTGGGATGGAAATTGAGTACCGGCCAAAGTGCAGTGATTTGCTGCAGGATTCATGGATAAACGTGTGGATGGCAGGTAAAACTGTGTGATCAGTTATTAGCACGAGCGCTTTTAGAGCGAGTTGCATAATTAAGCACTTTACAAATCTACACCTTTCACCTTTTAAACCTATTTAGCTACAGTTAAGAACTGGAGGATTTTGTTATAAGAGCAAATTTTTACTGTCCCTTACTGACTGCATCTAGCAGATTTGGATTAGGAGAAGATGCTACAGTTCTTCTCAACCTTGCTGCCTACATCACTGATTCACTGTTATAATGACACCCAATGTCTGCTGCCATATGATGAATTTTGAAGAGTTATATGCATTTCAAGCTTTTAGGTTTGTTTTACAAAATGATGCCTGTTGAGTAGTAAACGCACATGCACGTACTTCCATCAAGCAGCATGCCTAGTGCAACCATCACAAATCGTTGATTGCACCTGTTTACAGCACTTGACCGACTCCACCACGGATAGCGACGAGAATTTCTCTGAAATTAAGTAAGTTTAATGCATATTTCAAACTACATTTAGAAAGCTGTCACTTGAGGTGACACCGATTTAGCAACATTTTTGTGACCGTGAACTTTGACCTCTGACCTTTACCTTCAGAGACAAACTGGCAAGTCAAATATCTAGTCATACATGATTTCGTTCAGAAGTTCTTGTCCGAACACACAGACAGACACACACTCACCTGATTGCTCCACATGGACCACTAAATTGGAACGAGAGTGTCACGCAGTCTCTGTGCGAGAGCTGAGTTTCTTATTCTTGTCTGTGTAGTTTCGTGCTTGTCGGACTGAGTCTGAACCAAAGTATCAAGAACTTGGAGCTGAACCTGTCAATGAGTGCTCTTGGCACCGGTGGCTCCCAAGTGCTTGAGTGCCTCATTGCAAACATTCGCTGCATCGGCTCGCTTGATATTTCAGACAATGGTCAGTCAGTAGCTGATGGCTTTGTCTTTACTTACTTACTTAATAGTTCTTTGACATAGTGATTGTGTGCTCTGTGTGGGTCCCGGGGCTGTAAGTAAGTGACTAAGTGTCTACGTAAGTAAGTAAGTGACAAATTTATGAAGCGCCGAAACCAGAATAGGCCTTCTCCATTTCCAGGCCGGAGGTCGTAGGAGGCAACCAAGCCTGGCTTTAGTTTTTTGGGGTTTATTTTATGTTTTAGTATATTTTCTTACGGATGCGTGTTTGCTTTGTTGTGTTTTTCAGTACTAAGGCAAGAGATTGGCTAGAAGAACGTCTCCAAAATGACCTATTTTGTGTCGGGTGGGACGTAAAACCTTAACTCGATCAATCAAACATAGTGATCATGTCAGAAGGCTAATGTAAAGTGAGAAACGTTTCTTTCCTGATGAGTCTGCTGGGGATGAACAAATGGTGAGGTCAGTGGGTGATTTTAACAATATCGTCAGTGCTGTGAGTTTCCTTCTGTGATTTCACACGTTTGGATGATAGGAAGGCCATATCGCCGGTAAAAACCTGTGCCATTTATGCATGAAGGTACTCTTTCAGAACAAGCAGAGGAAGAAAACTGAGGAGAAACTGGATATGTTTAAATTTAACTTCAAAAGGTAATTTGTAAAGCTTCAGAAGTGTGGTTGAGCATGCTGACAATGCTTGTGCTGGAATATAGGACTTTTTAACCATTAGTTGTAGTAGTTGCTGTGATGATAACGGCACGCAATTTGTATATCATCAGTACCACTCTAAAATGCATCACGTAAATTACTTTATTTAATGACACAGTAAATTAATATGCGTGTAGTTTTTAGGTCGACTCTTCAACAGGATCGACCTAATAAAGTCAGTCTCAAATGTCCGTCCGTCCGTCCGTACGTACACATATGTACGTACCTCCGTCCGTCCACAAAACGTTTCTTTGATTTTAATCAAATTTGGCGTGTAGGCAGAGGACGATGAATGATGCACGACGGTATGCAGTATGACTCGATCCAAGGTCAAGGTCAAGAGCCTTTCACAGTTGGAAATCCAGCCATTGTCAAAAGCTATCTCCTCCGCCATTTACACACATTTTCGTACAATGGGAGCTGGCAACTGACCACAGATTCGTAAACTGGGGAACAATATCTAAATTGTTCCGGCCAGATTTTTGATATTTGGCCTATTTTTGGTGTCACGTGACTTTGAAGTTGGCACGGTCCATCCGTTGCGAAGAGTTGACCGTCAGTCACTGCACGGGGCTAATTTTTATGTCTGCGCCACCCAACAGTGTCACCTCGTTTATCTTTTTGTTTGTTTATCCGTTCATCCAGACAGATCTTGTTACCACGATATCTCATGAACGGCTTGAGCAATCTGGATGAAACTTATGGTGAATGTTCACTAGCCCTACTGATAACCTAGTTAGATTCTGGAGGTCAAAGGTTAAGGTCACAACAGTCCGTGGGGAAGGCTTCTACTTCGACACTGGGGCGTCGAAGTCCAACTTCTGTTTAACAGTAGCATTGAATGTCGTCAGCGTGGAACTGATGCGCATTTGATGATGATGTTGTAATTCAGAAATGATGCTGGACTTGTTTACAGGATTTGATCAATACTTGGTTGGAATACTGACACAACTCAGCAGGAACAAGTCTATTAAACGTCTCGCAATCGGCAAAAATATGAGTGGTAATCGCCCAAGGTGAACGGCTGCGGTTTATTATTGACTTGTATGTAAGCTGAGTTGTACTTTCAGTGATTTGACGCGGTTCTTTGGGAGTTAGGAGGAGAGGAATTCTATTTAGCCTGCAAAATGCAGTCTCTGAGGGGTTTTACACTGACCGTCTATAGGTAAGTGTAATGTAGTAGTGTGGTGTCTGTCTGTCTGTCTGTCTGTTCCACTCCCATTTTTTTCTGACCTTAATCGAGCACTCAGTGACTCAGCCGGGAACAGCATATGACGTGCCCAGCATACATTTTGACTTGACAATAAGGAGGACTGACATACTTGTCTTGGACAAATGTTGTGGGACTCAGTGGTCTCAGCCTGTCGTGTGGCATCGATGGAAAGTTGTCCAGGTAAAGAGGCATTGAGAGTGACTGATTTTCAAAATGCTTTCACCGTCAGGCCGGGCAGTAATCTGGAATGCAGTTATCATTAAGAGTCACATTACACCTTAATTGTGTCGCCTGACGGTGAAAGAATTTTAAAAATCAGTCACTCTTGTGAAATGTTTGGCACTATTTTGATTGACAGTACTGCACCCTGCAGTTTGTAAGTGAATATAATCCAACAGTCTACAGTATAGCATAATGCACGTTTCTTGTTATACAAACTCTTTAATATAAACAGCAGTGTGACCTGAAATTATAAATCAGTCAGTCATAACGAATGTATGCAGTCACTTGTGTTGCCACTGAATTAGAAGTGCATTGCACTTGTAGTTGGTTTTAACGTAGCTTGGTTGGTTAAGTTAAGGTTGTACGTTCCTTTACCTTTACCTTTACCTTTGTCTTTAGCCCTTGACTTTAGGCCATTAAGACCTTTTGGCTGTTCAACACATTTCGGAGACGTTTTATCCCAGCCACTCGCTTGGCTAAGTACTGAGAAACTATATCTGCCATAACAAAAGCAAACATAAATTTGTAACAAAATATACAGCAATGCTGAATAAACTCAAACTGACGCCAGATTTGGTCGTTTCATACAAACTCCAGTCTGGAAATAGAACAGTCCTATTCTTAAAGAAGTAGGTAAGTAAAGAACTAAATAAGTAAGGAAGTTAAGTAAGCAAACAAACAATTTGTATATTGCTGGAATCAACAAATGAATCAGGATCTATTACAGCCCCATAGCCGGTACAGGGCGCTTTAACATAGCATGGTGGCAGCCTGGACATTTGTTGAATAGTGGTCAACAACAGAAATTGTTGGATGTATCAAACACTACTGCACTCTGGCCTGTCACATTCAGCAGCTCAGTTAGAAACATTATTACGAATGATCAGTTACGTATTGAGTTAATGATTTCTGTTGTGCCATCGGCACACTACAGTGTCATACTCATGCGTTATTTTTATGCTGTGTTGTGATAAATCATATTTAGGTCGACTCCTCCGAGTCGACCTAATAAAGTGGGTCTCAAATGTCCGTCCGTACGTCAGTCGGCGTCCGTCCACAAAAACTCTCTTCCATTTCAATGAAATGTGGTATGTATATAGAAGTCGACGAGTGATGCATGACGGTATGCAGTGTGACCCAATCCAAGGTCAAGGTCAAGATCACGAGCCCTTGAAATTCTTAAATTAGGCCTTTTTCAAAGGCTATCTCGTTCCCCATTTATAATGGGGGCTGGCCACGACCACGGATTCTTAAATTAGGGGGCAATACCTAAAGCTCATCGGGGCCGGATTTTTTATTTTTGACCAAGTTTTTGTGTCACATGACTTTGAATTTGGCAGTAAGTAGTAGTCGACCGCCAGTGCCGTATGGGGCTAATTTATTATTTATTTATTTATTTTGCTGTGTGTTAATTTCTGCCTGTGAAATGCCGTAGAGCAATACCTCAAGTCGTGGATGCTATTGTTCAACTCATTCAGAATGAACGTTCGGTGAGTCCTTCCTATACTCAACCGTTCACCAGTTATCTTTTATGTCTGTTTCACACGCATATTTACTTATTTTCTTATTTATTTTGACATAATATGCAAACTACAACAGTCTTCTACACCAGTCAACCAACAGCTGCTTGGCCCCTTGTGGGCCCGGGGCAATCCTTCCTTCCCTCCTTATCCCATCACTTCCCCACCTTCTACACTGTTTATTAGTATCTTTTACTTTTTCCCTTTTCCATTTCTTACTCACTTCATCTATTTTCTTGCTTTTCTATCCCTTCCCATTCTATCAGAATACTTTCACTCCGTTGTCAGGCCGGATGTCGTAGGAGGTGACTAAACCTGGCTTTAGTTTTTTGTGTTTTGATTTTATATTATATGTATTTTTAGTTTCGGATTCATGCTCTTTTTTGTCGTATTTGATTTAATTTTGTCTTGTGGTTAGATAGTTGTCTCCCCCTGTTGTAGGTGCTAGCATAATAATTTAAATGAGCCTCTCGATTCCTTTCTCTTTTTGGTGGCTGCTGAACAATAAGGCGGCCAGGGTTGAGGTTAATATATTGCTGGCCTTCCTTCACTGGGTAGGGATAGCTCTCCACCCTTGACCTTTCGTCTGTGATATAGCCATATTTGTGCTTAAAAGGGACGTTAAACTCCAACTAACTAACTAACAACTGTCTGTTGGTTTTGCTTAATAGTGCCACGTTGATTTTGATCAGTGAAGTTATTGAATGTTGTTCCCAGTTAGTACTGGAATGGCTGACTATCACCAGCAGCAGTATCAATAGTAATTTAACCAATAGTAAAAAGGTAAGGGCTTCCCATACTCGTTATCGAGCGTTGGACCCGTAGCTGATCTTTGTGTACATTCAGTCAGCCCACAGGTGACTGTAAGTCATCCACCTGCCAGGCCTGCGGTTACCTTTCCAGCAGCAGAGCATAACCGCCCTTTGGCTGGTACTCATTTCACCATCCAGTGGAGGGTTGAAGACTAAGTCGACCTGGGCGGCTGGTTACATACTGAAATAAAATGCTGCCTCTGGGAGTTGAACCCAGACACGGTCACCCACCCCAGTACTAACCGGGCTCAGAGTAGGTTAACCTCATTGATCCTGACCAAAGCGTTACCACTACGCCAAACCGCCACCAATAGTAGTCAACCAGTATGTTGTGGTGGTTATGCCTGTGTGTGATGTATGCAGTCAATACAGAGTCTGATGTTGGATGATCTCAAGCTGAAGAATGACCTGAATGCTCTACTGAGTGGTCTTGGCAGCAACATGACTCTCACTGAACTTGACATCAGGTCTAACAACACGTTCCGTTAGACTGAAGCTCATATGCATTCTGTAAAATGCTATTAAACTTGATGACCGTGCTCACGCAGGGGCAGTTTGCCACTGTAACGATTTCCGCTTTTGTGGGCGTGGTTGTCAAAAGTCGAATTGCTTTCTGTAGGATAAGTACAAGTGTTGGTTAGATTACTTTTAGAAGTAATATAATATTAAGTAAGTAAGTAAGTAAGTAGTGACCTTTAAGGTCATTTCATCCATTGCAACCTTTCTGACTTCAGTGTCTTAGAAATAACAGCGTGCATTGGCTAGAATGCACTTGCTGACAAGTGCAAAATTATGCATCATGTTTCATTTTAACAGTTGTCACTGAGGTCAGTTGAGGTCACTAGGAGGGTTGGATTGCCAGGTGGGTGCTTTTCGAGAGGATGCAAGTTCAAATCTTGATGTGGCAGAAAAAAACAAGTAATGGTCAGTGATGCAATTTGTAAATATGCACCTGATGTAATTTAATATTATGCACAAGTATGTGTGCATACTAACAGTTGTACAGCAGCTCGTGCTAATCTGTGTGTTGTGTTTGGTTTCTGCAGCTGCTGGTTCTGTGATACAGTGCTGCCCTGCATGGCAGCTTGTTTGATTATGTGTGTGAAATAGTGATCGGTGCGTATGTCACAAATGATTTATGCTGATACATGAATGTGTCTCGCCGGTCGGTTTTGTTTGTGGCAGTGGTAACATGGTCGGTGACGTTGGAGCACGGATGTTATCAAAGGCGCTGATGATGAACAAGAAGCTGTCAACAATTCATTGGGATCGTAACAACATATCACCACAAGGCTTTTCAGACGTCGCCGCCGCACTAGAGAGGTTTCTCAACATGTCTGTTATAACTAGATGTGTTACATAAACGTCGTTCTTCATCCTTGTAATATGTCGAATATATTATATTCATCTCTATTTCACCAAAAGCGGTAGCATACAAGAGAAGGAAAAAACTTAACTAAATAAACATGTGCACTATGATGTCATATGTGATGTTATCATTCGAAAAACATGTCACTAATAAAATTTCTCAGATTGCAAGGCGATGATATGTCAGCACCATACGATGAAAAGATTTTATTTAGACTACATTGAGCAATGTGAGCAAACAGTTTACACACACAATTTTCATTTCTAACAACAACAACATTTTCTAAAAATTTGGCCGTTTGTATATCTATTAAATAGCTAATTGGTAAGAAATGAAAAAATTTCTGACTTAGCCCTTATCCAGAACGACCTGGTTGAGCATGCAGGAGAAAAAACATTCATTCTCTCACTCCCTATCTTTTTGGGGTCTTATACAGCATACTCTCACTGAACTTGACATCAGGTCTAACAACACGTTCCGTTAGACTGAAGCTCATATGCATTCTGTAAAATGCTATATACTGTAACAAATCATCCGAAATTCTTTTTACTGACACTAGGAGGAGGAGGCGGCAGCACGTCGATGAACCGCCACCACTGCCAGGAATCGCGCATTGCTCCACCCTGAAGATGTTGGGTGTAGCTATTGGAAACGATTTCTCCATCAGTCAGCATGTCCAGCAACTTGTCGCGTCGAGCGCACAGACAAATTACGCACTGCGAGTGTTGCGCTATCACGAACTAGACGATGCGGCACTACAGCACGTCTATCGCGCGACTGTCGTCGCTCGTCTCACGTACGCAGCCAGCGCATGGCATGGTTTCACCAAGGCATCCGAGCGTCAACGCATCGACTCAGTGATCAACCGCGCTCGACGCCTTGGATACTGCTCACCGGATACACCGACGTTCAGTGACTTGTGCGATAACGCGGACGATGAGTTGTTCAACAAGGCGACTCTCTGGTCGAACCACGTACTGCATGCCCTGCTTCCACCGACATCGGCCTCATTGCAGCGATACAACCTCCGACAACGGCCACATCTCTTGCAGCTGCCTGAGCATATGACTCAGTTGTCTGACTGTAGTTTTCTGATACGCATGTCGTACAAAGATACTTACTGATTTCTCATTTTCTTTTCTTTTATTTATTCTATATTGTAATGGCTTGCGTTATGTCATGCCATATTAAACGACGATTGATTGATTGATTGATTGTTTATTATACTCAATTTACTGTGGTCCATAGCATCGTCGTTGTTTATTTGTTGCTGTTGTTGTTCGAACTTTTAACAGGAATTTCACACTGAAACGAATGCCTGTGCCTTTCAACGATGTCGCTGCATCCATGAGAAGCAACGCCGAAAAAACTGAAACTGCTCTTAAGAAGGTTTCTAATGTTTATGTAATTAGATCACCCGTTCTACAAATGGCACAATCTTATGTTTTGCACGTTTCTTTTTTATCTCCAACTCACTTTCTCCGACGTTTGTCAAAACTTTACCACATGACGTGGCTTCAGCCCCAAAGGAAGCTCTGCTATGGCAATTTCCTTAAATTGCTCCCTAACAAAAATAAGGCTCAAAAAACAAATTTCGCCCAATTTCACTTTTAACTGCAACACATTAAGCACCGTCACTCATAATATGGAAGGAAAATGTAAAATCGAAAAAAATGATGTTCGTCAGTGAGTATTAATTAGCCTATATATATTCACCAAATTTGGTAGGGTTAGGTAAATAGTGACGGAGATTGGTGCAGTAGATTATGGGGGTGGTAAAATTTTGCGATTTTTGACATAATATGATGTCATATCTCGGTAATGGCACAAAATAGCCCCATGATCGCAGCGGACGACTATTAGAGATCATGTGTGGCCCACTAATGGTAACATTGCCAATGACTTTGAGTGACCCCTAACCACCGCAAGTAGCCAAATAAGTAACAGCCATCTGTCTAGTTGGTTATTTGTTGAATTCTTTGTGCTGAAGTGGTCGTTGCGACCTCAAGTGAGGGCTGTCTGTTCTCTGAGATTCCTGAACAAGCCAGTTTACCCATCTAGGTCAAGTTTAGAAATCAAGGGCATGGGTCAACGTCATGGTTACAGGATGGAAATGTTCCTTTTTTGGCTAGAGATGCATGTTTAGCAGTAGAAACAAGTAGATACAAGAATATCGTTATTATGGTGGACTTTATATGTCACCACAAGTTAAACTGGTCATATTTAGGATTTTTTTGTAGATGAAGACAGTAAATCCTGCTTATCCATAACTCCCTTTCTCTTTTACTTACAGCTTAAAACCCACACAAATTCTGCCACCTCCCCCCATAGTTTTACTTCTTTCTCCCGGACTGCCTTCGGGGACCATTGCCCGGACTGTTTTTTTCAGCTATTCGGTTTTTGTTTTTAGTTTTCCTTATCTTTTTGTTTCTGTGCCATGCGCTAGACTAAGTTGGCCATCTTGTCAGCTTTTCATCGCAGGTGAATCTACCATATCGTATCGTATATTTGTTGTCACCATGACTGGATTTATGTTATCCTTATATTGTGGCAGCCATCTTAGGAGATTATTTTTGCAGTAGTCGAAATAAGATTATTTCTTGGTGGTTGTGGAATTTGTTTTCAATGTCAGACTTAGAAATGGAAATATCACTGGATGTCGATACATTGAGCTATAGTAATATTAACTGTCACATGACTGCATTGAAAAGTTTGACATTGTTGCTCGATAAAATCGATAACGAAACTATTGACTGAGAAATGTCGGCTGTTTACAGATAGAGACACTGCTGCAGAGAAATCATATACCACACAGGATTGAAGTGGAGCAAACATATCGTCTGCAGCATGGCCTCATGACCAGCTCCTCTCAGCAGGTTAGTGGAAAGTCGTTAGCTTGATCAGTGACTATCTTATACTGGCCTGTGTTGAAACCATGTAAACATATGAAGTTACATATAAGCATTTCTACTTTCCAGTTCATATGCCCTGTACGGGCTCCGGGGTGGTAATGCTCCATGATTCATTTGTTGATTTCGGCGCCATATAAATTCTTTGTTTGTTTACCTAACTTCCTTTCTTACTCCCTCTTACTTTATTCCTTATACTTTCTTTCTTACTCATTTACTTTCTGACTTTTGTACTCCTTCCAGAATAGAGCCATTCCATTTCCAGGCCACAGATCGTAGAAGGCAACCAAACTTGGCTATAGTTTTTTGTGTTAATTTTATGTTGTTGTAATATTTTGTTATGGATGCATGTTTGCTTTAGTTGTGTTTGATTTAGTTTTTCAGCTTTAAGTCAAGAGATTGGCTGGGAAGAACGTCTCCAAAATGATCTACTCTGTGTCGGATGGGGTGTGAAACCTTAACTCAGTCAATTAATTAATGCCAGGTTAACTTTGAGAATAGAATTTGGCTGTGTTTGCATACAAAGCATAATGATAAATCTGAGAAAGTTATAAATGGTGCTGCTGCATGTATTTGTTGTTTACTTGAGTAGTAAACTACTCACAGTCAAAAGTACTCAAAAATGTCTACTTCTGATTACCATTTCTACTTCCAGCTATTCTTTCTGGGCATTTTTAGTTTCTGTGAAGCGCTAGTGGGTTGTTTTGATGTAGATTTATGGTGATTTGCGTTGATATTTTATTAAGCGTTACAAATTTTTGCTCAAAAATTAATGCCTGGTGAGTGATGACGTCATTTCAGACGCTATAGGTGTTTATATGTGTTCTTGTTCTAAGTCAGCCCTTTACTTACTAGGATTTTCACTTTGGCTATTACTCGAGTACTTGATAATGTACTTGATCGAGTACTTGAGTACTCGATAGCGGCAGGTGAGGTGGCGAAACATCCATATTGACGCTAGGGCATCAAAGTCCATCTTGTAGTTTTGGTGCAGTCTACAAGGTCGGATGTGAGGTGTGGGTGTGTGCGTATGTGCTTTATAGCTGATAGACAGTGCAACGATTCAGCTGCAGAACATCATCAACAAGCTGCTGACTTCAGGCGTGCAGCTGCCTGATGAAGTTCAAGAGAAAATTAGTTATGCACAGAACCTCATTCGTGATGTAGTGGCCGCGCGACAGGTTAGCATCAGCATAGCCACTTGTGTGCATCGCTTTTGTGAGTAAGTGATCAGATAACTGTTTGAAGTACTTGCTGATAGGGTTTCAGTGAAAAGCTTAGCTTACCACTTCCGTCATAATGTCGTCACTTTTATTAGTTTAAATGGAGCCTATAATAATGAATTCTGTGTGTTTGAGATTAGAAAGTTACAGATCAGATCAAGTTATCGTAGTCCTTTTGCTGTGATCTTAATTCTTGCTGCAGTGCAGTGTCTGTCTTTCTGGAAATGTATATTTATCATCTTGTCATGAATATTCACAGAGCCTTGTTGGGATGTGCAGCTCCTGTTAGAATTCAAAGACTTGGCTCAGGAATGCGAGGGTGACAGTTCTGTACTCTCCCAGCGGCTCAAGTCCATGGAAAATGATCTGCATGGTCTGGTTGAGAAACAGCTACAGGTTTGTGTAGTTGGTATGTTACCATTTCTAGTGTGCTAATTTGTGACATCGCATGAATACACACACCTTCCTTTTTACCTGGTAAGCCTAGGTTAGACTGTTATCCTTCAGTTTTTCTCCACTTGTTGCGGAAGAGAACGTATGTGGCCATATGTACTTCCTGTTGCCAAACTCCCCCACCCCTCCAAAGGACAGCGTCAGAGCTGAGATGGTTGTCTGGAGGTCAGGAGGGGAAAATAATCAGAACTGTTCTGTGCTGTGTTGTGCACAACACCTGTGCACAGTGATACGCACACACGTGTGAACAGGTCTTAAATTTGCGTGTTGGTTTAGGTTTAGATTTCTCTTTTGTGTATTTATTTAGGTTGAACATTATATGTATTGTTATGTTAGCTTAGATCAGCTTATTCCTGTGTCGCTTGCTTTTGTTGTGTTGGGTTTAGTTTTTTCAGTACCAAGCCAAGAGATTGGCTGGGAAGAATGTCTTTGAAGTGACCTATTTCATGTCGAATGGGACGTAAAACCTTAACTCAGTCAGCCCGTTGCCAAACCAACCGTGTCAAAGCTCTAAATCAAGGCATCACAAAGCACTAATCCTGACCGTTGGCCTGGCTTTATCCTTTCTTATCCACCACCGGACTCCTGATGGAAGGAACGTTGCTACCTTTGCGCCGGCTTTTGCAATGTTATCATTTTCCTACCGCGCATACTGCGTATACTGCGTATACTTATGTCTTTGCCACCCAACAATGTCGATGAAGGCGTTGTGTTTTGGGCTGTCCATTTGCCACGTTCATCCGTTCATTCATTTGTCTGGACAGATCTATTTATCACTATATTTCGTGAACGGCTTGAGCAATTTTAATGAAATCTACTGGGAATATATCGCGATCCTTACTGATGACGTTATCAGATTCTGGAGGTCAAAGGTCACGGTCTACAGCAGGCCTTGGCAAACACATCCACGTCAACACTATGGCATGCGAATTCCATCTTCTATTTCCTTATTAGTTAATTAACTAGTGTTTTCTTTGGATATCTTCGCATATGTTAAATCCACATAGATAGTCTGTATTTCTGTGATTTACATGTAATTCTTGTGTGTGTTTATTTAAGTAAGATCTATTGGTTAGTTTGTTTTCTCTGAACTTTCAGTTTTTAAAATAAATTTCTTGTTTTGATGGTAATGTCTTTGTATTTAACTAGACGACAACAGGGTCAATGTTGCAGCGAGCTAAGAAGCAGTGTTCGGCAGTGTTTACTGACAAGGTAATTAATTCTCTTGTTTTAATGTGTCATTTTTAACTTAACTTAGGTAATTTGTGAAAGCTGCTAGTCGTTTCCCATGGTTGATAATGTGTCAACTGTTCTATTGCTTCTTCAAGTGCTTGATTTTGATTTTTTATTGGCATAGATGGCATGACAACTGCCGTACCACTTTTTGTGCTGGCTGTGTTTTTAGCAGAAAGTGTAATGTAACGGTCTGTCGTTTGTCTGTCTGTCTGTCTGTCCCATTGTTATACCGTGACTAACCAGAAGACGGCATGCGACATGCCCAGTGTACATTTTGGCCCAACAATAAGGAGGATGAACATACTTCTTAAATTGGTGCAGCAAATTTGCTATGTGCTGCACCGTTTTTTTGGAGTATGAAATTCAAGACATGTTAGCGATTGCTTCGTGTCACTCTAAACGATTGTGAAGGAAAGTGGAACAGTTTTATGGATCATTAATGGCTTCCATGTTTTACTGGCCCGCCTACACATATTGTAGGGGGGCCAGTATTGTTTTGCTCGCTGGCGTCTGTCGTCGTCTGTCCGCTGTAACACTCCACTTTGCAACATAACCCACCAGGGGGCAGCATGTGACGGCGGGCCAGTAGTGTTACGTCCCGTTAGGGCGACGCCTTGTATTTACTCGCATTTGTACCTCCGCGTCACTAACTGTGCTTCGTTGTCTAGTATGTTTGCTGCGTTTATAGCTGACTGACGAACTAAGAGCAGGCGTGACAAGCCTTTGCAGTCCACAGGAGCCAGTGCGTGACATGATTTCACAGCAGCTTGGCTACAACGTCCTCAACTGTGTCAGCGACGTCAACGTCAGCGTTGCCAGCTTCATCTACAACCGACTTGTCGAAGAGTTCATGATTGCACTTGACTTCAGTGTTGCTTCTCTCGTGAGCTCACATTCTCTACTCGATGTTGCGCATTGGCTAGCAGTACCGAGGCAAGTTCAGGAGAGTGCAAGGCTTAGTTCCAGGCCAACTCAGCCTGGTCATCCCGCCGTGGGTAGGCACAATGAGTACTGGCGATGGTTTCTGCCATTACTAGGAAAGAAACTGCAGGTTCTGCGTAACAGTAGGCCCTGTTTCAAGGACTGCTGGCATACTGATCTAGTCGCTCGCTGGTTGCTAACTAAGCCGGCCATCCGGCCAACGTCAGTGGTATGCTTGCTAGATTACCCCACATGGGGCTTGGGTACCCCCTTTCCTGCTTTTTTTCCTCCATTGTCCATTCACTCCCTCATCTTTTGGTCTTTTTTACTTTTTTCCTTTTTTCATTCGCTTTACCTATTTTTTTCTATTGTCAATCCCTTCCCTTTCTACCAGAATTGTCCCACTCCGTTTCCAGGCCAGAGGTCGTAGGAGGCGATCGAACCTGGGTTTAGTTTGGTTTTGTTCATTTTGTGTTATCTGTATTGCTTAGTTAAGATTTATTCTGGTGTTTTGTTGTATTTGGTTTAGTTTAGTCTTGTGGTGCGATAGTTGTCTTCCCCTATTGTAAGCGCTATCGTAATAATCTAAATGAGCCTACGATACAACCCTACTGGCTCAAAGCACCGCACAAGTGGATGAACTCCCTCGCAACAGACTTCATCCTATGCGGAAGTCTTCTGCTTTAAGGCCCAGTTGAACGTTGCTGTTTTCGTCATGGCGACCCCTTAGGCAGCAGACAATATGGGCAGATTAGATAAATAACACAGCCAGAAAGTAGCTTGTAGTGCTGCGGAGACAGTTAGGGAGAATTCTAACATCTTCTCCGTAATCCAATTGTACAGGTTGCTGTCAGCAATGCACGTGTCAGTAAAACTTTGCATAAACAACATCCTTCAGTTCTTATTTTAGGGTGCTGGCTGACACAAATTGACCCATTTAATGGCCATAAAGTAGTTGTATGTGTGCCTTGTGTGTGTGTCAGTGCCTAGTAATTATCAGTGTGGACAGTAGTAGTCATGGGGTAGGATTTTCAGCGGTGTTTGTTGATTTGTCTGTCCCTCTGTCTGTCTGTTTTTCTGGACTATATCTCAAAAACCACTGCAGCTAGGATCACCAAACTTGACATAGAAATGTTCCACCGTAAGTCCTAGAAACCCATTTATTTTAAGTTTAAAAGGTCAAAGGTCAAAGGTCAAGGTCTCGAGGCACAAGAAACAGTGCCAGTGTGGATCTTTACACTTTTTGAATGCCAGCTTTCTCGAGTTTGTAGTTGTGGTCAGTTGTGACCCAGCAGGATGTCAATATTTATTAAAGTCATGAATAAAATGGTGCTTGTAAGCTAAGTGGAAGTCTACAAAGTTAATGTGCATTTAAGTGATGCTAGAGAGTGAATTTTGTGCTATGGGATATTACATTATTGCAGAGCTGAGTCTAAGACATTACTGCTTAAAACCCTGATTGCGCGCCAACTGGAAATGTATTGCAAAAACCTATAGCGTGTATTTTATATCTACTTATCAATATCAGTAGCTGATGATGATACCGGTGATGTTGGTGTGTTTCTGCGAGTTAATTTTGTTGTGTCGTATGTTAGTGATGAATTACAGCAATCAGGGAGCAGTCACTGCTCAGTGATTAAAACAGTCAACCACCACCTGGCTGGCCCGGGTCCCATTTCTACCTGTACGAGTGATTGACGGCATCAGGACAGCTGTGCAGCCAAACTTAAGGGGTGTTTTTCAAGACCTACCAGAACCTACCAGACCTACCACGCCACGCCCCCTACTTTCCTTATATGGAATAATTTATGTGACCTGGTATAACAGCGGCCTAGCAGAAGCTACCGGAGTCAGACTGCGGTTGCCTAACAGCTACGCCCTGTTAGATTCTGGTAGGCCTTGAAAAACACCCCTTTACTTTAAGCTCCCGAAAAAGTTTCGCAATAAACAAGAAAGCCATCACTCGAGATTGCACCGACCACTTTAGCACAACATTTTTAATGATGTCCATTTGCACAGCTGTTTATTCCAGCCACATTTACGTCGTAGTTTAATCTCGTCTGCCAGAAGCCGCAACTAGTGTACATATTTACTTGAATTTGACGTAGATGGGTCCAGATAAACCCACATGCCAAGTATTTACGATACAATATGATACGATATGGTAGATTAACGTGCGCCCAAACGCTAACGAGATAGCCAGCTTAATCTAGCACACGGCCCAGAAAGGAAAAAATAAAATCAACGGTCAAAGATGATTTAGTTCTAAAGTTATTGTCCGAGCACATTGTCACACAGTGCACACACATGCACAATTGACTGAATGCTCAGTCTGGACCACTATAGTGGTTGGTAATAAAACAAAATGATGATGATGACCATTAGTATGTCTGATGTCTTGATTGCGGACTGCACGTCATTGGAAAGCATTTGTACTTAGCATTTAATGATGGAGATTGAATGCCACAGCTTGTGTTTATTGGAAAAACAGAAGCAGGCGGTGGCAGGCTTGTATCCGGGCAGACGGCCATCAGTAATGCTGATGATGGTGGATCCTAGTAAACAGCATGGTGGTGCTGGTCGACCAATGAATGTGAGCCCTGCAGCAGCAGCCAGTGATGACAACAAGGTATATATGATATCATTTCAGCTTTGTGATGCAGTAAGTTGCAGAATGCTTATCTTTTGCTGATGAACTGCCCAGAACTCCGTACCATTTGACATTCTGCCAGCTTAGTTATAGGCTACATGACAGTGGATTTTCTCGTTTCCATCCCCGTTTCCACCTGTAGTGTCCGTCAATTGCTGTTAATGAAGTCGTTTAGCTGACAACACTTACAATGCAACAAAACAACGAAAAACCTAAACTATATGGCTGTATTTTGTTCAGTGTCCACAATACAGTATTCGGCTCGAAGCGCGTGCACTGTGCTGTGTAAGTGGGCGTGGCCGAAGATAATAATGCCTAACTTAATTAACACAAACTGAAACTAGGCAATCGTGGATCTGGAACTTCGCTCGCGGTGTGCAACCACACCCTTAACTCTGTATACTTTCTTAACCAAAGTCCCATTAACGCTAAATGAACTTTGCTTTCCTACATCCATCAATACATATTTATTTCTTTGTCGACGTACACCGTTGCCATAATAACACCGACAGCTGCGTAGTTTGTTTCCGTAATTCTTCCCATTAATTGTCAAATTTCTCCGTTTTTCTTGTAGTTTAGTTTGCGAGTAATTTTGAAATAGTTAGTCACAATTATGCCGTTTAACAGACTGAAATTGATTTGTGTCCCTGTGCTGTAAAGTGTATCCAATATTCGGCTGAAGCCTAGCTTCGAGCCGAATAAAAATGCAAAGTCTAGAGTTCTGGGTAAGGTTTACGAGGAGCCAGACAAAGAGAACGAACAGCCAAAATTGACTATGAAATGAAGGTCACTCGCTGACATTGACAGCGACTGCTGTATTTGATGGGCCATGTATTATTTCCTATTAGTGGCCTGTAGTAACTGTCTGTCTGTCTTTCGCCATATCTAAGTATCTGTTTAATGTATTTGACTGTGAGATGGAATGGTGGATGAATTTTGATGCTGCAGTTTAAACTATGCCTGCGTATCATTTTTACTGTGCGAGTTCCTATTAGCGTTCCATAGTCACTGTGTCCCTATCTTGCACCGTTTTTGGGCCATAGCGAGATATTGGTCGAAAATCACAGATTGTAACCTACCCCACCTCTATTTGGCGCCACCATTCAGGGTGAAACCGTTGTAATTTCGCCGAGATCTTTGGCAACAGAAAATCAGAGTACATGGGCTATCGTATGGTGTTGTTCGCATGATTTTATTTTAGCCGTTTTTGTACAGTACCGATGTGTGACAGACAGACAGACAGACTGATGGACTGACACATGACCCCCACACGATGAAAGCATATACCACACTAGCATAGCGTCGCACTGCAAAAACGGTACAAGATAGGGACATAGTTATTATGGAACGCTAATAGGAACTGATATGCACTTTTTCGAATGGCACTACTTCCAGTGACCTTCAGTGACCCCTAACTACCCCAAGCCACCCCATTTTTGACATTTTGTATCGCCTTTTATATCTTCATAGTGGGTGGAGTTAGAGACGTCAAATTTGGTAGATAGGTTGATTATAGCAAGTGCTAGCCTGCGTATGACAATCAGCGCAATTAAGTATACTCTTGAGCTATTTTAGAATATTTCATAGTCAGCAAAATGATGTAAGTCAGGCGGAAGACTGAACAACTGGTGAAGTTTGTTCTATTTGTCAGACCTGTTTACAAGACGTGCTGACATGTTCATTTACGAAATTGGTTGTTGATGTTGTTACTTCGGAAAAGTATTTCCAGTAGCTGAAATTATGCAATACGTTTATTGTTGACTGCGTATAATATCACAGTAGCAGCTACGTATGTGCTGGATAGGGATGGGGATGAGGATGAAGCACATGGAGATGGGTTGGAATGGAAAAATACAGTGGGATGGGATTAAATTTATAGCAGTGGGGTGGGGGTGGAATAAATAGTGTGAGTTGGGGTGGAAATGGGGTAGTAATGAATTCCATAGCATTGTTTCTGAATGTCAGTTAGAAGTGATTAGACTATCTTACTGGTGGATGTACAGCGTACGGAGGAGATGCGTAAAACTCTGATGTCACGAAAAGTGCGGCCTCAGGGTGTGATCGGTAAGTATTGACTGTAGAAAAACTTATCCCGAGCATACCTGTCAATTGTGTACTGGTTAAAGTAGTAAAAGTCATCTACGCCATGGTTAACTTATTACTGTTGAGCAGCAACTTCGTCTGTTAAACTAGGCCCCTTTTCGTAAATTTGTTGGTTTTTGCCTGCTCACATTCTTTCGTAAAAACGTGACTATCTATCGGATTATATTACAGCATGGCGATTTTACTGTTCCAACTTCCAATGTATGATATTGCCCACAACAAACTGAATCACCATGATGCATTCCATTCTTCATTGTGCTGAGTGGACTGAGTGACGAACTTCACTGGCTCAACGTCCCAGACCCGGTGTTTTTCAAGCTGGCACTGGCAGTGACAGTGTCTGAGCGGCTGCGCACCACAGTACCTGTCGAACTATTGCGTTCCGCCCACTCGACGGCACCTACGTTCCGCCAACCTTGCAGTACCTCGCTACCAGCTCAACACTTACGGCCGTCGGGCTTTTTCACTGTCTGAAACTCTCTCTTGGATTTTATCCGGGACCTGACCATCGGTGCAGACTGTTTCAGATGTTTGCTTAAAACGTACCTGTTCGCTCGATACTAGTGCATTCAGTGCATTACAGGTTCTTGACGATAACTGCGCTCTATACATTTACTTACTTACTTACTAACCTACTTACTGATAAAATAATATGTATTTTGATGTTAGTTGTTACTTTTAGTCTGCACTTTTGTGCACATAATATTGATGGCTATAATTGGTGAAAATCAGACTTAGTGAAAAAATAGCTTAATGAAAAAATACTACATGCACCAGAAAGTGGTCAATTATTTTCTATTTCTGCATTTCAACATGCACTATTCTTTGCCAATGCATTCTTGTCCGTTTTCTAAGACTTTGTGATTTCAAGATAGCATGAAATAGGTAGAATGCGTGCATTACTTTGGATCATTAATAATTGTAGATCAAGGTGCTGAAGGTAAGTTGTATGTGAAAGTTACGTGGAACTGTTGCATAGCATTCATATGCTTGCCAAATGGTCTTCTTGGTGCACTGGTGTTGTTGGCTGTTGTTGTTTTCATGCTGACTCTGCTTTTATACACGATACTGGTGCTTTATCGTGACCATTTGAGTGTTAGAAATGGTGCCATATTGGCAGTGGCGTGAATGACTTTTGCTTATATTCAGTTATCGATAAGGTTTCTCATGTCGTGTCATGTTTACAGCATTTCTGAAGAATATATGGACCAGTATATTAATGAACTGTTATTTTAAGTTTTTATATGTAAAAAGTCCCGACTTGGACTTGGATGTCTAATCTTTCTGGTTGTGTGTCTGTGTGTGACGTTGATGCATTGATGCTAAATGTCTAAACAGATCGAGTTGGTTTTGGTACAAAGTTTGACGCGATCTTTCTCAACAGCTGCTGCGGAGACAGTAGTTCATGCATTTATAGTTAACCAACTAGATTACTGTAACTCTTTACTATATGGTGTGGCCGATAGGCTGATGCGTCGCTTACAATCGGTTCAGAATGCCGCTGCGCAACTTGTAACCGGTGCGCGACGCTGTGATCACATCACGCCGATCCAATGACAACTTTACTGGTTGCCTGTGCGACAGCGTATACTGTTTAAGATGGCTGTCCTCGTCTTCCTGTGTTTAATCGGCCAATCACTATCGTTCTTGGCAGACGATTGTCAGCCCGTCTCTGACGTCCGTCCGCGCCGTCTCTGGTCATCCTATGATCGGATTCATTGACGTGCGTCATTCGACGCGCACACAACACTTACAGTGATCGGTGTTTTGCTGCAGCCGGGCTGCGGGTTTGGAACACCTTGCCGGCTGACCTGCAACAATGCGACTCTCTTAGACAATTCAATCGGCGTTTAAAGACTTACTTCTTCCGGATATGGAACCACGGCGCTTTGTGACGCTATAGTTAAGTAGCACCATATAGAAATAGTCTTACTTACTTTACTTAAAGGTTACTTATACATAAAGTTAGTTAAGTTAAAAACTAATTTATATAGCGCCATAAAGTCTGGAGATTCAGAGGCGTTATACAGGGTATGGACTCCGGATCTGCCCATGGAAGGGAGACCTTTCCAGTGGTGGGGTGTTGGACACTTGGACTTCGTAAATTTTCGGTTTTTGCCACCAGCTGTGTATCTCTGGACGATCAGTTGGTCCACTACACTGCTAGCCACGGTCTGCCAACACAGCAGTTGCTGAGCTGTTGTTATAATGATTATGCGGTGTGTTTTATTGTTAACAGCATTTCTCTGGCTTGAAGCTACTAACGATAACGACGTGCAGCTATTGGTGTGGGTGTTTCGCTGGTTACTAACTGTTTCTGCTTTGTAAACTAAAATATTGGCTGAATGATAGTTGCTAGCAAGAGGCTAGTAAGAGACTTATATCGATTGCATCGAGGGAGTTATGTGCATACAGCCCAGACCAAGTTTGTGTGTTTTGGTTTTTGTATTCTGATATTACAGCATTGTTTATAAGTCATTTTTATGCGTTTGCCACTCGACAGTGTCTGCAAAGGCATTATTTTTTAGAGCTGTCCCTCCACTATGTTTGTCTGTCCGTTCATTCAGACAGATCTTGTTGCCACAATATCTCATGAACGGCTTGAGCAATCTCGATGAAACTTGCTGAGAATATTCACCAGCCCCTACTGATGATATCTTTAGATGCTGAATTTCAAAGGTCAAGGTCACAGAGGCCGTTGAGGTGGCGAAGAAATCCACGTCGATGTTGGGGCATTGAAGTCCATCTAGGTATTTGTAGCTCTGTGGGTGTGATGTAATACTGTCTGTGTTGAAACTGCCAACCAACCGTTAAGTTTAAGTGAAAGATGGTTAATTGATTAACTACTAACTGTTTGTATGATAATTTGATGTTGTTTGTGTGTTAATAATGTGTTATAATCTGCATTTTACATTTTAAAAATTTTATTTTTTATTGCAGGAATGACTGTGGAGAGTAAATTGAAGTCCTGCTTGCTTTATGTCTGCGTTTCTTTATTGGACAGAATTAAATAATGCATTCTTTTTACAATCCTTTATTCTGCTATGATGGGGCATTTTTCTGTTTTTCTTGCAATATGAGATAATACTGCTGACAGTTACCGTATTATTGTCAATAATTGTAATAATGAAAACAGCGTAACAAATGCTAGTCAGCATGTCAACCATTGAACACTTACAGTTTAAAATGTAATAATGCTGTCGCGAACATAAAATAACATTTAACTTAGTGCAGTGGGTTTAAATTTTTTATGCAGCCATGGAGAGTGAAGAAAGCTTGTAACTGAGTTGTCCATATGATATGTATATTGTAGATGTAGTTGATCCTTCACAGTCTCGCAAAATGGACTCCGATGCTCGTAAAGGTTGGCATCACTGAATTATGTGCATAAAATAAAAATTAACATGTAAAATTATGAGTCATCTGCATTGAAGTTTGTCTTAAATATGAAGCGTTGTCTATACTTATATGTTTAGATGCTTTTTATTCTACGTTACTGCCAATGTTTTAGTGCATATACTGTGTTTCAGTTGAAGTAACAGAAATACAGTTGCTGTAACTGCAGTAAGTCTTTTCAACATTAAATATCACTTTAGCCACAGTTTGTAATTCATCCTTAGAATAATATTTGTAAGTGGTAACAAAATTCATCCAGTAATTTGATAAGTGCAAAACTAAACAGTTAGTTGTCAAATTCTGAAATTTCTAATATGGCATTATCCTGGTGATATATTTTCGAAATTTTGACTAGGGTTGGGATTACGGTTAGGGTAAAAATTATTAAACACATGAATACACGTGAAACGGTAAAATGAGTATCAGCTTTTCGGGCTGAGTACTTAGAGGTGGTGAAGTCTGTCTTCTCCGACTGCATGTTGGAGGAGTCGTTTTCTGTTACTCAACCAACATGTCAAAGCCATGAAGGGAACTCAGTGCACTGAACAAGTCCGGGAAATCGTCTTTTTTCGATCCACCAACTAACATCTGAGGGAAAGAACGCCTGTCACTGGTGCAGCAAAGGCAAAAAGGTAAAGATGATGTAATCCTGGAGTAGCTTAGATCGGGTACGATTATGTGCTACATAAATCCACATTTTACTTACTTACTTGCTTATTTTGTTACTTACTTACTTACTTACTTACGTAGTCATCTCCCTCTAAGGCCATTGAGCCAATACATGGACGTGGATATACCACAGTGTCTGTGACACATGGCCGGTTCAGTACCAGACATACGGTCACCTTCTCGGCTGCAGAGCACTTCCACTGCCGCTTGGCCGGTGGTAGTACTTTTCCCATCCCGCTGAGGCTGAGTTGGCCTGAATGATGCCAGTACCCGGTCAGTATCATTACTGTCACGTGATGGATGATGATTGTTTTGTGGTTACAGAGCCACGTCAGTCAGTGGCTCACCAGACAGGCACAGCTCGCAGTATGTACGCTCCGTCATTCGACTCCGATGCACTGATACCAGACTCTGATCTGCCGAAACTGATTCACCCCAGCAAGGAGCGACCGCGAGTCCCTCGCAAAGCTCAGTTCGGCAAACGACCAGTCATTGCGTGCGAGAATCTGCTCGCCGTAGACGAAGACGACGTTGCTGTGAACCAGTTGCCGTCACCGTCTGTCGAGAAACTGCCGCCGTATGTCATCGTCATCTCTCACTCACTATTTTCTTAAGTTATTTGTGCTTTGTGCTTGCCACAGGTAATGCCGTGCGTTAATAGGCCGGCGCGCCTAGCAGAAGTGTAATGTAACGGTCTGGTGTCTGTCCGTCTATCTGTACTGTCGGCATACTCACCGTGACTCACCAGGGGGCATACATTTGGCCCGCCACGTGACGCGGTCAGCATACATTTGGCCCGACAAAAAGGAGGACTGACATACTTATTGAAGTTCCTCCCTCAGAGTCAGTTATTGAATGAAGAAGGAGATTCAACGGGCGATTTTCTTGTTTGGTGATTTTGTTGGTTGTTGTCAGGAAGTCACACTAAGGTTTTGCATCATTTTTTGCTTTTTTATTCTGTACGGTATCCCCAAAATGTACTACTTGGGATATACTGATTGTAGCCTTCGTTCTTTTTCTGTGATCACAAAACAAACGAATAAATAACTGTTTTAGTCTGAACTAATATGTCGGTCCTCCTTATTGTCGGGTCAAAATCTATCCTGGCCGTGTCACATGTTGAGTCACAGTGAATATGCCAACTCGGCTGACAGATGGACAGACGGACGCCACGTCAGAGCGTTACATTACGATTTCTGCTAGACGTGACCAGCATAATAATGTATCAGAAGCGTTCCGGGACAGAAAAGTTTTTGAAGCAGAGCTTAAGGTAATATCACCCGAGTGTTATTGACTTGTTGATGCCACTGCATTGTGTCAGTGCTGTGATAGGTTACAGCTTTCGTTGTGACTTTTTGTACGTTTCAGATTGCAGGAGAACGTTGCTACGTCTCCGGTGTCGCCGCCAGCCAACAGAGCAGAAATGAGCCTTCCCCTCACTAACATCGCTGGTGCCTCGGTGAAGCCTGCTGATAATGAGTTATTGATGGCGTCAGTCCTGCCTGCCGAGCGCGTTCCCACGCCGCAGTCGGAACAGCCCACCCCGACCGACTCCGCCCCGTCATTATACCTGCCACGTGCGAAGATCCCGGAAGAAATTTCCCCAGAGCCCAAGCAGGCAGCACCTCCAGCTACCACGCCGCGTTCTAGTGAGAATCTTGAGTCGAAGCTTGCTCCGGCACCAGTCTCTGAAGCTGACCTGATCCAGCCTGCCAAGAAGGGATACATGAACAGAAACCTACCCGACTTTAAGCTGGCGAATATCCTTAAAGGCAGCTTTGAAGCAACCGAGTCAAAGGATGTGAGAAAATCAGTTGAACTTGAAGGTAAAGATGCTTCTGAGTCATCAAAAGTAGCACATATGGTCCCTAAAAGTAAGTTGATGATGATTTTCTATAAACATATTGGTTCTTCTGTACCAGTTGTTTATGAGCCAATAGGCCACTTGTTATTGCAGACACTTTCGTCTGAATTCAAAGCAGCAGAAAATATCTCCCGTGTCTAACAGGGGACTTTTGCACGAGTATTTTTGGGCAAATACTCATTGTGGTTTCACCAGTGACTTACGCGGCTGATGGTAAGAATTGAGCACAAATGAGATTCATCATAACCACTTATCCGCGGCTGCTTCCAAGTAACCAGTCCAATCAGCAGTGTAGCATATAGCGCCAGCATATGCTATTAACATTCTGGACAGATGATTTTTATATTGCTTTACAGGACTGTCAGGTCACTACACTACGTTTTCTATAGCTGCCTATTCTATGATTTAGAAGGTCGCGTAACACAGACAGTGCATGTATGGAAGCTTACCTGTCACTTACCTGTGTAGGCCTAGTTCATCACCGACAGTTGTCGTCGAACAGAGTAGGCCAGGACTCTACGTGCGACTGCAGTCTCACGTGTACATTTATCGCAGTGGCTTTCGTGGTAACCACAACTGCTGACAGTGTGATTAACCTCACACCTGACAGTTAGGCAGGTTGGTTGGTTGGGAGATTAATGTCCTATTTCAGCACATAAATATGCTGCATCAGGGACAAGGACTTGGATGGAGATTTAGTTCTGCCATGTTAAGGATGGCCAATGATACAGTAACCTCCCAACCTCGTTGCCTTTCTTGTTCAGTGGTGATCCAAAGTGGGAAAGGATAAGGGGGGGGGGGTCATTTAAGTTATTACGCTAGCGTCTACAACATGGTAAAAACTAAGCAAGCATCACAAGACCTATTTATCAGTTCAGTGTGATATGTTGTGTAATTACTGTTCATCAGTTCCTACGACTCTCATTGTATAATATTTTTGTGTGGGTCTGGCTTTGGAATGCTTATCTTAGGTAAAACCCAAAAGTAGCACTGGGAAACTCGCCCATGGTACCAGACCTGCCCCTCCACCGCCTGACAGTTAGGCATGTTACCATTGGAGTACGTAAGTTCTGAGCAGATCAGTTTTTGTTTTTAGTAGTTTTTCTTATTTCTTGTACTTAGTTTTTTCATTATTTCTAGGCTGCATTGCAGCAATAGCTAGGTGACATTTCAACCTTGGGACATCATAATTGAATATCTCACTTACAGATGTGCATTATCCATATATTGTTGGTGATATGTCGAAGAGCATCCAGTGAAAATATTCTTTCCGTGCATCACTTTGAGCATAAGCTTTTCCAAACTGTCAAGAGTGTTTATATCCAACTTCAAATGAAGTCTAAACTGTGCGACATTGTGTGAGATAGGCGGCGAAGCTCCAGCAGCTGACAAGACTACAAAGCGTGAGACTGTTTCGCTGCCATCAAACATGAATGGATCAGCTTCGCCGACAGCCAATGCCGGGAGTGAGTTTGCACCTTTGTGACAACTTCAGCCACTGTGGACAGAGGGCCAGACGTTCCCTATATCTTTCAAGTTTTCTCGAGATGTTTTCTTCTTCCGTGCATGTGGAAGACGATTGAATGTCAGTCTTTTATATGCACAGAAGGCACAGAAGGTGACCTCGAGAAAATTGTCCTTTGATATTTTATGGTCTTAATATAGACTCAGTCAGTAGTTCTCAGCCAAGTATAATAGGATCTTCTTGTACATAGTTTTCAGTCAGATCACAGCAACAGCTGCACGGCTATCCAAAATGGATATCCAAAATGGAGCCGGTGAAGTACTTTATTTCAGATATCTAAAATAGTTTTTCTGGATATCACAAATAACAATTTTGAATACCAGAATAAGACCTTTATTTTGGATATCTGGAATAAGTTTTCACTATGTCTATAATCACTATTTTGGATATCCAAAATAAAGAACTTATTTTTGATATCAAAAAAACAAAAATTGAGCGTAGGCCCGTGCTACACTGCAGCTGGCGTGCGTAGCTTGCGATATCCGAAATAGACGTTTTGCTGGATATCCAAAATGATTATTTTGGATATCCAGAATACAGCTGCAGGGGTAATTTATTTTGGATATCCAAGGTATTTTTTTCTGATTTTTTAAAAATATTTTGGGAAATCCAGAAAAAAACGATTATTTTGGATATCAGAAAAAAATGTTTTCAGA